>Ga0247841_10003289_pt1 | contig 30345 bp, 26 predicted proteins | sample LaCruzMarch2015__2_FD_192410 | JGI IMG/M metagenome (GOLD analysis project Ga0247841, IMG submission 192410) | Freshwater microbial communities from meromictic Lake La Cruz, Castile-La Mancha, Spain - LaCruzMarch2015_18m | ecosystem: Environmental > Aquatic > Freshwater > Lake | place: Spain... | reverse complement strand
AAACAGACGAGAATATCAACTGTTGGACCTAAATGAGAAACGTCAGTATCAGAAACATGGACTTCATAAGCATTATGACCGCCGCGGATCAAAGATGGGTATTCAACGTAATCAAAAACATTGTATCCAGAACGAGTGGCGATCTTTGAAAAAACAACCCCGGTCGTCATTATTCCAAAACCAGCTTCTCCTCCGATCATCCAAGTAAAATCTGTCATAATTTAATACTTTTTAAACTCAATCATAACAACACGGATCCTTATATCCACAATTTTTACAAATTGCGTCTTTTCCGCCTGGCATACCTTTTAAGCTTTCCATTCCGCATTCCGGACATCTCCGAATATTATTGTCTTTCTCTTTCTCCATTTTTTTATTTTGGAAATACCCTATTTCCTTTTTCGTCTTCAATAATTATTGCGGCAACTGGACAGGCTTTTGCCGACTCAATTATATTTTCGATAGTATCTTCGTCGACTGTATCTATGATCACTGCTTTAGCTTCTGTGTCTAAAACATAAGCTTTTGGAGAAACGGCAATACAAGTGGCAGCACCTATACATAAACTTCTGTCTACCCAAATCTTATATCCTGATTTTAAAACAACTGGTCCCGAAGGATTCTTTTCATCTTTCATTTTTGGATCCATATATAAACATCAAACTAATAATTTATGCAATGCCTCTAGCGGTAGAACCGCGCATTTAATTCTATTCATTCCTAAGTCAATTCCCAACATCTTAATAATAAACTTAGAGTCAAGCTTTTTCAATTCGTGTTTTGATCTGTTTTTAACATAGTCTGTTAACATTGATGCAGAGGCCGTAGATATAACGCAGCCTTCACCGCTAAACTTTACCTTTAAAACTTTTCCCTTTTCAAAAATTATTGTCATTTTAATCTTATCGCCACATAAAGGGTTGCTTACCTGAATGGATTTATCTGGAGTATCAAGGCTGCCTTGATTGTGAGGATGGTGATAATGGTCTAAAATAATATCTTGATATATATTCATTTTAATATTTTTTCTACTTTCTTTAACCCCTCAATTAATTTTTCAACATCTTCCTCGTCATTATACAAATAGAAACTCGCTCTAACGGTCGCTGGTACTTTCAAACGAGTATGTAAAGGCATCGCACAATGATGGCCGGCCCGGACACAAATTCCGTTATCCGCCAAAATTTGGGAAATATCATGAGGGTGGAATTTACCAAAGTTAAATGAAATAATTCCGCATCGATCTTCAATATTTTTTGGTCCGTAAATTTGTATTGCTTGACCAAAAGTATTAACCAGTCGATCTATTGCCATTTTTGTTAATTTTTTTTCATGCTCTTTGATATTCTTCATTCCAATTTCATTTAAAAAATTTATTGCTTCTTTAAGAGCGATTATTTCGCCGATAGCCGGTGTCCCTGCTTCAAATTTATGAGGAGGCTCTTTATACGTACTTCTATCAATATATACCTCATTTATCATATCTCCTCCGTACATAAATGGGTACATTTCCTTCAAGATATCTTCCTTCCCCCAAAGCACTCCAACCCCGGTCGGCCCCAGCATCTTGTGAGAAGAAAAGACTATAAAATCAGCGCCAAGATCTTGAACGTCTATTTTAAGATGAGGAACGGCTTGAGCTGCATCAACAATAATAAAAATTTTCGGATTAATATTTTTTGCCAGTCTGATTATTTCTTTAACAGGATTGATCGTTCCAAGAACATTCGAAACATATGTTAATGCTAAAATTTTTGTTTTTTTTGTAATAATGTTTTCTAGTTTTAAATTTTGAAATTTATTATTTGTTATTGATTTGACATTTGACATTTGGATTTTGTCATTCTTTTCATAAATATTTAGATATCCTTCTTCATTGATATCTATAACTTTAAATATTGCTCCTACTTCCGAAGACAATACCTGCCAAGGAACAAAATTAGAATGATGTTCCATAATGGTTGTGACGATCTCGTCTCCCGATTCTATAATCTTTCTTCCTAGTGAATATGCAAGCAAATTTAAGGATTCTGTCGCATTTCTTGTAAAAACAATTTCATTAGGACTACCTGCATTGATAAATCGGGAAACAACATTTCTTGTTTCTTCAAATTCTTCCGTGGCTTTTTCCGACATCGGATATATCCCCCTAAAAACATTGGCTGAATACTCCTCATAATATTCCCTTATTTTGTCTATAACTATTTTTGGCTTCAGAGATGTTGCTGTTGAATCAAGATATACTAAATTTGGTTCTTTATTAAAAATCGGGAATTGTTTTTTTATGTCGATCATATGTTTAAATCAAAATTTGGTTGGCTTACCTTTATTTTATCAATTATCTCCTGAATGAAACCTGTAACATATAATTTCTCCGCCTTCTTTTGTTCAAGCCCTCGGCTTTTTAAATAAAAAATTGATTCTTCGTTGATCTTACCAGTCGTTGATCCATGCGTACAAAAAACATCGTCAGCTAGGATTTCTAAAAATGGTCTTGAGTCTACGTAGACTTTTTCCGAAAGAATTAAGTTTTTATTTTTTTGGTATGCGTGAGATTTTTGGCCGGTCTTTTCAATTTTGATTAATCCTTGATAGATAAATTTTGATTGATCGTCGAAAACCCCTTTTATTAATAAATTTGAGGTTGAATTCGGAGATATGTGGTATTGATTGGTTTTCAATTGAAAGTTTTCGGATTTCTTACCGACAAACAGACCTAAGATGTCCAAGTTAACCCCGCTTGACTTTATTTTAAAATCAAACACGCCGGAAAGATTATAAAAGAAAACCGTATAATTTCCTGGTTTATTAAATATTAATACAGACTGCTTAGTTTCGTTGAGATTTATAAATGTCATGATAATTTTTAATTTCTAATTACTAATTTCTAATCAATTTCAAATTTCTAATATTAAATTTCTAAACGTTTTTAAACTAAAAATTAAGATTTAAAAATTGAATAAAAATTTAAAATTAATAATTGAAAATTTTGTTTTATCCAACACTTCCTGACATTTCCATTCTAATTAACCGATTAAGCTCAATTGAATATTCCAAAGGAATTTCCTTAACAACCGGCTCAATAAAACCATTGACCAAAAGAGTTTCAGCTTCAGGTTTTTTAATTCCGCGGGAAGTCAAATAAAATAATTTTTCTTCTCCTAATTTTTCAACGGTTGCTTCATGCTGAACTTCGCAATCTTTTTCATTTATTCGCATATAGGGATAAGTATCTGAGCGGGATCGTTTGTCCATGATCAAAGCGTCGCAAGATACGTAGACTTTAGAGTTTTTTGCTCCAGGAGATACCTGGACCAACCCCCTGTACGAGGTCCTACCACCATCTTTTGAAATTGATTTAGAAATTATCCGAGATGTGGTATCAGCCCCAATATGATAAATTTTTGCTCCGGCATCTTGATGCTGCCCTTTAGCTGCGTAAGCGATCGAAAGAACTTCACCGTGCGATTTTTTTCCTTTCAAAATAACACTTGGATATTTCATCGTAACGCCTGAGCCAATATTGCAGTCTACCCATTCCATTATTCCCTCTTCATCAACGATAGATCTTTTTGTTACCAAATTATAAATATTATGACTCCAATTTTGAACAGTTGTGTAACGCACCCTGGCTCCTTTTTTTACAAATATTTCAACAACTGCTGAATGCAGAGAGGCGGTTGTATAAATTGGTGCGGTACAGCCTTCAATATAGTGAACAAAACTTCCTTCTTCAGCTATTATCAATGTTCTTTCAAACTGACCGAAACGTTCGGCGTTGATACGAAAATATGCCTGCAAAGGCATCGGCAGTTTTACCCCTTTTGGAACGTAGACAAAAGAACCGCCTGACCAAACCGCTGAATTAAGTGAAGCAAATTTATTATCATGAGGGCTGATTAATGTACCAAAATACTCTTTAACTATTTTTGGATATTTTTTTAAAGCTGTATCCATGTCACAAAAAATGACACCCCTTTTATTGAGTTCTTTATTTATACTTTCATAAACTACTTCTGATTCATATTGGGCTGAAACACCGGATAAAAAGTTTTTTTCTGCTTCCGGAACACCGATCCTATCATACGTATCTTTTATTTCTTTCGGCAGATCAGCCCAGGAATTAACCTGTTTTTCAGTCGGTTTGATGTAATAATAAATATTGTCAAAGTCAATCTTAGAAAGATCGGCCCCCCAGTCAGGCATTTTTCTTTTTTTAAAGGAGTTATAAGCTTTGAGACGGAATTCTCTCATCCAATCAGGTTCTTTCTTCATAAGAGAAATATCGCTTACAGTTTTTTCATTCAAACCTTTTTCACTTTTAAAAATATTTTTTTCCGGCATGGAGAAACCGAACTTGTAGTCAAAGTTTAAAGCGGGAGATTTTTTCATTTTACAAATTTTGATAGCCGGTTTTTTCTATCTCTTCGGCCAATCGGTAATTGCCTTGTTTTACAATTTTTCCTTCTACCATAACCAGCACTACGTCCGGCCTGACATATTTCAAGATCCGATTGTAGTGAGTGATGATGAGATAGGTCTTTCCCTTTTTATTTTTTTCCATAAATTGGGCGATTGTCTTTAGCGCATCCACGTCTACTCCGGTATCTATTTCGTCAAACATTAATAGTTTTGGGTTAAGGATCGATGCTTGCAATAGCTCTAGCTTCTTTTTTTCACCTCCAGAAGTACCCTCGTTAAAAGATCTTTCTAAAAGTTCGTTTTTGATTTTTAATAATTTGGCAGTTTTTTCAATTTCTTCTCTTAAAGCGAGCGGATCTTTTTTTCCGGCAATAGCTGTCCTTAGCAATGAAAAAATACTGACGCCGGATAACGAAAGAGGTGACTGAAAAGAAAGGAATATTCCTGCGTTTGCTTTTTTGTCAGGTTCTAGGTCAGTAATATTTTTATTTTCAAAAATTATTTTTCCGGATTCTATTTTATATAAGGGATGCCCCATCAAGGTCAAGGCTAAGGTTGATTTACCTGAACCATTTGGCCCCATTAAAACGTAAACCTTGCCTTTTTCCAACTCAAGATTTAAATTTTTAATTATTTTTTTATCAGCGACAGAAATGGTGAGGTTTTTTAGTTTCAGCATAAGAATATTAGTCGATTAATTGAAGTAATTTAATTTTTTTAAGTTCTTTTGTCAAAACCACGTTCAACCTTTTTTTAAGAAAATCTTTATGATTACAGATTTTTTCATATTTACAATCAAAGTCTTCATTTACACAACTGCTGACGATAACATCATTTTCAAAAATTGATAAATAGTCGTAGAGCGAGATCTCTTTTATTTTAGGGGATATCAAATATCCACCATTTTTACCTTCTCTACTTGTTAGTAGTCCATTTTTCACTAGTTCAGCAGCAATTCTAGCTAAAAATCTTTGAGGAAGATTAGTTTCTTTTATTAAATCAGACAACTTAACTAAGCCATTTTTTTTGTAGATATATGAAACTAATATCAGTCCGTAATCTGATTGTTTGGTTATTGCTAACATATACTTGGTTAGTAATAGTTTAACAAAAAAAATAATTATGTCAATCTTATGTAAAACCCATCCTTGGAATACGATCTAGCTCATCTATATTTTTAACAAATTTATTTTTCTGTCCTTTATACCCTGCAACCACCCCGATCATTGCTGCGTTGTCTCCGGTCAAATATTTATAGGTAGGAAATAAAACCTCGCCATTGTATTTTTTTACTAGATCTCTCATTAATTTTCTTAGCCGCAAATTAGCCACCACGCCTCCCACTACAATTAATTGATTAATTGTAGTGAGCTTGATCGCCTTTTCGGTTTTTTTGATCAGGGTGTCAAAAACCGCTTCCTGGAATGAACTGGCTAATAATTTTATATTTGAGGTTTGATCAGGGTTATTTTTCAAAAAATAATAAAACGATGTTTTCAGACCAGAAAAAGAAAAATTTAGATCCTTTGATTTTAACATTGGTCGGGGAAAATTATGACTATCGATATTATCAACTTCACGAGCCAATCTCTCAAGGACCGGGCCACCCGGATATCCAAGACCGAGCAGTTTTGCTGCTTTGTCTAAAGCCTCTCCTCCAGCATCATCTAATGTTGAGCCGATTATTTCATATTCCAAATGGTCTTTAAAAATAACGAATTCTGTATGTCCACCAGAGACAATTAGTGCCAGATATGGGAACTTGAAATCACGTTTTGGATTGCCTTTACTGTTTTGCACAAATGCAGAGTAAATATGACCTTCAAGGTGATTCACTGCGATTAATTTTTTGTTGTATTTTATTGCCAGCTCTTTAGCTTTTTTTATCCCTACTTCCAGGGCAACGGCCAAGCCAGGACCTTGTGTAACTGCGATCGCATCAATCTTTTCAAATAAATTTTTTGATCGGCTGAAATTCTGCAATGCACTCTCAACAACAAAATCGATCCTCTCTTCATGAGCTCGCTTCGCGATCGACGGCACAACTCCTCCCCACTTTTTATGCAAAAGTATTTGGGAATAAATAACATTAGATAAAACTTTCCTGCCAGAAGTTACGGCAACTGAGGTTTCGTCACAGGAAGTATCTATTGATAAAATTTTCATTTTTCAGTTTTCATTTTTCATTGAATTTACAATAATCTCTCTTTCCTTCTCATTAATATAATTCATTCTTACATAAATGATATTGCTCTTTTCTTTAAGTATATTGATAATCTCCCCTGCCTTTTCACCCCATTCAAAACATAAAATATTTCCCGGAATTAAAAATTTTTCTATACCCAAATGATTAAACTCTTCTTTCTCTTCTATCTGATACAGGTCAAAATGGTAAAAATTTTTATATTCATAGTAGATTACAAAGGTCGGCGAAATAATATTATTTATTCCCATTTGTTCACCAATTCCCTTAACAAATACAGTCTTCCCCACTCCCATTTCACCTTCGATGATAAACACAAGCGGTTTAGAATTCTCAGTACGATATTGTTTAAATATTTGTTTTGCAATTTCCTTTGTCTCTTCAAATGTTTTTGACAAAAAATTTTGTGAATTTTCTGAAAAACTTCTGTCGCCTTGACGTAAGATCTTAATATTCGGTTTACTTAAATCAACAACTGTTGATGGTTTATTTTTTGGCAATGTTCCTGCGTCAATTATCAGATCGATCTGTTGTTTTTGTTTTTCGGTTAACTCATTCAACAAAGATCGGATCGAATAATGAGGTGACCGGCCGGATATATTGGCTGATGTAGCTGTGATCGGCTTTTGAAATCGTTCGACCAATGCTTTAATATCCTGAAACATCGGGATTCTTATACCTAAAGTCCCTGCTTCTGATTCTAATAATTTATTGACCTTATGCTTTGATTGTAGAATGATGGTAAAAGGACCTGGAAGAATTTGCTTAAGTAATATTAATTGCTCTTTGTTAACCGAGACCATTTCATCCATCAAATTAAAACTACAGAAAACTGAGATTGGTTTTCCAGCAGGACGATCTTTAAACGCAATTAACTTTTTTACGGCCAGTTCACTTGTGGCATCGCATAACACGCCGTATACGGTATCCGACGGAAAGATAACCAATCCGTTCGACTTAAATGTAGATATGGTATTATTAATGACTTGGTTAATATTTTCCGAATTTAATTTAATTATTTTCATTTAGAGTAAATTTTATCAAATTTTTGCTAAAATAAGCGTATGGCTAAGAAAAATAGCAGTCTCAAAGTTCCTAAATTTAAGATCAATATCAATCTTCGCAATTTTTTTATTATTTTCTTTATCGGCCTTTTTCTTTTTTATGCTTATCGCTCGATAACAAATGAGGTTAAGCAAGTGGCTCCAGAAAAATCGATAACCACAATAGTAAGAGAGGCCAAAGAAGGAAAAATTAAAAAAATAGACATAATCGACAACAAGCTTCTCGTTTACTATAAAAATAGTAGTCTGTCTACATCCTTTAAAGAAACCGGAGAAACTTTTATAAAAACTTTGAAAGACGCCGGAGTTAACCCTGACAAGATTGACCTAAATATAAAAGACACTCAAGGATCGATGGGTTTGGCAAATATTATCGGAAACATTTTGCCGACCATATTGATGGTTGCTTTTTTTATATTTCTTTTCCGCCAGGCTAAAGGTGCTCAAGATAACGTTTTTTCGTTTGGACAAAACCGAGGAAAAAGATTTCAAAAAAGTATGACAAAGACTACCTTCGGCGATGTTGCCGGAGTTGATGAAGCAAAAAAAGAGCTAGTTGAAATAGTTGATTTTTTAAAGAACCCTGGAAAATATAAAAAGCTGGGAGCCAGAACTCCAAAAGGAGTTTTATTAGTCGGCCCTGCCGGTTGTGGAAAAACACTTCTTGCAAAGGCTGTCGCCGGAGAAGCCAATGTTCCTTTCTTTTCGATCGCTGGTTCAGAATTTATGGAAATGCTCGTCGGAATTGGAGCCGCGCGTGTTCGAGATCTATTTTTAACCGCCAAGAAAAGTGCTCCTTCAATTATCTTTATTGACGAAATTGATGCGATTGGAAGAGCTAGGTCCGTTGGCATGATGCCTTCCCACGATGAAAGAGAACAAACTTTGAATCAGATCTTAGTTGAAATGGACGGATTTAATCCTACCGAACAAGTTGTTGTTATCGCTGCCACCAATCGAGGAGATTTACTAGATACTGCCCTGCTTCGACCGGGACGATTTGATAGACGGGTCATTGTTGACTTTCCAGATGTTGAGGGCCGAAAAGCAATCGCAAAAATTCACGCAAAGGGAAAGCCATTTGATGAAACCGTTAATTGGGACCGGGTCGCCAGACGCACAGTTGGTTACTCCGGAGCAGATCTGGAAAATGTATTAAATGAAGCAGCTATATCTGCTGCACGGGTCGCTCGGGAAAAAATCAGCATGGAAGATATTGAAGATGCTGCAACTAAAGTAAAACTTGGTCCAGAAAAAAAACGCCTTCAATCTGATATGGATAAAAAACTAACAGCTTACCACGAAGTAGGGCACGCAGTTGTCTCTCATTTTTTACCTCATACCGATTCTGTTCATCGAATTTCGATTGTCTCACGAGGAATGGCTTTAGGCTACACCCTTATTCCACCAGGTAAAGATAAACTTCATGAAACAAAAACAAATTTGTTGGAGCGAATTTCTGTGATGATGGGTGGACGGGCCGCCGAAGAGGTTATTTTCAACGAGGTAACAACAGGAGCATCAAACGATTTTGATCAAGCAACTCAAGTTGCAAAGGCCATGGTTGTTGAATATGGAATGAGCTCCCTTGGACCGATTAACTTTGGACCCACTCGAGATGTAACCGAATGGGGCAAAACCTACTATGAACAAAATGTCCTTTCCCAAGAGGTAATGAGCAAAATTGATGCTGAAATAAAAAAGATCATTACCACAGCCTATGATCGGGCAATTGAAATCGTCAAATCAAAGAAGGATTTGATGGATAAAGTAGCTACTGTCTTGATTAAAAAGGAAAGCATTGACCAAGACGAGTTTGAAAAAATAGTAGGAATAAAAAACCCAAAATCCAAGGCTCAAATGACAAACAAAATCTAAAAATTTAACATTTGGATTTAAAAATTTATTTGATATTTGGATTTTGACATTTGGATTTATGAAAACACTCTTATTGATAGATGGCAACGCCATTATGCACCGAGCCTATCACGCTCTGCCTCCTTTTAGATCATCTGATGGCACTCCAACTAATGTTGTTTACGGATACCTTTCCATGCTTAATAAAGTTGTCACAGATTTTAAACCCGATTATTTGATCTCTTGTTTTGATACACCAAAAGATACTTTTAGAAATAAATTATTTAAGGAATATCAAAGTCAAAGGCCAAAGATCGATGATGATTTTATCGTTCAAATTCCGCTTGTGAAACAGGCTGTTGACGCCGCTGGAATTGAAAGAATGGAAAAGGATGGCTATGAAGCTGATGATCTTATCGGAACAATTACCCGTATTTTTGAAAAAAATAAATTTAGGGTTGTTATCTTGACCGGTGATAAAGACATTTTTCAATTAATAACTGAAAGTGTCTTCGTAGCTTCTCCTCAATTAGGACTAGCTAATATAAAAATATTTGACAGGTCTGAAGTGGAAAAAAAGCTCGATGTATCGCCAAACCAAATTATTGAATATAAGGCGTTGGCCGGCGATCCCTCTGATAATTATCCCGGGGCATCAGGGATAGGTCCAAAAACCGCGTGCAAATTGATTCATCAATTTGGAACTGTTGAAGAAATTTACAAAAATATAAACAACATCGAATCGGAAAAAGTTAAGGAAATTTTAAAAAAAGAAAAGGATAATGTTTTGATTTCAAAAAAATTAGCTGCAATTATGACCAACGTTGATATTGATCTTGATATTGAAAAGCTTAAATTCAAGGGTTTTAATAAAAAACTTATTGACTTTTTGACACAGTATCAGATGAACACCCTTACAAAAAGGATCTTTAGTGTTAAAGAGGTGGAAAAAAAAGAGGAAGTAAAAAAAGAAAAGCCCGACCAAATAGGATTATTTTGATATCATAATATTATGTGTGGAATTTTTGGCATCATTAACGATAAGAAAAGTCTAGCAGCCCAAACTGTTTTAGAGGGCTTAAAAAAACTGGAATACCGCGGTTATGATTCTTGGGGTGTTTCTGTGATCTCTCAAGATAAAAAGGAAATTCAGGTTGATAAACATATTGGAAAGATCGGAGACGCGCAGACAAATCTGCCTCCTGGATTAATCGCCTTAGGTCATACCCGTTGGGCTACTCATGGTGGTGTCACCGATAATAATGCTCACCCTCATCTTGACTGCAAAAAGAAAATTGCCGTTATTCATAATGGAATCGTCGAGAATTATCAGGAGATCAAGCAAGAATTGTTAAAAAAGAACCACCGATTTATTTCTGAAACCGATACCGAAGTGATCGCCCACCTTATTGAAGAAAAATCTAAGTCAAAAAATATCAATGAAGCAATTTTTGAAACCTTTAAATTATTACGTGGATCCAACGCTATCGCGGTTTTAGATTTTGATTCACAAACAATTATCGCCTGCCGAAATGGTTCACCTCTTGTTATTGGCTTAGGATCAAATCAATATTTTCTTGCATCTGACGTCCCAGCTTTTTTGAAGGAAACTAATAAGGTATATTTTTTAAACGACGGAGAGGCGGTTGTTTTAAGCAATTCAGGAATCAAACTTTTTGACATAGAGACGGAAAAAGAAAAAAATTTAGTACCCCAGGTTCTTGATTGGAAACTTGAAGATGCTGAAAAGGGAGGATATCCACACTTCTTGCTTAAGGAAATTCATGAACAATTAAAAACCATACCAAAGACTACCTCAATTAATGAAAAAGAGATCAAAGAACTGGCTGAAAAAATTAATTCTGGATTTAAGGTGGTCTTAACTGGTTGTGGAACTGCTTCTTATTGTGCATTAGCAGCAAAATATTTTTTTGCTGGTCAGGGAGTTGATGCTCAAGCTATTCCTTCTTATGAATTCATGCCTTTTTCAAAATTTATCGATAAAAAAACTCTTGTTTTTGCAATCTCTCAGTCAGGCGAAACGGCTGATACTTTAATTGCGGTCAAAGAAGCCAAAAAAAGAGGAGCTGAGATCGTTGCTGTTATCAATGCCCGTGGATCGACACTTGAGCGATTAGCTGATACAGTTTTATCTGTTGGGGCGGGGCCTGAGATCGCAGTCGTTTCAACCAAAGCGTTTACTTCTCAACTATCAACATTATATTTATTGACAACAGCGATCAAAAATAATTACAAAATAGGAAAAGAAAAAATAATTAATTTAGGTGAGTCGCTAAGAGACCTACTTAATCCTAAACTGATCAATCAATTAATTGATACGGCAAAAAAACTAATGGATGAAGAACATATGTATTTGATCGGAAAATATCTAAATTATCCCGCCACGCTTGAATTTGCCCTGAAGATAAAAGAAACCAGCTATATTCATGCCGAACCATTTGCGGCCGGAGAATTAAAGCATGGAGTGATCACTTTGATCCAAAAGGGAACCCCCTGTTTTGTCTTAGCGTCCAAAGATGAAATCAAAGAAGAGGTTCTATCTAGTGCCGCCGAGATCAAAGCTAGAGGCGGTCTAATAATTGGAGTTGCCCCCTTTGAATCAAATGAATTTGATGTATTAATAAAAACTCCAGATCTAGGCGACCTGACAATATTTGGAAACATTATTATTGGCCAGCTGCTCGGATATTATTTGGGTGTCGGCCGCGGCGCCGATCCCGATAAACCACGAAATCTTGCGAAGAGTGTAACAGTGAAATAATGATCTAATATTTATTAGGAGCTTTTTTTTTCATTACAAAAAATACAGTTAAACCAACGAGAATAAACAAAAAGACAATTATAAGAATGAAAAATAAAAATGACCCAAGACCAGTTGTTGATTGTTTTGACGGTGCGGTGGTGGAAAGAGGAAGAGGCTGTTGTTTTCGCTGTTGAGAAGGAAATGATGTTATAGTAGTAGCTGTAACAGGCTTATCTTGTTTAGTAGCGTTCATAAGGTCAATTTTTTCTTCTGTCAAAAACTCTTTATTTTTCTTGGCAAAAGCAGAAGGAGTATAGATGATAGGGACCTCTCCATCTCGGGGAATGATTTCAAGATAATATGGAAAAATTGGAACGTATTTAGGAAGAATTTTAAAGTATCCATTTTCATCTGCCTTGGTTTCATATATACTCGCATTATTCATGTTTAACTTCAAATATATTCTAGATAATGGAAGAACATTATTATTTTGGTCGTACGCATATCCTTCAATATAGGAAAGAATCGGGGAAAGAGTAAAAGTTTTTTCTGTTGTAGGAGGTATGTGGATTGTACTTTGAGCAAAGGAAGGGGAAGAAAAAGAAGAAAGAAGAATCGACGCAAAAGAATTAAAAAACTTATTGAGAGCCTGAAGTTGTGTGTCAATAAAAGAGGAAGAAATTTTTAATTCTTGAACTTTTGTCAAATCTACCTTAGTGTAAATTACTATAATATCTTCGTACTGTTTAATTTTGGCATTCTCAAGAAACGCTGTATAGTCGCCAAAACGGCTAGCTTTTACCGTTGAAAGGAGAGTTTTTCCTTGAAAGAAAGAAACGTCGGTAAAAGGATGAGAAACCTTTCCTTCAATTTTAGTTGTCTCTCCCAACCTCGCCATTTTATAGGCAATAGTCGAAGGTTGAGCATTGTAAGGTTTGTTCATTCCTGGATCAAGTGGAATGTCACGATGTTCTGCACTTGGTTTCTTGTTTTTAATTTCCTCCGGCGTATCTATTATTTCAACAATCGGTTCATTTGGTTTATAAATTGAATTCGTTCCGTCGGTTTTATGATAAACCTTAATATAGTTTGGATTTAGGTTTGGAGTAGAGGTAAAAGCGTACCCTTTTGGTTCTGATACCGTTAAATAATAGGTTCCTGGTGCGACCAAAAAATTAAATAATCCATCCGCCTCTGTAGTCTGAGGATTAGTAAGCCCAAGAATAGTATATAACTTTTTGTTTTCGTCAAAGATCGTTACATCAATGTTTGGAAGAGGCTCCAGTGATTGAGAATCGAAAACAATACCAAAAGGATCTGATCTTCTTGGGGGAGATACGGTGGTCCAAGAAATAGAAACACAGCTTGACGTGACATTGTTTATAAATTCGTTAGTGCCCTGTTTCATTCCCAATCCTTCAGCAATTATTTGTTCAGGTTCGTCGAGTGTAACGCTGTAAAAACCCACTCCTCCTGATAATCCAGCCGTTGCGATGGTTGCAGTTGTATTTATCTTGCCAAGTTCAGTTTTTTGCCTGCTTCCATCTTTGATTGATACGGAATATGGAAACTTTTTTGTGTTATCGGCTCCGAATATAAGCTTGTCGTACTCCGGATTTGTAGTAGTACATACAGCTCCTCCTTGTGTTCCAATACAAGTTACTATATAGGCATAAATATTCAATGGGTATCCATCTGCGTATAAATCTTCTGTAAGAGTGGTGCTGCCAGCGCCGACAAACGTAAAATTCTCAGCTTCTCCACGCAAGCACTTCCACGTTTGAGAAGCTTGGGCAGGAGCCTCCTGAGCAGATACCTTAAAAGCGGAAATAAATACAACAATAAAACCCAAAAAAAAGAGTAATCCTAATTTTTTCAAAATACGCATTACTATTCATCATACTAAGAAATGTTTTTAATTGTCAAGTAAAAATGATTTAATAATCGCAGTTTCTCTTCTTCTAAAAACTTTCCTCTGAAAGAGCTTGGTTCCCTTTTTTATTTTTTAAAATAAAAAATATTGTTAGGCCAATAAGAACAACAAATATAAAAATTATAAATAAGAGGAATACCATGGATGAGTTTATTGATTTTTTTTCATTATTAATAATTTTGTCAGTTGAAGTTTTAGAACTCTGAGTGTTGGAATCTAAAATATCCGATTGTGTTGAAGGTGAAGGAGTTCCTGATATCAATGATATTTTGTCTTTTGTTCCTTCGATAAGATTAATTTTATTTTCAGATAAATATTCTTTATTTTGTTTCGCAAATTCAGCCGTTGAATAATCGACTGCACTTCCAGACTTAGGGACAATCTCTAAATAATATGGAAAAAGTGGGACATGTTTTGGGTCAATTTTGAAATAACCATTATTGTCTGATTTAGTTTCATAAAAACTTGCCTTGTTCATTTTTAATTTCAAACGAACAGTTGCGTTTGGAGCGATCCGATTATTTTGATCGTAGGAATAACCTTCGATATATGGAAAAATTGGTGACAGTTTAAAAGCTTCGTTGGAAGAAGTTATTTTTATTGATGATTGTGCAAATGTTTCAGTCGCCAAATGTGAAAGAACCGTTGAAATTAAGTTATCAAAAATCTTATTAGAACTAGCTGTCAACTTCACATTTATTTTTGGCGCTGAACCAAATTCAATAATATCTATGGTTTTAAGATCTGCTTTTGTGTATAAAACTGAAATTTCCTGATCTTGCGAAAGACTAGTATTATTAAATTCTGTTTTATAAAAACCAAAGCGGTCAGTTTTTACCTTTACGACAAGATTTCCACTCTGTGAAAAGGTTATATCAGTGAAAGGATGAGATACTTTACCATCAACTTTTGTCATAATCCCTTCCCGATACATCTGATATGTGATCGTTGACGGTTGAGCATTGTACGGTGCGCCAGTCCCTGGATCGAGAGGAATATCTCTATGTTCCATATCTGGTTTTCCTACTTTGGCTTCTTCAGGCGTATCTATGATCTCAGCAACCGGCTCATCTGGTTTATAAATCGAATTTGTACCATCGATCTGATGATAAATTTTGACATAATTTTGGTGCAAATTAGGATTAGAGGTAAAACTATAACCGTTGGGAAGCGAAGTGGACAAATAGTAAATTCCTGGTTCAACTAAAAAATTAAATAGTCCATCAGCCAAAGTAGTTTGTGGATTAGTTAAACCGGGGGTAAAATATTTATTCTTATTTTTATCAAAGATCGTTACCTGAATATTCGGCAATGGTTCAAGGGACTGAGAGTCAAAAACAATTCCGAATGGATCGTTCTTTCGACAAAAATCGGTCTGCTCATTTTCCCAACTGTCATGACATTCACTTAGCGACGGTGCTGGCGGTGGAAAAACCGTATTCCAGGATATGGAAACACATTTTGTGGTTACAAGCTCACTAAATGGAACCGTTCCAAGTTTCTGCGCCGGCCCCTTACCCACCAAAAGAGCATCATCTCCTATGGTAACACCATAAAACGTCAATCCTCCTGTCAAACCTTGGGTAGTCACGGTCGCCGTCGCTTTTAACTTACCAAGCTCAATTTTTTGTTTACTTCCCCCAGTTATGGTAACGGGGTAAGGAAAAGCAGCCGTATTATCAGCATTAAAGATAAGTTTGTCATAGGCTGAGTTACCCGTTGTACAAACTCCGCCTGCCACTGTTCCCACACAGGATACTATGTAGGCATCGCCATTCATAGTATAACCATCTGCATAAAGTTCCTCTGTAAGCGTGGTGTTAGTGACGCTATTAAACGTTATTCCTTGCGGCTCCCCTCTCATACATGTCCATGTTTGGGAAGCTAAAGTCGGCATCTGGGAAAATACTTTATTTGTTAGAGAAGTAAAACCAAGAAAAAGTAAAAAAAATGAAAGAAGAATTATTTTTCTCATGATATTTAATTATACTTAAATATATAATAATTTTATGGGTCAATTAAATAAAAAACGGTCTATTTATTTACTGGTAATAATCTTAGCTGTTCTTCAACTATTTTTTAACAAAAATAGCCCTTTGCCAAAGGTTTCTTTGATTCCGACAGATTTTCCGACACCAGTGATAACTATTGCTCCATACGAAAAACAAAAAACTAAAGTTATTCGCGTTATAGATGGAGATACAATTGAAGTTGAGGGAAAGATCAAGGTCAGATACATTGGTATAAACACGCCAGAGCTTCATGACCCCAAAAAACCTGTTGAATGCTTCGGTCAAATCTCTTTAAATGAAAACAAAAGACTGGTTGAAGGAAAGGAAATTTATATCCAAAGGGATGTTTCGGAAACAGATAAATATAAACGCCTACTTCGTTATGCTTGGGTCAAAGACCCTTCGTCAAGCTCAGGACAAGTTATTTTTGTGAACGATTATCTTGTCCGTCAGGGATTTGCCCAAGTTTCGACTTTCCCACCTGATGTTAAATATGTTTCGCAATTTTTGAGCGCTCAAACGGAAGCAAGAGATAATAATCGTGGACTTTGGAAAGAATGTCCGTTAAGTGTTAGTAATGGCAAAAAAAGGCAATAAAAAAAGGAGGAAGACTGTATTAAAAACCCAATCTGTTTCTAATCCCGCTGTGCTTTCCAATACTTCAGTTGACATAGTTAATTTAACAACTGCCAACATCTATATTATATTACTTTATCTTTTCAAAAGTCAAGTTTCCTAAGTTGACGAAATTAATCTGGATAATGGCATTTCTTATATTTTTTTCCGCTCCCACACCAACATTTATCGTTGCGTCCCAATTTTTTGTGAGGATTAACTTTAATTTGGGCTGGGGTTACTGGTTTTTGTTGTTGTTGAGGCTGGCTAAATGGATCAATAGCCGAAGCTGACTGTAGGATCATTTTTGGCTGTTCGTGATTATGAACGGAAAGATCTGGACCCCCAAGATTAACTTCTATCTTAAAGAGTCTCCTGGTTACCTCAAAATTGATATTAGAAATTAATTTCTCAAACATTGAATAAGCTTCATTTTTATATTCAACCAACGGGTCAAGTTGTCCATACCCTCGTAGATTAATTCCCTCTCGTAGATCCTCTATCGCTGTCAAGTGATCCATCCAAAATTTGTCGATTGTTGAAAGAACGACCGTTCGAACAATATCTCCCCAGATCTCTTTACTTAATTTTTTTGCTCTCTTGTCATATTCTTTGTCAATAATTTCCTTTAAAAAATCGATAATTTTTTCCTGATCTTTTGACTCGATCATTTTCATTAATTCTTTTTCGTCAAACGGGATCATCATGTTCAATTCCTGAACCAGCTTTCCTTTATCCTCATCGGTCAATTGATCAATATTTATCATGTAATTATTTACCAAAACAGATATTTCTTCAGTAAAAATTTCCAGGATCGTCTGCTTAAAATCAGCATTATCTCTACTTCCAAAAAGCATTTTTTTACGAAGTTCATAGACAATCTGCCTTTGCTTATTTAAAACATCATCAAAATCGACAAGATGTTTTCGTATATCAAAATTAAAGCCTTCTACCTTTACTTGGGCCTGCTCTATGGCTTTAGAAACCATTGAATGAGTTAAAGGCTGATCTTCTGGAAAGTTTAAGAAGGTCATCATTTTTGAAATTTGTTCCCCCCCGAAGATCCTCATCAGATCATCCTCAAGAGAAACAAAAAATCTTGACTCACCAGGATCACCCTGACGTCCGGAGCGGCCGCGAAGCTGATTATCTATCCTTCTTGATTCATGCTTTTCGGTCCCAAGAACATAAAGTCCGCCTAATTCGACCACTTCGTCATGTTTTTTCTGCCATTCATTCATTAATTTATTGTCTACAGGAGCGGCTCCACCAAGAACTATATCAACACCTCGACCAGCCATATTGGTGGCAACGGTTACTGCACCTTTTTCACCTGCACTCGCGATTATTTTTGCTTCTTGTTCATGATTTTTGGCATTTAATAGTTGATGAGGAACACCTTTATCACTTAGCAGCTTGGATAAATATTCATTTTTCTCGATTGAAGTGGTTCCAACCAAGATCGGCCGTCCGGCCTTAAAGTTATTGGCAATTTCTTCAACGACTGCATTGAACTTACCTTTTTCGGTTTTATAGATCATGTCGGGTTCGTCTTTTCTCTTCATGGGTAAATGGGTAGGGATGGAGATGACATCAATATTATATATTTTATGAAATTCTTCGGCTTCGGTTGTTGCGGTTCCCGTCATTCCGGCCAATTTTTTATACATTCTAAAGTAATTTTGCAGTGAAACGGTTGCCAGTGTTTTTGATTCTCTTTGAATGGTAACGCCTTCTTTCGCCTCGATCGCCTGGTGCAATCCTTCAGAAAATCTTCGACCTTGAAGCAACCGCCCTGTAAATTCATCAACGATTATTACCTCATTATCTTTGACGATATAATCTTTATCCTTCTTGAAAAGTGCATTTGCCTTTAAAGCTGCTTCGATATGAAAAAGAGTGTCAAAATCCTTTTCATAAATATTGGAAACATTTAACATTCCTTCAATTTTTTTAATCCCTGCGTCAGTTAGATTGGCGGTCCTCAATTTTTCATCGATAACATAATCTGATTTTTCAACAAGCTGATTAATAATTTTCGGATAAAGATAATATTTTGAAGTATCTTCTTCATTTGGAGCTGAAATTATATGAGGGGTTCTTGCTTCATCAATTAAAACTGAATCTGCCTCATCGATAATTGCGTAATGATATTTTCTCTGTACCGTGTCGTTTGGATTTTGGGTCATATTATCACGCAGGTAATCAAATCCAAATTCGCTATTTATGCCATATGTTATATCAGCTTTATAAGCTTCTTTACGAGACACTGGTTTTAAATGTTGGAGGCGCCAATCCATCGCATCTTTATCGTTATGTTTCGAGTCAAAGATAAACGATCTTTCAGATATCATTGCGGCGGTCGTTAGTCCCAAAAAATTAAAAACCGTTCCCATCCAACCGCAGTCTCGTCTAGCTAAATAATCATTGACTGTAACCAAGTGTGCTCCCCTTCCTAATAACGCGTTTAAATAAAGGGCCGGAACTGAAGATAGGGTTTTTCCTTCACCGGTCTTCTGCTCAGTAATTTTACCTTCATGGAGGGCTATGGCTGCGATCAACTGAACATCAAAATGACGCTGCCCTAAAGTCCGTCTGGCCGCCTCTCGTGATAAAGCGAATGCCCAAGGCAAAATTTCGTCAATTTTATTTTCATCGGCCTGAACGATTTTTTGAAGTTTTCTTGTCTCGACTACAAATTCACTATCTTTTAGATCCCTTGCCTTATCTTCAAGAAGATTTATCTCAACAATTTTTTTTTGCAGCCGATTAACTTCCTTTAGATTGTAATTAAAAAAAGATTTAAAGATGTTGAGCATACCAATGAATTGAAAATTTTAAATAAATTGCATCATTGCCTCATTGTTCTATTGTTGTTTTTAACAATGAAACCATGAAGTAATGTAGTGATGAATTTTTTTTATTTAATAAAGTATTCCTGCGGTATTATTAAAATTTTTACAGCTGGGTAATTATTATCTTTTTCTTTTCCAGTTTTTTTCACAACAAAATGGACCATGTCGCCTTCTTTTAATTTACTGAAACCGATCGTGTCCCTTGATAAAGTTTTAATGTCGATCATATATTGCTTTGTGCTTGTTTCTATGTCTAAGCTGTATGTGTTTTTATCGCTAGTTAATACTTTAATGTTATAAGTATCTTTGTTTATTTCTGTGATCTTTCCAGAGTCAGCCAAAAAATTTTCATCGATCAGAACTACATTTGCCGTAATTATATTATCTGCCACAACTCCACTTGCGATCGCGTAATCATCTTTTGAGATGTCACTGGTCTTGATCTCTTTTTTTGTTGTTCCTAATACTTTAAAAACCTTGGTTAAAGTATCATCAAATTTAACCTGATTTACATCTTCTTTGTTATTTAATTGCATGTTATTTCCATCTATTTTTAAAACAAATCCTGATATGGCTTTATTATTTTCTTTTCTTATTTCCGAAACCTTATTAGCAATTTTATCCTTGAGTTGTTGAATGTCTTTATCAACTACAACCGTTGGAGTTGCTGAAGCGGAGGCTGTTGGAGGAGTTTGCGCTATAACACTTTGGCCAACTAACAAGACGACCATATAACTAACTAAAAATGTATTTCTTAATATTTTTTTCATAGTTCGCTGTCAATATAATAAATTTTTATATATTTCTCTTGTGCTCTAAATTGTTTTTCTTTTGGGTAAACAACTATTTTTATGGAATTTTCTCCTAATGCCAAAGGGAATTCCAGGTCAAACTTTCCTTGAGTATTTTTGAAGACTAGATCTTTTATAGGAGACTGTATGACCATGAGCGAATCTTTAGCGGCTACCCCTTTAAAACGAACCATATTTTTTTCGAAAATTGCATTATTTGCAGGTTCAGATATTTCTAAATTTTGTATTTCAGTCTCGGTTAAATTTGACGATAAAGCTTTTTCTTTAGGTGGAGCAATTACTTTATTTTTTGCTAACTCCATATCTTTGCTCTTTAAAGAAATAAAAATCGCCACAATACCACCGAAGATCAAGCCTAAGATAATTGCGGTAATTGTTTCTTTTTTCATAGATCAATATTTTCCTTTAAAACTTCAGGGATCAATTCAATAATATTATTTACATTATACCAGTATCCTTTCGATTGAAAAAGCTTTTCTCCAGTTTTTTTTAATAATATTGAGGCAGAAGCAGCTGAAACCAAAGCTAAATTATTTGTTGATAAAGCCGCTGTCAAACCAGCAAGGATGTCGCCGGTCCCGCCCTTAGTTAATCCGGCGTTACCGCCTTCTATCAGATATGTTTCTTTTCCGTTGGAAATGATATCCGTGATAGCCTTTAACAAAATGGTCACTTGATATTTTTTTGCTTTTTCCTGGACTAATTTGACTTTTTCTTCTAACGAAAGCTCCAATATTGATTTTCCAAACAAAGTTTCAAATTCTTTTTGATGCGGAGTAATGATCGCAGGTTTTTTTAATTTTAAAAGCCATTCCCTATCCATCATCTGTAATGCCCCGGCATCAAAAATAAACTGCTTGTCAGGAAAATCGTTTATTAGATTTTTTGTCAGATCACGTGTATATTTTGCTTCTTCGCCTTCGCGAACCATTCCCGACCCAACCAGAATTGAATTGTCTTCTTTTGCATATTCCATTAACTTTTCCTGGGGAACGATTATGCCATTTTGAAATTTTTTCTTTAAAGTCAAAAATATTTCCTGATTTTCTTTAGTCGATGAATAGTGAACCATGTCGCAAAAATGAGAAGCCACTTCAGCGGCCCAAAGAGAGGCTGAATGAAAAAGAGAGGATCCGCCGATGATAAGCACCCGGCCGTTCTGACCCTTATGTGAATCTTGCTTTGGCAGAGACAACTTTGATAGGTATGATTTGACCAATCGATTATCAGATGTTTTTATGAGCATAATGTATAATTTTACATTATGTCTCTGACCCATGTCCAACTAAGAAAAAAATTTGCCGAATTCTGGGAAAAAAATGATCATAAGGAAATTCCCCCAATTCCTCTTATCCCTCAAAATGATCCAACAACTTTATTTACCGGCTCCGGAATGCAGCAATTAGTTCCTTATCTTTTGGGCGAACCGCATCCACAGGGAAAACGAATTTTTGATATTCAACCATGCTTTAGATCACAGGATATTGAAGAGGTCGGAGATAACCGTCACACTACTTTTTTTGAGATGATGGGCAACTGGTCTTTAGGTGATTATTTTAAAAAGGAGCAACTAACCTGGTTTTGGAACTTTTTAACTGCTGAATTAAAACTTCCGAAGGAAAAATTATATGTGACTGTGTTTGAGGGTGCAAAAGATCTACCTCCTGATGAAGAATCAATAAAAGTGTGGAAAAGTCTAGGGATACCCGAAGATCATATTTTCAAATATGGTCCGGAAAAAAACTGGTGGTCAAGAGCTGGTGTTCCTCAAAATATGCCTGCTGGTGAACCAGGAGGTCCTGACAGTGAAGTATTTTATGAATTCTCTCAAGTTCCTCACGACAAAAAATTTGGTGAAAAATGTCATCCTAACTGTGATTGCGGACGATTTATGGAAATCGGAAATTCTGTTTTTATGCAATATAAAAAAAATGATGATGGAACTTTTTCTGATCTGCCAGCGATGAACGTTGATTTTGGCGGCGGACTGGAACGAATTTTAGCTGCTAAAAATAATGATCCCGATGTTTTTAAAACCGATGCTTTTTCAAAAATAATTTTAGAGATAGAAAAACTTTCAGGAAAAATTTATGAAGGTGATAATAGATCTAAAATGAGAATTATTGCTGATCATTTGAAGGGAGCTACCTTTTTAATCGCCGGTGGCGTTATGCCCGGCAACAAAGAACACGGCTACGTTTTGCGCCGGCTGCTTAGACGCAGCGCGATCAAGATGTATGAGTTGACGGAAGGGAAAACAACCGATTTTGCAGAAATTGCCGATAATGGAGTTTTGGCAACGTACGACGGTGCTCAGGGAATTGAAAGAAAAAAACTTCAAAAAGAGGTTGTTATGATAATTGCTGAAGAAATAAGAAAATTTAATTTAAGTATCACAAAAGGTCTTAAGGAAATTAAAAAAATTGATAAGGTCGACGGAAAAATTGCTTTTGATCTATATCAAAATTTTGGCTTCCCATATGAGCTAACCGAAGAATTGTTTAGAGAAAAAGGGCAAGAGATCGATAGAAAACAATTTGTCTTAGAATTTAACAAACATAAAGAACTTTCTCGATCAAGTTCAGCCGTAAAATTTAAGGGTGGTCTTGCTGACCATTCAGCTCAAACAATTAAATATCATACCGCCACTCACCTGCTTCACCAAGCTTTGTTTGATGTAGTGGGAAAGGATATTAGGCAGGAAGGATCGAATATCACAACCGACCGGTTACGGTTTGATTTTTCCTCAACAGTCAAACCGACTCAAGAACAGATTGAAAAGGTCGGAGTTACTGTAAACCAAAAAATTAAAGAATCGCTTAAAGTCGAATTTAAAATAATTCCAAAAGAAGAGGCGATGAAACTTGGAGCTAAATCTTTTTTCCGGGAAAAATATCCCGACATGGTAAAAGTATATTTTGTCGGTAACTATTCAAAAGAATTTTGTGGAGGCCCACATGTAAAAAATACATCTGAAATTGGCAAGATAGAAATTTATAAATTTGAAAAGATCGGCAGTAATCTTTATAGAATCTACGCCAAATAATTAATATGAAAAAGGACACAATAGTATTTTCTGATTTTAATAAGTTGGATCTTCGAGTTGGTGAAGTAAAAGAAGCATCTCTTCTTGAAGGATCAAAAAAATTAATTGTTTTAAAAGTTGACCTTGGCGAAGATTATGGCGTCGTCGAAATTTTATCAGGTCTTGCACCTACCTATTTACCCGAAGATCTTGCTGGTAATAAATATATTGTTTTAGCTAATCTTGAACCGAAAAAAATGATGGGAAAAGATTCAAATGGAATGATTTTGGTTGCCGATGACCCGGAAAAATTTGCTCTCGTCCCACTTGACAAAAATTTAAAAAACGGTACAGTTATTAGGTAGAAAAATTAAAAGTTAAGATTTAAAAATTAAAAATTTCAATAAAAAATATGGCTAAAGCAAAAAAACGAAATAGTGAACAGATGGTCCAGTCTCCAGTTATTTATTCCCAACCAAACAACAACATCATGTATATGATGATGGGAGTGATCACTCTTTTTTTGGTATTTTTAACAGTTAAAATGTTTGCCTTGGAGAAAAAAATTAATTCCGGTACCGGTGGTCCAGCTGTCGTCCAACAAGAGTCGGTAATTTCCGTTTCTAATCTTAAGAAATATGCAAAGGACATGGGGTTAAATACAGATAAATTTAACAAATGTTTGGATTCGGGAGAAAAAAAGACATTGGTTGACAAGGATGCTGCTTATGGAGCTTCTCTCGGAGTCCAAGGCACTCCTGGGTTTTTTATTAATGGTCAATTCTTAGCTGGTGCTTTTCCTTTTCAGTTCTTTAAAGAAATAATTGACAAACAGTTAGCTGGTACAGCCTCATCTGACTGCACAAGCTATTCCACCGATCTACAAAAATATTGTTCTGATCCACAAAATCTAAGCTTTAATCCAGCGTCAAAAGAAGTTGACGTTAAGAACATGGTCTCGACAGGGGCAAAGAATGGAAAAGTCGTAATTGTCGAATTCTCAGACTTTGAATGCCCGTTCTGTATTCGCGCGCTCCCAACCATTCAACAAGTACAAAAGGAATATCCTAACGATGTTACCTTGTATTTTAAACAGTTCCCGTTGACCCAGATCCACCCACAAGCTGAAAAAGCTGCAGAGGCTTCACTTTGTGCTGCTGATCAAGGAAAATTCTGGGAATGGCACGATAAGATATTTAGCTTAGAAACTCAAGGCCAAGCTCAGTAAGTAAAAAGTAAATTTAGGTTAAATAAAAATCCCGCCGAAAGGCGGGATTTTTTGTGACGCGTATGGGATTCGAACCCATGATTTGCAGGATGAGAACCTGCCGTCCTGGGCCAGCTAGACGAACGCGTCTAATAATTGACTTTACTGCCAAAATCTAGTAACATTTTACCATTGATCCCCTAAATTAAAAAGCGATATGAGGGGATTTATTTTTAGGTAAATATGACAAAAATACAATTAACAAAAAAAGGCTACGATGATCTAGAGATCGAACATAAGGATCTGGTGGAAAATAAAAAACTAAAAGCTATCGATAGATTAAGCAAAGCTCGTTCTATGGGTGATCTTTCTGAAAATAGCGAATATACGGCCGCCAAGGAAGAGCTGGCTTTTGTTAACGAAAGAATTCAGGAAATAGAGCAGATTTTTGAAAATGCTGTTGTAGTTGAAAGCCCAACTAATAAAACACAGGCAGAAATTGGAAATATTGTAGTCGTTGAAGTTCAAGGTAAAACAGAAGAATATCATATAGTTGGTGAGTTTGAAGCCGACCCAATGAATAAAAAACTTTCCCAGAACTCACCGATAGGCCAAGCCTTGATCAATAAAAAAGTCGGAGATCTGGTTGAGGTCAATATTCCTGCCGGCAAAGTTCAATATAAAATCATTGACATTAAATAGTTTGATGGTATACTTTAATTTTTAAAGCGATAAAGAGGACCCATGTTTACACATGGCAAGACCTCTTTAGCCTCGAGAAGAAATCCGCAAGGAAATTAGAACTCGACGGGTTGCCCGTTACAGCAAATCCTGAATGTTTAGGAATAAGTGATAAAGTCGAACCCTGCTGAAGAAGCAGAAAATAAGTTTTATCAAAATCAAGGTGGTACCGCGTATTAAACACGTCCTTGAAAGATTGTTAATTATTAACAGTTTTTCGAGGACGTTTTTTTATGGCACCAATAGAGAAAATTAATACCAGCTTAGGAGAAGTTAATAGAGCAGAAAAAAGAAGCTTTGGGCGAGAATACATAACCCTTGGAAAACCGGTAAATGAAGGTCGCGAGCTCATCGCGGATTTTCTAAAATTTTTACCTCATACCATCGGTTCGCGCCGATTTGTCATGAGAGGTCTTTTGTCTAAAGAGGCAATAAAAACTGGCAAAAAAATGGGTTTACCTATCGAAGCCGGTATTCCTATGAGTCTCGTTACAGGGAACGACGAAGGATCGGTGATTGTCTATATCGCTAAAAATAATCATCGATCACCCCGTCAGGGAGAAAATCCTCGGGAATATATTAAAAGCAGAAAAAATGGCAGGACACCTTTGGAAAGGGCCAGGTCGCTTGACAAAAATTTTATTCCTGTAAACACCCTTAAAAATGAAGACGCTGACCAATTATTTAATCTTTGGGAGCGTTTTGGATGGACCCGGCAAGAGATAGGAAATTTTATCGATAGGATCCAAAATAATGAACCAAATCTTTGGTTCAGCGGTATTAGGGATATAAAAACTGGGCAGCTTGTTTCTGTTTGCAATGCTGAAGCGATCGAATTTGCTGGAATAAAATATATCGAAACAACTGAATATAGTACAGATAAAAATTATGAAAATAGAAGTTTATCAACGACGGCGGTTTCTGCCCTCGTCGCCCATGTCTTGAAAGACACCTTCTATGATCCAGATCGAACTTATATTCCTGTTATCACAGCTGAGTTCAACACTTCATCAAGTTCTCCTGCAGTCGGCGCCAGCTCAGGATTTATTATTCCTGAATTTGAAGGCACTGATGGAATTCTTTCCTATAACGTCGCCGTCAAAGATAACGGAAAATCAAACGATATTTTTGTCAATTCTAAAAAAAACGATAGGGGAATTCCCTATTCTTTGCTCAGGGATTTTGCCTTGGCTGTTTTACCGATTAATAATATCCAACAGTTATATCCGCCGGAAGTGGTGGCGGAAATTATAAGTTACAATCAATAATATGAAAGTTTTATATTCCCCAAGGCATTTATTTCACGTTCCTGTTAATGAAATTTTTGACGGCCATGCTGATCCGCACGCTGAAGTTCCATCCCGTGTAGAAAATATTAAAAAAAGTTTGACCGATTACGGTTTTAAAATTGATCTGTTAACAAAAAAAACTCCACTTTCATTGATCATGAAAACTCACCAAAAAGATTATGTCAATTTTATTAAAAATGGATCATCTTTTACCTATCCTTCTGTATTTCCATATAACGATCTCTATCAAAATAAAAAAATAATCAACCCATTGGCTGATCTCGGAAGATTTTCTTTTGACATGTATACTCCAATGTCAAAAAATATTTATCAAATCGCTCTCAATTCCTCGTCTCTCGCTTATGAACTGGCCGAGGAAATAAAAAATAAAAAAATAAAAGTCGGTTATGCCTTATGCCGTCCTCCGGGGCATCACGCAGAGCGGTCAAAAATGGGGGGCTATTGTTATTTTAATAACAGTGCGATCGCAGCTCAACACCTATCTGATATTGGAAAAGTGGCTATTCTTGATGTCGATTTTCATCATGGTAATGGAACGCAAAATATATTTTATGAAAGAGCTGACGTTCTGACTATTTCCATTCATGCTGATCCAAATTGGAAATTCCCTTACTACACCGGATTTAAAAATGAAATTGGTTTAAATGATGGCGAAGGCAAAAATATAAACTTTCCCTTGCCTAAAGGAACAAACGATAAACTTTATCAAAAAACCTTAGAGCAAGCTTTAAAAAGGATCCAAAAATTTAATCCAAAATATTTGATCGTACCCTTGGGCCTTGATACTCATCGTGACGATCCTATCGGCGGATTTAAATTAACGACGAATTACTATACGATCATGGCCAGAACAATTAATTCACTTAAACTGTCAACCTTAATTATTCAAGAGGGCGGCTATAATACAAAATTGCTTGGAGATAATGTAGTCGCTTTTCTGAAAGGATTTAGTTAAAATTAAACACATATGATTTGGGCAGACCGTGAAGCAAAAAGATTAAAAGAAAGAAACTTACCCCTTGAATGGGCTGATGATATGAAAACCCCATCAGGACGGATCCATGTTGGGTCCCTCCGTGGTGTGATCGTTCATGACCTGATCTATAAAGCTTTAAAAGATATCGGAGTTAATACAAAATTTTCGTATGTCTTTAATGATATGGACCCGATGGACGGTATGCCCGCTTATCTAGATAAAAATAAATGGGGTAAATATATGGGGCAGCCGTTATATAAAATTCCCTCACCCGAACCCGGGTTTAAATCTTTTGCTGATTATTTTGCCCAGGAGTTTATTCAGGTTTTTAATTCCATAAATTGTCACCCTCAAATAATCTGGTCATCAGAACTGCACCGAGCCGGCAAAATGAATGAAGTCATAAAACTTATTCTTGATAAGGCCGACGCCGTCCGAGAAATTTATAAAAAAGTAGTAAAAAAAGAACGCGGACCAAATTGGTATCCCTATAATCCGATATGTGAAAAGTGTGGAAAGATCGGAACAACCAGTGTTTTCAAATGGGACGGTAAATATGTTTATTATCGTTGCGAACCCAAGATGGTCGAGTGGGCAGAAGGCTGCGGACATGAAGGAAAAGTAGAACCGATAAATGAAAATGGCAAGCTTGTCTGGAAACTTGATTGGCCAGCCCACTGGAAAGTAATTGGTATAACGATCGAATCTTCAGGTAAAGATCATATGTCAGCCGGCGGCTCTTACGATATGGGTATTCACTTTTGTAAAGAAATACTTGGAACCGTTGCTCCTGACGCCCTTGGCGGCTATGAATGGTTTACTATCGGCGGCAAAAAAATGTCGTCCTCGAAGGGGATCGGATCATCGGCGAAAGAGGTTTCACAAATTCTGCCTCCCGATGTTTTCCGATTTATGCAGGTCAGAACACCAATTAAAACTCACCTTGATTTTAATCCTTTTGGCGATACTATTCCAAATCTTTTTGATGATTACGACAGGTGCTTAAATTCATATTTTTTAAAGATAGAAAACAATCTACCAAAAGATAAAGCCGGAGAAGTAACCGCTGATTATGCTAGGATCATTGAGCTTTCTGAAGTTAAGCCGTTGCCAAAAAAAAGACTGTATGTTCCTAGGTTTAGGACTATCGCTAATTTATTAAAAGCAAAAAATAATAATTTACCGTCTTTTTTTGAAACCCAAAAAAAAGAAAAACTATCAACAGATGAAAAAGTAATTCTAGAAGAGCGGATAAAATATGCCAAAATTTATTTGGAAAAATACGGCCAAGAAAAGGTCGATCTTTCAAACAATAAAACTTTTAGCCCATCAGAAATACAAAAAAAATTCGCACTACAATTAATTAATCAATTGGAGTGCCTGAAAAATAAAGACGATAAAAATGAGGTCCAACAAGCTGTTTTTGAAAGTATTAAATTGTCAAACATCCAGCCGAGGGAAGCGTTCGCTGTTTTTTATCAAACTCTCATAGATAAACCATTCGGTCCTAAGGCGCCTGAGGTGATATTGAGTATGGGTATTGAGGAAACGATCGAAAAACTTTCTAAAATTAATTCTAAAAACGCAGAAAATAGAACAACTAGTAATAATTATTTATTCCCAGATTTTAGCGATAAAAAGATCTTTTCGATTGATGAGGCGGTTGCTAAAAAATATCCATCAATCAACATCGGCATTGCCATAATAAAAAATATAAACATTAAGAAAAATAACCCTGAGCTGACTCAGGCAATAAACGAGTTCGTTTCATCACAGTCACATCTATCAAATGAAATTATCAGCGCCTATCCTGAAGTGATCACTTACCGAAAACTTTATAAGGAAATGGGAATAGACTGGCATTCCCGCCGTCCATCGCCGGAGGCCCTTCTTCGCAGAATTTCCCAAAAAAAAGACCTATATCAGATCAATACCTGCGTCGATGCCTATAATCTTGTCGTCTTGAGAAACCGAGTTTCAGTCGGCGCTTTTGATTACGATAAGTTTCACTTTCCAACCGTTATGAGATATCCAGTAGACGGTGAGGAGATCTTATTATTAGGAGATAAAGAACCAACCAAATTTAAACCAGCGGAACTCGCATATTTTGATGAGCAAGGAGGATACAATATTGATTTTAACTATCGCGATGCTCAAAGGACGGCTGTCACTGAAAATACTAAAGATATCTTATTAAACATTGATGGTGTTTTTGATATCACCCGCGAAAAAGTTGAAAGATCATTACAGGAGTCTATCGACATTATCTTAAAATACTGTGGTGGAAAAGTGGAAACTGCCGGCATCATTTCAGCCGCGCAAATTTAAAAAGTGAAAAAGATTTTAATTGCATCAACTAATCCTGGAAAAATTGCTGAAATAAAAATTGGTCTTCAAGAACTAGAAAAACAAGGAATTAAAGCTCTCACATTAAACGACGTGATAGTGGGGGACGACCAGCCTGAAGAAACGGGAAAAACCTTTCAAGAAAATGCATTTATCAAAGCAAAATTTTATGCCGATTTGGCTCACCTGCCGGTTCTCTCAGA
>Ga0247841_10003286_pt1 | contig 30358 bp, 38 predicted proteins | sample LaCruzMarch2015__2_FD_192410 | JGI IMG/M metagenome (GOLD analysis project Ga0247841, IMG submission 192410) | Freshwater microbial communities from meromictic Lake La Cruz, Castile-La Mancha, Spain - LaCruzMarch2015_18m | ecosystem: Environmental > Aquatic > Freshwater > Lake | place: Spain... | reverse complement strand
AAGCTTAAGATCTATCTGCTCATCAGAAGCTGGGACACCGCTCTGCTGGGCAGCTGCAGCAGCTTGTTGCCGCTGAGTGATCTGCTTCTTCATCTCGTCTGAGAACTTCTTAAGCTCATCCTCGTACTTGGAGAAAGCTTCTTCAAGGTTTTCAGCTGGAATTACAAAACGCACTTCAGACTGGCCAAAATTAGTAACCATTTGAGCAACACCAAAATAAGAGAACTCTACCTTGTCAGCTTCAGAAACTCCTTCAATGTGCTCAATCTTAATCCCGTCATCATTAACATATGCCTGTAACTTTCTTATCATTTTTTCTCCTTAAGTTTGAAATTATTGATAAACTCACTAACTATATCGACTGATTCCTTTTCGTCTCCAGGTTTTACTATAATTTGGTATTTATATCTTTTGCTTCGCACCAAGTATGTTCTATTGTAAATGACATTTGCGTCTTTTAATAGATTATCAACAGTGGGACTATTCGATTCCGATATATAAAATATTGTATTTTTTTTCATTAATTGAGCATAACTAACGTGCTGCAAAACTTCTGAAATATCAATATTTGTTTTTTTAAAATATACTCTTTTTATTTTACGTCTTCTGCCCATTATGTTTCTTTTTATTAAAGTGTTTTTATGTGATTAAGATTATGATTATCTATAAAGATTATTTCGGAATTTTTGGGCACCAAGTTATCTGACAATGGAAGTTTTATCAATAAAAAATTATTAACATCCAAAATTATGCACTCATTCTCACCAATACTCTTAAAGTCTATGTCGCCATAACAAAAATCAACACCGACATTTATGCCACGCACTCCAATATATTCAGATGTGAATTTATAATCAACAATTTCTGATGCTAAAATAATAGGTACGTATGTTTTTCTTTCTTGCTTAGACTGACCAACTAGTTCTTGCTTTTGCAATAAAGTGCTTCCTAATACTTTTTTCTTTACTGGTCTAAGAGATCTTGAGCGCTGATGCGATGATCTTTGCGCCAATCTGTCTTGAATAATTTTTTTAGGCTTATCATTTTTATAGATGAGCTGGCTGTTTGTGCTATCCTTTAGCTTACTAATTATATGATGAGGTTTTTTAGCAATTTTTAATGGCGATTTTACAATCTCTTGTATAACTGCTTCATAATTTTCTTTCAGTTTTTGCTTAGTAAGATTATTTCTAGCCCAATCTATAGTAGAAGAGCGGATATCCAAAAGTTTTTGGTTGTCGCTTGCAAGCATTTTTAATGTTTTTTCTGCCTCAGAAAAATCGTCAAATACAAAACCGTTAATTCCGTTTTTAATCAATTCATTGTTACCAGGATGGTTTGAGCACACTACCGGAATTCCCGAAGCTAGACTTTCAAGAACTGACATACTAGTGCCTTCTGGACGATTAATGTGGTACAAAAATATATCCCAAGACTTAATCTTTCCGAATTTTTTAACATCATCATTTACTGAGCCAAGCATTATGCATTTACTATATGGATTAGTTGACGAATCGCATATAGATGTTGCTTGCGCAAGGTACTGACCACCACCTATATATTCATGCATATGCCTTTTGCCTATGTTTAAATTACATATCCATCTCACAAAGTCAGCATTATATTTAATATCATTCAGTGCGTTAATTCTACCAGATTTAAAATAGCTATTATCCTTATGGTCAGAAATAAATTGAGATGCATAGTCATAATCTACTATATTCCTCACAACAAATGATTGCAGCCCCTTGTTGTATAAACGCATTTTATTACTCATGTGTTCGCTTACAGATACACATGCATTAAAATTATACAATCTATTAAAAGCTGAATGATCAGAGTAGGTGTGGTTAATGACAAAATTTGGCCTTTGAGTTTTAAGTAATAAGTTTGATATGATCTTTACTGGAGAGCACATTAACTTGTGAAAAACAAAGACGGCATTCTCATATTCAGAAGCTTTTGTAATATCTGAAAATTCTAGATAAGAATAGGCTGTTACAGGTACAGGGAACCAAGAGGGAGTCGGCTTAGAAGATCCGCTGCTTTTTAGACATATCACTTTTTGAGAAGTGATAACAGACGAATCACTTAAAGCATCATATATCTGCTTTAAAGAAGAAGCTGCACCAGAAGTAAAAAACTTTTCTATGACGTGAACAAGTTTCATGATAATAGTATTTTTTCATATTGCTCTTTAAAGCATCTATAAAGCATCTCGTCGATTACCCCACGACCACCACAAGAATTGAGCCTCTTTACATAAGCAGAGTTTTTAACCACAGACGATGCGTCGTGTGGGCAAAAACTTCTGCCGCATAAAAGCATTGCTTGCAAGTCCTGAGGACCATCTCCAACAAATATGCAATCTGCAAGAGCAACCTCATGCATATCACATAAATTTACTATTGCATCTTTTTTATTTTGACAATTACAAACTAAATTAAGACCATATGATGTAAATTTATGTTTTGTACAAGCGTCTTGGGATGCAGTTAAAAATACAAACTTAAAACCTTGTTCAGAAAATTTATTAATTATATGAAAATCACGAGTACTAAAGCCTTTGGTTATTTCCAAATTCTCATTTTGATAATAACAACCATCCGTTAAGACGCCGTCTACGTCTGAAAATATAATCATTTTTCAGAATTCCTTAACTTTAAAGCCTGCCTTGTCTCTTCTTCAGTACATGCATGCGGTCTGTACTGCAAGCCTAAAGAAATATGCTGTAAATCACGCTTCAAAGTATTGAGCCCCCTAGGCTCTAAGCTGGCAGCTGCATCAGTATGGCGAAACGTCCTGTCATCTATAAAATGTCTTTCAATATAAGATGCCCCTAAGGCCAAGGCTGCAATATCAGAAGCTATGCCATAACCATGATTACTAAATCCTGCTGTCCCATATAATTCAACAATTTGAGATATTTCTTTAATATAAAGTTTTTCAAATGGACATGGATACTCTGTTGTCGTATGATAAAATACAACATTTTTTCCACTATATTTATGTAAAAGCATATTTCTTTCAACAAGAGATAGCATGCCAAGACTAATATGAATTTGCCTTTCAAAATTACAAAGACAATAATCTATAAGCGTCTCGTGTTTATTGCATGCACTTGGTATTTTAATAAAAAATGGATTTATATCTATAATCTCTTTGGCACTTTTTAAATCCCAAACGCTGCAAGCGTACTTGACGCCCAAATAGTCACATTTATCTTTTAATTTTGCATGATCTTCTATAGACAACTCAAGCGCAATTCTATGACTTAAGTAAGTATCTCCATATGCAAAATGAGGGTTTGGATGTGGCTTATTTGCAACATCTAATGGAACAGAAGAAATGGGATCTCTTTTTTGGAATTTTACAACATCCGCTCCATTTTGAGCGGCCAGTTCAGTAAGCATCAGTGCGCGCTGTAAAGATCCAGCGTGAGATGCTCCTATCTCTGCAATAAGTATGCAAGACTGCTTGTCCATTCTGCCACTCCTACATCTTTTTCGCAAATATAAGAACAATAATCTAAATCAAATTCAGTATCTATCTGCAAAGATTGTATCTCATTTGTTTCATAAATAAATGGATTGGCATCCAGCCTATTATTCAAAGACTTAAATACGTAATGCTGAAAGGCAAATATATTACCATCTTCATGGTAAAACAACTCATCGTTGGAAAGATCTTGACGCATTTTTCTTTTTAATATATCATATTGAGGATTGCCGCGATACCACAAAAATGGAGTAACAGCATTTGCAGTAAACCCAGAATGACATCCAGATTCTTCAAAGTTCTTATAAAAATTATATATAAGATCTTGATGCCTAAATACAGATGTGGGCTGCAATATATAAAAACGATCAAAATCGCTACATTCTATTTGACCCAATAAATGTTCCATTGCAGATTCAGTAGTTGACCCGTCCTCACTCAAGTAGTCTGGTCTGACAACACACTGAACAATATTTGATGCGTTTGCATTTTTTGCAATATTTTTAGCACAATCAAGAATTTCATGTCCATTAGAACTCACATATATTTTTGTAAATATTTCACTTTGCAAAGCGCTTAATATTGAAAGCTCAAGTAGATTAAAGCTGCCAATATTGCGCAAATTCTTATTTATAACACCCTTTGATCCAGCTCGAGCTGGTATAAAGGCAAAATTTTCACTCACTTAATTCTTTCTCCGTATTTTTCTAGAACTGTCTGTAAGTTTTCTTTTTCAAAAACTTTCAGATCTGAATCAGATGTAGAATTTATAATTTTTGAAGGCGGATTTTTATTCATTTTATCAAAAAGAGTCCAATATTCCAGTATGTCATTACACTGTTTTTGGCCTTCTGCAATTTTCACAGATGGGGGAACAGTTACCCTTCTGTCAAGTCTAACTGGCTTATGGTAGCCTGGGTATTCCCAAAAATATCTTTTGTCCCCATTCATTTTACAATCACAACCTATAAGAACTATTGGATTGCACCCCATAATTGATAAAATATTTAGTCCACTTGCTAAGCTTGTTCTCGCACCTATGACTGGCTTATTGCAGTCATCGTGAACAACCAAACCCTTCATGTTATACTTATTTGTACGCGGCTCAAAATACCAGGTGTGCTCAAACATACAAATCTGATGTTGTTTTAAGTGGAAAGTTCTGCCTTGAAATTTTTTATCATATAAAAATTTAACGCAATCAGATTGCGCCAAATCTCTCATGTAATAAGACCAATTTGAAATAGACCAATCATCGCTTACAAAATAATCACAATTAGGTTGATATGAAATAGATGAATTGACAGTCATAGTTACATACTTGTCAAGTATGGATTTGTCAAAGTCTTTCAAAGAAGGACCAGAACCAATCAAAAAGCCAAGCTTGTCTTTATGAATGTTTTGAAATTGGCATATGGACAATCCCATAATTACTTAAACTTGTTTCAATAAAATTATTATGAATAAATGGTATTGGCGTATTTGAATCATTAACGTTTATAATTGATACGCCACTTTTGCTTGCATGATCTTTGAGAGCATTAAATACTGATATATTCATATTCCATACATTTTTTTGCATTGCAACTGGTTGCATAATTCTAACTGGAGACAAATATATCTTTCTGCCCTTATCAAAAACACATTCTTTTGGCTGCTCCTTAATTGGAAGATATTGCCAAAAATGCGTCTTTTCGCCCTGAGCAGTGTGATCTATTCCAAACAAGAATATGTTCTTAAAACCAAGTTTGATTGCTAAATCTATTGCTGAAGGTACAGATGAATTATAAAGCAATCCGTCATCATTCTCTTCGATTACATCTTCTTTAGTTTTTCTCGGATTAAAAAAGATAAAATCTTGTAATTCATCTTTATATTTCAACCAAGAATCTCTAACCACCTTAAAACATATATCATTTTTTACTTTACTAAAATAACTCCATCTTTTGCATAAGCTGTCATTACTTATCCATACACGTAAAATATCTGGATCAGAAGCTGCAGACCAATCAACTTTGATTATAGAGCTATTTACTGCAAATACATGACAATTAAAGCAATTACTAAAATTGTAATGCAAAAGACTTGGGCCTGCACCCAAGATGCATACAGGAACATCACGCCATGTATGAGTTTCTAGCCTCTTGAGCCAATTCATAATAAATATCCTTATCACATAAACCGCTTTCAAATAAGAAACGACTTGGCATTTTCATCGACCTTTCCCGTCCGCCATCAAAAAGGGCAGTACTTATCCACAGTCTATCCATTGCTCTCGTAATGGCTACATAAGCCAGCCTACGCTCCTCCTCAAGACCCTTTGGCCCTTCTGCCAAAGATCGTCTATGAGGCAATGTCTCCTCTTCCATGCATGGTAAAAATACATTACCAAATTCTAAACCTTTTGAGGCATGCATGGTCATAATCTTAACGGAATTAATTACGTCTTCTTCTGTAGCTTCTTTGGGAGTAGACATCAGGGAGACAGATGTTAAAAATTCTCCAATAGATTGATTAGATATACCCATGCTCTTAATCAATTCAAGTATGTTATCCATCTTGTCTTGAGGGACATCTCCCTTAAAAGTTTTAAGATAATCTTTATATTTTGTTTCTTCCACCAAGTGTTCCGTTAATTCCTTCAATGGCATATCCTTGACGGGTTTACTAAATATGTTTTCTATCAACCTGAAAATAGCATTCTTATTTGCTTCTTTCATATCAGTTGACTGAGATAGATATTGTTGAAGACCATTTGTCAGACCACCCCTAAGCGAAGACGCGCTTATGGCCTGCACGCATTTGCTACCCAATCCACGACGTGGCTTATTCATAAATCTAGAAAAACTTATTACGTCTCGTGGATTATAGACAAATCTCAACATAGAAATAATGTCTTTGATCTCTTCTCTGTCATAAAATCTAAAGCCACCAGTTATTGAATAAGGAATATTGTGCCTCATCATTGCTTGCTCAATGCTGCGGGTAAGATGACTGGCTCTTACAAGTATAGCCACATCTTTCATATTTATACCGCTTGCCTTAATCTTGATGATGTTTTTTGCTATATTCTCTGATTCCTCATCCCTTGTGCAAGCGACAGATAGTCTTACTGGCTCGCCACTATCCCTGTGTGAAAGAATTTCACTATTTAGACGATTAGAATTATGATTGATTAAAGAAGATGCAATTTTGGTAATGCTTCCAGTGCATCTGTAGTTTTTAGTAAGTCTATATATGGTACAATTAGTTGATCTAACAAATTGAGAAACTTGCCCAGGATTAGCACCACGCCATTGATATATGCTCTGGTCAGTATCTCCAACCATAAATACATTATTATGCTTCTCACATATGATTTTTGCTATTTCAAACTGAATAATGTTTGTATCCTGAACCTCATCAATCATTACAAAATCATACATCTCTTGAACTTCTTTGCGGAAATTTTCATTATTCAAAAGCTCTTGCCAAAAATTATACATGATTGCGCTAAAATCAAGAGCATTCATATGGTTCATGGATTGATCAAAACAATCCATTAAATTTCCATAAACTCCATTAAATTTTACAATTTCTTCTCTAATAGAATCTTTACTAAGCGCTTTTTCTCTTAAGGATGAATAGCCATGAATAAATCCTTGAATTTCATCTTTGTCCAAAGACATATCGTGCTCTTCATTAATTGATTTTATTAATGATTCTACATCATCTGTATCAAGAATATTAGCACGCTTATAGTCTTTAGATATAGTAGAGCTTTTTCTCATAATTTCTAAACACATACTATGAAATGTGCTAACAATCATACCAAAAGAAGACACACTATTGTCATGAGCAAGTTTTTCAATTCGGTCACGCATTTCTCTTGCAGCCTTATTGGTAAAGGTAACAAGCAAAATACGATGCGGAGATATGCCTTTGCGAATCAAATGAATGGCACGAAAGGTAATAACTCTTGTTTTACCTGCGCCTGGACACGCACTAACCAGACACGGCCCATTAAAATGTTGTACTGCTTTAATCTGTTCTTCGTTTAGTTGAGCCATCTTATTTTTTCTTGCAATTTTTGCAAATAGTTCTTCCTTGGAATGCTGACCCTTTTTTGCCGCTTATTTTTTCAGATACTTTGTTCATAAATACCTGAGCAGATATTGGACCAGCATGCTCGCAAATTATATCCTTATCAGCATCGGCATAGCATTGAATGTGTGGCAATTTATCAATATTGTACTTGTCGCATATTGAGTTATTCTCTTCAGCATTTGCATCAATAAAGTCATATGGAACGCCTATCATAGACATTTCTTCACACAATCTTTTGCAATATGTGCAGTCTGCTGCTCCAAACACTCTAATTTTTAATTTTTTGGAACCATTTTCCATTATTTTTCCTCTGGCAAAACAAAGTTTACTTTTTTGTTTTTCATTTGTTTGCAGAATAATTCCCATTCGTCTTTGGAAATTTTTCCATTAATCCCTACTGCCTCTGCAAAACTAGCAGCGGGAGACGCAATACTTCGAGGACCTCCCTCGTGCAAAAACCTCAAAGTCCATATCAGCATGTCATTGTTAGGTTCATATTCCAAATTTATACACATTGCTTCATTAGACATAATTATATACCGTCTAATGCGCTATCATCAAAATCATCGATGCTAGCAGAAGAGGCGTCCTTGTACGATGGCTTCGATTGTGGTTTGTTAGAATATGAAGGCGTTGGGGTTGAGCGAATTTGCATAACCTTTTCCTGTTTGATCGTTACAAAATCAGGAAGACCATCGCAATCATATAGATCATCCATTAAGCTTTTAATTTTCTTCTTGTTAATAACTGTTTCCACGGTACACATAGATTCAAATTTTCCCATAGATTTTAAGAACTTAATTATATCATCATCAGAAGACCATTCAAATGATTTAATGCCATTTCTAATAGATATCTCAGTACCATCACTAAGGTTGGCAAAGACAGAATTAGTGTCATTCATTACCTGCTCAATTTCTGTGCGCAAAGCCTCTTTTTGAGACTTTAGATCATTAAGCTGAGCGTCTATTCCTTTCTTTTGAATGCCAAGATCTTCTATCTGTGACTCAATCGACCTTATAGATTTAACCTTATTTTCAATATTAATTTCACTCATTTTCCAACTCCTCAGCAAATATTGTTAACATAATCGCAGTCTTTTGATTACCTCCAAAATCTGCAACATCAAAAGCGGCTGTACAAACTAGATCTATATCCTTGTTTTTAGACATACTGCGTGCGACTATGAATGCTTTAACAGCGTTATTTACAGAAGGAGCGCCAACTGCCTTTAGTCTTACTTCGTCATATTTATCCAATACTGTCAAAATAGCAGATGCAAGCTTGCGAATATAAGCCTTACCTTCTTTATTATTCTGATGAAATTCTTTATCGCCACGTATCTTTAGCACATTATTTAACTGCTCAGTATCCATTAGGACTCCTATTATTCAAAATTATCGAAACTATAAAACCTTCTCCTTAACTCATCCAGATTAGGAGAATTCCATATACTAGACTCATGACATGTAGAACTAAATTCACAATATTTGCAATCAAAGTCATTTTTTGATTGCGGACGAGGCGGTGGTAGCGTCTTTTTTTCAAACATAGACATCATAAGCTTTGATTGCTTACTTATCACATCCCACCACTCATCATTACGTGTTACTTTAAACATTCTTGTTTCAGAATCGTCTTTTCTTTCATAAATAATAATACCCATATCTAGCCCTAATACATGCAGATAAATAGTAAGCTGCACAACATAATAAAAGTGCGCTCCCTTTTCAAGCTTAGACCACTGGTTTTTACCTATGGTCTTCATGTCAATTACTATAGGACTATCGGGTAAAAATTGCAATAAGCTTTCCAAGCTCTGGTATTGAGGGCTAGACTTAAACTCTTCACACAAATTGGAAAAGTCAAGAACTTGATCACAATGTCCATGAAAATTGAGCCCTGGATGATCAATAGTTATTTCTTCATAGTGGAATTTTTTTGATTTGCACACCTCGCATTGTTCTGGCTTAAAAATTCCAATCTTTTCTTGCTTCCCATGAATTTTGTTACACAAAGGATTGGCACACTTCCATACGCCACGCAATACGTTAAGCTCTTCCATATATTGAGCCCATCTATTGTGCATGGTATGACCCGTATCCCAAATCCGTATCATGCGAGGCTCAACAGACTGAACTGGAGCGTCCATCATGCCTTCAGAAACATATTTCTGATACTGCATCTTGCGAAGGCACTTTCCAAACGCGCTTGGGTGGAAAACCTTGTAAGAACGATCACTCGGCTTGTTTTGCTTATATGATAAAAACTGATCAATCAATTGAGAGATCAGATACATTTGCTGACCATTGTGCTGCGTCATATTTATTCTTTACCTTTCTTGATGCCTCTATGTGCATCTCCATATCTTCTTGTCCAGAACTTTTTAACAATTCATCTGGATCTTTATGACGACCAAGGTCAACCTTAAAGAAGCTTAGTGATTTATCGTACAATAAGCCTGAGGATGATATGATCTTAAGGCTTTCTTGAAAAGCTTTTTTACCTGCGTCGTCATTGTCAAATGCAAATATAATTTCATCTGCGTATCGCGCCATTATCATAATATGAAAAAATGAAGGATGACTACCTAACACTCCTACTGTATTATTAAAACCATGAGTATGCATGGCCATAACGTCAAACTGTCCTTCTACTATAATAATTTGACGAGTAGACTTTATATTATCTTCAGCACTTTTCCATCCATAAAGATGATGCTTTTTATTAAAAGACTCATGCCAGTGACCACGATTTTTTATACTGCTACGAAAATCTCTAGTAGACAATGCAACCAAGTCACCGTGACAATCCCATATGGGAAAAATAATTCTTCCAGATATACGACGATTATCTACTCTAACAGGAACATATCCGATACCAAAGCTCTTAGCTACCTCAAGAGAAATTTTTCGCGTACTAAATAGGTAGTCCCTTGCTTCACCAGCATCATTACTGTCTTCATGCAAAGATGATTGAGAGAGAGCGACTATGCGCTCTCTCTCAATCATCGTAAACTGATCAGACTCTATCATACCTCAGCTTGCTCTGCAACCTGCTTACTACGCTTAGTTGGCACTGAAGAAGTCTTTTCAGAATCTTCGTCAACAGCCACCTTAGTCTTTTTCATAGTTTCAATATATTTTTCACGATCAAATTTAACTATTTCAATTGGCATAACGATTGCCTGCTCTGCTGCCTGATTTTTAATCTCAGCAATCAACTTTTCTAGAACATCAACATCCTTAATCTGATCTACAAAAGCCTTACGACCCTCAGCCTTGATTGAATCCCAGATGAACACGCCGTTCCTAACCTTGATCACCTTTGCATTACGACCAGCTTCAAATGCAACGTCAGAAACGTCTGGAAAATAAGACTCATAGTAGATTGGAACTGGAAGAGAGCCCTGGCTTGGACGTGCAAAACGATTCTTTTCAATCATGACACTTGAATAACGACCAATCAAACGTTCTGTCCCATCATCATTTTGCATCATAATGTTGTGAGACTTTGACTCCAGCTTGGTAACCTTCAATATCAAACTTGAAGAATGCTTGAGAGCTCTACCTCCAGGCATAGTATCTGGACTACCAAACATAACTCCAATTTTCTCACGAAGCTGATTGATAAAGATTACAAGAACATTGTTTTGAGCAGAGAAGCTTAGCAACTTACCAAGAGTCTTACTTAAAACGCGAGCAAGCTCAGCAACTGTATCTTTGTCTGCATCATTCTCCATGACTCGCTCAGGAATCAAGTGAGCAACAGAATCTAGGACTAATACATTAATTTGCTTGCTAGAGCAAGCGCTAATGATCATGTCCATGACGTTTTCTGCAGTTGCAATCTTATCTGGATCATCAAGATTGATAAGATTACTGTAAAAAAGGTCATCCTTGCTAACGCCATTTACTTCAGCAAGCTGATCACTAAAAGAATGCTCAGTGTCAACCCAGGCGCACTTATATCCCATGCGTTGCGCTGAACCGACCACTCGGTATGCAAGGCTACTCTTGCCGCTGCCTTCATTTCCGTAAAAAAGACAAAGCTTTCCAAGCGGTAAACCACCAGCTCCAAACTTCTCCTCCTCCTCCATTAGACCTGCAGCGATAGCATGGTCCAATTCTGCATGACCAGTTGGGATAAGGTCTTTAACTTTAAGACTGGCTCCCAACTGGAAGCCTTTCAAGTTTTCAAGTCCGACATTTAATTTCTTTGCTGCCATATATTCCTCTTACTATTAATTAAAAGTCAAAATCATCAGAGATCTGAGACTTACCGCCTGCTGCCTGAGAAGCAACGGGCTTCTTCTTTGGAGCTTCTGCTGGCTCATCTTCAGAGCCATAAACCTTTGCTTCAATCTGATCCTGCGGAGTGGCTTTGAACAGTGACTCAAGGTCATGCATGCCAGATTTAATCATTGTCTTTTCATCATCTGTGAATGGAGTATAGTTGATAAAGCTAACAATATACTTGGTCTTCTTGCGGTCATTGCCTGGGCATTCAACACGAAGAGCAAACTCTCCACCGTCTTTACTGCCTGGGTCTGTGCCGGTTGCATTAGCCCAATCAGCAAACTGCTTAAGAATACTCATTGGACCTTCAAGCACCTTAATGATGCCATCAGCTCTATCAATGACATTCACTGAAAAACGCTGCTTTGCCATCTCTCCGTACTTCTTCTTGATCACACAGCTATCCGGCTGATCAGTGATTGCCTGACCGAAGCCTCCCTGTGGGCGCTCAACAAAATACTTGTAAAATAGATGCGGCTTAAAAACAGGTCGAATTCTGTAAGACTTACCTGGCTCAAGCTTTAAGTACTTGGCTCCGTTGCCAGACTTATCATTCTTATTAAATCCCGTCCAATCTACGATTCCCATATTTATTACCTCTTTCTGGTTTAAATTGAATTCCAATCAACTGTGCCAATCTTCTTGGTTGCAGAAGCATTCTTACCCATTGTGTCTGAAGTCTGGTACGACTTTCCAGGCAAACTATCGGCAGATCTCATTATATCGGCAAAAGCGTCAGCTCCGCCCGGATGACTTGATATAGTTTTACTGACTCTTTTTTCAACTGATTCAGACTCACGAATGCCCTGAGGCATTGAAATTGTTACCTGCCTTGATATACAATCAAAAGCGTTATCCAAATTTCTTGTTACTGCATCAACGTTTGCATGAAGCGCTTCAAGCTGCGAAAAATACCTTATCATATCACCCATATGTTCCATTACAACGCCGTCCTGCTTCTCTGCAGGCTTTTCGTAATACATTCGAGCCAATGACCCACGGAATAACTCTACTGCACGCTTCCATGAATAATACTGAGCATTTACTCTCAAGCTTATCTCGGTTACTCTGTCTTTCCAATGTTGAACATTCCTGAGTGAATCAAACATAGAATGCAAATCACCAAACTCAATAGTGCTTAAATCAACACGAGCATTAACAAGCTCATCTTGTGTTTGTATGAAATTTATTTCACCGCCAGGCAGCAGCCAGCCGTGAAGAGAATCTTTCTTCATGTCATAAAAAGAAGTGAACGTCGAATTTTTTGTCTTAGTATTCCAGCCATTGATACTTACAAAATCTACATTCTTGCCCTTTTCCTGATCACGGCCAGCGTCCACTTGTGCTTCAGAGATGGTGGATCTGACAGAAAAGTCGTTTCCCACAAATTCAGTGGGTTTGGTAAAAATTTTACTATTGGAGCCGCTGTCGATGGCAATAGTATCTGAACCATCCTTAGGTGCTGATTCTCTAATTTTGTTAATTTGAAGCTCATTAGCAACCCCTCCATTATTTATTTTAGTTTCTTTAAGATCTAACTCCTTTGTATCAGCAGTTAATGGTTTAGCAACTGAAAAAAGATCTTTATGTAAAGAACTTACTTGATCGCTAAAAGATTTTGCGCCAGCATTTTGTGAAACAACATTGCCAAAAGCTACGTCATCAGCACTCCCGCTATCGTTGTCTAAATGACTTCCATCTTGTGGAATTCCAAAAATATCATCCAATTCATTTTTATCAATCATCCAAATATCTCACTTTCTTCTTCAGGAGTAAGTGCAACTGTTATAGGTATTGACTTACTTTGAATGGGCTGCTCAACAAAAGCATGCTTTTCCTCTAACCCAAGCTCTTTCATAACTTTATCTTGCGTATTTTTATAATCATCAATTAATTTTTGAGTTACTTCTTTTTGCAATCTAAAAAGATCAGATTGAGTTTCAACTTCTTCTGATACTTCAATTTCGCACTTAATAATAATATTTTCATACTGTGCAGTATTGATGGTACGTGATAAAGATTTTCTTATTTCTACTTTCATGGTTATTGAAATATATCGACACCACTCATGCCCTTTTTGCGAGTTGCACGCACATGATCTCTAAGTTTTACAAATTTATCTACAGCATTCTTAGTCTTGGGGAAAAATCCAGCATCTTGCAAAGCAGTAATCGCTTCAGTATCAACCACACTAGTTTCAACTCTAGCGACAAAATCTTCAAAGTTTCTAAAAGGCTGCTTATTAGAAATTTCATCAGCAGCACTCATTTTAAGGCCCTTGCACAATATAGATGGCGTAATCGTGTATTTTTTCTTACTGCCAACTCGGTCCTCATTCATTTCAAATCTTAATTTGCAAATATTCATGTTTTTAGCAGAAATATTAATACCCATTCTTCGAGCCTCATTAATTAGTAAGTCAATTCTATCCCACTTTTTCTGGAAAGATTCAACATTAAGATAACTCAATATAAATTCCGCTGGGAAGTTTGCCTTTAAATAAGCTGTTTGATAACTCAACAGCCCATAGCAATAACTATGACTGTTTTTGCTACATACCATTGTAGCTGTTGCTTCGTCTATAATTGCATAATTATGATGCTTACTAGCCATCGTACAGTTATATGTTTTCATGATACCAACACTAGTTATCGATTTGATCTTTAATCCGCTCATATTTTCTTTCTAATCTCATATTTTCTGAATTTTTGTACATCCAATTTAAAAACTTTTTAGTTTCTGAATTACCACCACTTATTCTTAGGAGCCAAGACTTAAAAGAATTTGTCGGATCGTACACCTTAGTATTAAGTGGAATCATGTTACTAAGGTCATAAGCAAAATAAGGTGATGCAGTAGAAAGTACACACCATATATTTTTAGTTTTTGCTACACCGACAGAACCATCTCCATCCCAACATCCTCTCACAAAATGAGACCTTAATCTAACAGGTATTTTAGGAGCCTTTAATATATAGGTCTTTCCTTTTACCATATTCAATTTACGTAGATCAGTCGCTATAGATTTACTCCTTACATCCAATCGTATCATATCTTGATGGTTTTTCCCGTCCCTTCTATAAGAAGACCTATCAACAATTCTTACTTTTACATCTTTACCAAATAGAGGCTTTATTGTCTGAATTATGTTTTCATCTTCTTTTGCAACGTCTAATCCTATTCCGCAGTAGTCTCCTATAACATATCCATCTGTAAGTAGCCATCCTAAAACATATGCTTTTAACTGGGTATCAACTTTTAAAAAACAGTCATGCGTAATATCTTTTCCGTCACTAGGCTCTCTTACTTTTATTTTATATTTCTTAAGAACATCACATACTGTCTTGTGAGTTGCAAACCCGAATGCATGAGCTACCACAGTAGTAGATACCCTATCGTTAACATACATTTTGATGATTGCTGCTTCCATTTTTATATTCAAACGTTTGTTCTTCGGATGATTTTTCATATGAGTCACCCTCCTTGCTACTCACATATTTTGAATCTATACTAAAATCTCCTTCAGATATATCCTTAATCTCCCTGAATATACCATCAGTACATAAAAACTTATGATTTTCTGTACATTCTAAAATAGTCCCATTACATAGTTCAATTTTGAATACTTCTTTTTCGCCAGTGCAAAAAACATCTTCTAGATCATCAGCAAACCATTCATTATTATCTAAATCTTTAGACCATAATTTTATGTTAGGCATCATTCCAATACTCTTAAGATATGATAGATCTGAAATTTTCCATGACTCTCCAGTTTCTGCATCATGCAGCTTTGTATTGCCACTTAGACATTTATTAAAGCCATATGCGGCAAATGGCATGATAAAATCCTGCCAATATTTACTAGCCAATTCTTTGCTGACACCATTGGCAACTGTTCCATCAACAAAGATATTCTTATATCTTTTTAATTGATCTTCTTTTTTCTTACCTACAGCCTTGATAACCTGATATCCATCGCTAACTGTCAATCCGGCAAGACTATTGCAAATTTGCATCACCTGCTCTTGATATACCAATATGCCGTACGTGGGCTTTAATATTTCAGTAACATATGGAGCGATTGAATCATCAAAGTAATCGATTGATTCCTGGCCTTTTTTGCGAGAACAATATTTAGGAATACTAGCCATAGGACCTGGGCGGAATAATGCAATTCCTGCACATATATCCTCAAATCTGTCTACGCTAATTTGCATCATAGTTTTTTGCATTCCACGCTCTTCGCACTGAAAAACTCCAACAAGATTTCCACTTCGGTATAACTCAAAAGTTTTATCATCTTCTAATGGTAAATTTTCCACATCAATGTCTATATCTAGACGACTTTTAATTGTTCTAAGAGTTTCAGATATCACACTCAAAGTACTTAGGGCAAGAATATCAAACTTAATTAGGCCTAAATATTCAAGATCTTCATATGCGAATTGAGTCGCAAAATCTACCCCTGATTCATCATCCATTTTGCTAGTTGCACGAAGCGGTGCAATTCTGCAAAGTGGCTCGCCTGATATAACAATCCCTGCAGCATGAACGCCATAGTTAGAAGCTAAGCCTTCTATTCTAGAGGAATGTTGAGATATCTGTGGATATTTGTTAAGATATTTAGAAAAATCTTCACAATATTCAATGGCATCAGACAAATTTTTAATAACATGGTCTTCGCCACCGTCGTCTCGTACTTTTAGAAAAGCTCCCCTTTGCTCTGGTAGAGAGTCAATAATCTCACGAACTAACAAATTATTATTTTTAACATAACTCTCTTTGCCTAAATGAAAACTGCCAGCAAGATCAAGGGCCTTAACGGCTCTTGTTATATAGCTTTTCATCTTTAGGGTGCCATATGTGCCGATATTGCCCACACGATCTCTACCATACTTTGATATCAAGTATTCGTAGACTTCATGTCTGCGCTCATACTCAAAGTCAGCATCAATATCTGGGAATCCTGCACGAGCAAATATTCGTCGTGCTGGCAAAAACTCTTCTGATAAATTAGGAAGCTTTGAAGTAATGCCTAGGCAATATGCAACAACACTGTTAACTACATTATTGCTGCCTTTTTTCCCATTCATTTTTTTAAAAATAGAATAGAACTCTTCTAGAACACTATCTGCAGACAAACCGGGCGCTGTCTGCATAACGATAACTTCCTCTTCACATCTTTTTTTATATTCTTCACTTAAAGATGCATACTCCGAAGAAGAGCGTATTGCAGACCACATATTATCTAAAATTGAATCAGACAAAGTCTTGCTCCCTTACAAACTTCTTTGTATCAAATCCAAGGAAACGCTCCCAGAGTAAATTATGTTCAATCGGATCAACACCATAGGTAATGCCTAAAGTCTTCAGCAACAAACTTCCGAACCCAGAGCCACGACCACAGCCAGTAAGGATACCCTTACTTTTAGCAAATTGAATATAATCTCTGACTATAAGAAAGTACGTTGCAAAATCATAATTGTTATTAAGCTTTGCGATTTTTACATCGTCCAATTCCAGTCGCAATCTATCAATGTGTTTCTCAGAATGCTCTGATCCAAGATCCTTAAGACCCTGCCATGCGACGTACTCTAAATAATCATGTGGATCACTAAAGTTTTCAGGCATTGGGAACTTTGGCAGTCTCATTCCACCGAAATTTTTAGATATGTCTTTATAGTCAACTTTGGCAGCGATGTCCATAGTGTTATATATAGAATCCATTCTATCAGAAAAAATATCAGCCATTTCTTCTGCAGACTTTAAATAAAACTCATGATATGGAAATTTAAGACGCTTTGGGTCATGGATACATCTTGAGGTACTCATACACATAAGTACCTCATGGCTAGCTCCATCATCTTTGCAAGAATAATGGCAGTCATTAGTAGCCACAACTTTTACCCCAAGAGAATCAGCAAGCTTAAAAATGTCAGGTATGATATACCGCTCTGCATCCAATCCATGATACATCACCTCAAAATAAAAGTCATCGCCAAATAAATCCTTAAGCTTTGTTGCGATACGCTTTGCATGGTCGTATCGGCCATGGAGAAGATTACTATTTACGATAGAGCTTAGGCAGGCTGTGCTGCAAATAAGACCCTCGTGGTACTGCTCTAATAAAGAAAAGTCTATACGAGGGTCGTTGTAGAAACCCTCAGTCCAGCTTTTTTCTGAAAGAGTACATAGATTTTGAAAGCCCTTCCAGTTCTTGGCAATCAAAACCAAATGACGGTTTCCCTTACGGCCATCAATCTGTTCTTTTTTGCTTTTTGCAAAACGGTCTTTTGCTAAATAGAACTCGCATCCAAGAATAGGGATAATTGGGTCATATTCTATCTTATTTCCGTTTTTATCGTAAGACTTTGTGCACTCTTGAAAAAATTTGACTAGTCCACCGACAGTACCATGGTCAGTTACCCCAAGCGCCTTAAACCCCATCTTTCTTGCCAAATATGGAAAGTTAGACATCTTATTTAGGCCATCAAAGGCACTAAATTCAGTGTGGTTATGTAGGTGTATAAATTCGCTATTTTTAATCTTCGTCATTATCTTCCTCTGAGTCAAGCTTATTTCTAGAACTAAAGCCCTCACATTGTTTTACCCCATAGGTTCCATTAATGGTAACATAAGCTCTAATTTTAGTATTTATTCCAAACATGCTTATAGTTACATTCTCTATAGGATTGCTACAATCAAAGCTGTGACATTTCGAGCACAAACTTAAGTCATTGCTATCCTTAGTCGCGATAGATGTTAACTTTTCAAGCCTGCATTTATATTCCATATTAATCTTCTATTGAAGAGAGGTCTATGCCGTTAGCAATAATTAAATCTACCTGAGTATTATACGACCCAGATAATCTTGGTTCAGCTATATCATTCATTAAGTCAGAAAGACTACCAACCTGATCATTACTCGACACAGATTCAAGCATAGATGGGCCATTCATACCCTGCATACCATCCATAATTGACGAAGCAGTAGCTTGCGCGCCCTGAACTGGGAACGATGTCCCTTGTGCGACACGAGAAAGGTTGACATTTTTTGTCATCTCTTTCCTAGGTCCATACACCTTTGAGTCTACATATTGAATAATTTCTCTAAGAGATTCAAGATCAATTTTAATTGTGGTTGACTTTTTATCGCCTTTAAAATCCACAATATAGATGCCGTCTTCTTTAGATACAGAAATGTCTATAGGCTTCATGTTAGCCTGAGAATTTTCTTGCCTAAACTTAAGTAAGAAATTTTCCTGTTGCGATATAATTGCCATACTAATCTTTCTTTTTGTATTTTTTTGATAGATAATCACTATCAATTAAGCCTGTTTCCCAACATCTGCGCCAAAATTCCATGCTACTTTCTATTTCGGCTAGAGTGCAAGTCAATGTCTTCCACTCAAGCCATGTAATAGCTTTTTTTAAGAACCTAACATCGTTTATATTATGCCCATGCATCTTCGATGCTGCAGTATTATACACCACCACTAAGCCATCATGATATAAATTTATAGTGAAAGAGAATTCACCAACGGGGTGTTTTACATTAATATCTGTCTGCAGCACCCATTTGTCACATCCTGGGTCCAATTCTTTCATCTTCTTTTTAAGACGCCAATATTGACCTAGACATTTTTCAACTATGTCATTGCTAAATGAAACTGAAAAATCATCTTCTTTGTTTTTTATCTGCCAAGCATCCATTTGGAAACCTCTCTGGCTTTGTCTGTGTTTGAAGCCCAATATGATTCATCAAATACTTTCCAGTGTGAATCTATTGACTCTACTTTTTTATGTATATTTAAATTTCTAAAACTACGAAATGCGATTGTTACATCTCTTAATATTGAGTCTATGTCATATGCAGATGCTTCTGGAGATTCCAAGTAACAGTCTAAATCATATGTGTAAAAATAAGGGTCTATCTCCACACCAGCTATATCGCTAACTGTCTTTAGGGCTTCTTTGCCCGTGCAGTTATTCATATGTTTTACAAGATGTATTACATTACCGCCAGCCTTGCATCCGTAGCAAAAGAAATCATCACCACTATCTTTTTCATATACATAAAAACTAGGAGAATTATCACCCTTGTGTATAGGACACTTGTATATTAATTTTCCAGCGTAAGAACGAGATGGCAATACGCCTCTTTCTCGAAGCACATCAGCTATTTTTACCTTTCTTTTAACTGCATCAATAAAATTAGACATTATGCCATCCAACCAAAGTCATCAACAGATTTGTTTTCTGAAGGCTGAGGCTGAGCAAAGCCATTCATAAGATCCAACTGCTTTTTAAAGTCATCATCGTTGATGTCGAATGAGTAAGCAGTAGAACTATCAATTTTACTAAACTCGGGATAGAAGTCAAGTATGGCATAAGTTTTACCATCAAAAGTTTTCTTTCCGTATCTTGCCTTAATACACCATAATAACATTTTACGATTTGGTTCCTCTGGAGAAGGGGCTTGAGCAAAAATATTGTCTGCATCAGCAGAGTATTCATGGCTACCTCTCAAGTCTTCACTTCCGGGGCTTTTGCTCATATCTTTGTCGCTCTTTAACTTCTTAATTCCATCTCTTGTCATTTGAGCAGCACTAAGGATAGCAAAGCCGTACTGCTTGCCCATCGCTCTTAGTTCTTTAAGAATGTCTCCGATGGCCAGCCAGTTGTCAACTTTACCATCCGGCTTTATGTTGGCGATATAGTCAATTACGACAACATCTGGCTTAAAATAGTGAAACTTGCTTTCAATAGCTCTTCTAATTTCCTGAACTGTTGGTCTATTCTTTACGTCAGCCCACACAAGCCTTTGCTTCATTGAAGCAAGTTCTTCTGATCTTCTTTTAAGAATATCCCAGTCTTTCTCCGTCATCAACTCTGGACGAGCAAATTTTTCAAACTCAATAAGAGTTTCTCTGGATAAAAACTTTTTAAATATTTCTTCCCAAGGCATTTCTAATGGGATAAATAGTACATTTGCATTTTTCTTCCATAAATTATATGCAATATTAAGCATCATAGTAGACTTGCCACCACCAACATCTGCAACGGTCAATGTTAGAGTACCGGGACGAAAACCTACTGTCATACAATCATCTATCTCTTTGATGCCACAGATTATTCTCTTTTCTGGAGTAATTGACTTCTGACGTAGATCTTCAACAAAGTTGTCAAAATTTTCTACAGTATCGTGAAAACTAAAAAGGTTGCTTGTGTTTGTAGATAGACACTTGCCTATGTGATCATGAAGAGTATTAAGTTTTTTACAGAAGTCTGGTGACTTGTCCGACTTGATGCCATCAAGCTCGCTCTTTAAAAATCTATAGTAATATAAATTTTTACATTCTTCTATCAGAACAGAGATATCTTCTGCTTTAACATTTTCAATAGACTCAATTGCAGCGTATTCAGCAACCAATACTGAAGTTTTTTGAGGCGTAAGAGATAGATTAAACTTGCAAAAATACTCAAACTGCTCTGTTGATATTGTTTTATCTTTATCTCTTGCCCAGGCGCATGCTTTAAATATTGCCTTGTGGGAAGATTCGGTAAACAGACTATCTGGCTCTGTTACCACTGAGATCAAATAATGAACATTTGTCTTGTTCTGTATCAATAGATACAGCAATTTGATATGCGGACTATCATTTGTACTTTGCATATTAACCTAGGGATACTACGAACGTATTTGTTTTATCGGATAACATCTTCATGATATGGTTGCCAATTGCTTCTTCTGCGTTCTGTAATTTAAACGGGTCAAATTGTATTACGATTATTGAAGGCAAGTTTTCACGCAAACGAACAGACATTATTTGGTCAAGGACATTACCCTGCGTCTGTCTCGTTCGAAGAAAAATATCATCTATACATAGCCAATCTGCGGTGAATGGGCTAACGTTTTGCTCCGCATTCTTTTTTGATATAGTGTCGTCAACAATCTCTGGACAACTTTTAAATGAATATGTATATGCCTTATTTGTTTTAAACATACGACGCCATATTGCCTCTTTCATAACAATAGAGGCTAACATTGTCTTGCCTAATTTGTTCTTACTAATACCACTGCTATCGCCGTAGATAATTAGATTTGCACCATTATCAAACCTGTCATCCATCTTAGACTTTTTGTGCAAATCATAGCGAGTAAGCATTGGATTAATAGAAGAATCACCAAAGCAATAATCCATTATTTTTGATATGGCTATATTGACGGAATGATTTTCAACTGTTCTATTACCATTTACGTGACCATCAAATGCAGATATTTCAGCCAATTGATGTCCGTGAGGTAGGGTTGAATTGTGGTAAGCCATACACTCAGCCATAGAAGCACATAAACACCTGGCAGCAGGGCATCTGTTTGTGTCCTGTTGATAAATACGACAGCGAGAACGCAGTTCGTCAAGTTTTTTATTATAAAATTGTTCTATATCGCTCATCTCAAAAACACTGTTATTTTACTTGGAGAATACTGGAACTCGATGTTTTCAGTTTTTACGTTTGCTTTCTGCAGGCAATCCAAAAGGACAGCCTTAAGCTTGTCTGTGTCGGCTCTTTGCTTTCTGCCTTTAATTTTTATACCAAATACAACAGAGTACTTTTTATCAATGAATTCTTTTAGCTTGTTAATCTTTGTCTCAAGATCATGAGCGCCAATATGTGCTGTAATAAAAAGTTCTTTTGTCTTATGAGCAGATGATGACTTCTGTTTAGAAATCTCATACTTAAACTTACCAAAATCCATGATCTTACACGCAGGCCTAGATGCGTCTCCAGAAACCTGGACAACATCAAGACCAGCCTCGCGAGCCATACTTATGGCATCGTTCAAGTGCACTTTACCAATGTTTTTGCCATTCTGATCAATCAAATAAATGAAACTTGCACGAATATGAAAATTCACAGGGTATCTATCAGCTAAAGAACTCATTATGTTAATTTTACTCCTCTAAGGTTAAGACTAGTTCTTTCGGTTAACGCAACCAAAAGCCTGTCAGGTTCAATCTTATTAAAACGTTCATTATACGGAGAATATTGCTCTGTAATTTTCTTAAGCATTTTTTCCGTAAAGTTTTTTCCTTGCACTAGGTCGCAGATTCCGGCTGCCGTGTATTCAAAGCAATCATCCCAAGACAATTTTTTAGAATAGAATAGAAAAGTAAATGGGATTATGACTCCGTAGCACCTTATAAACTCAGATGCATCACCACGATAGTAAAGCTCTAGCAAACTCTCATTTACTGGCAATCTTGTTGTCTTTTTTGACATAACATCTAATGCATCAGTACGACCAGAGAAATGCATAATAAATGATGCGACCACTCTAGGAGCTACCATCTTTTTAATGTTCCATCTTGAGTTATACTTAATCGTGTCTCTAAGAATATGATTTTCAAAATACCAATCGATATACTTAGCTTTTAAAATTTTAACATTAGATTCTGGAAAGTTTTTTGTGCATATTTCTTCTATCACGTTAAGATACATATATCCATACGCTGGAGGAACCTGTATGTCTGATACAAACTTTTGAAAATAAAGATGCTTGACAAGATCCAAAAAATCTTTTTTACTCCAATCAATGACTTGCTTGGCCTGGAATTCGCCAATTATCTTAGGATCAAAGAATGACGAATTAGCACACTTAAAGGTTTCCGATGGAAACACATCAGTATCTATTAAGAAAGGATTGCTAGCCTTGTCCTCTATCTCTATGCCAGAAAACTGCTGCTTAGCCTTTTTGACTGCGTTACAGATACTAAGTTTGTTTATCTTAGTCATTTGTATCCGCTTCGATATCTGAGATTTCAAATTTCGGCTCGGTTTTGTACATTCTTCTTCTAGCTTGGCTGTGCTTCCGCATGTACTTCATGTCGTCAAAGAAGTCTACGATGATTGCATCTGTTTTCCCTTCATAGGCGCGGATAACGCGCCCGATGCGCTGCAAGGCTCTTGTTTGGCTTTTACCAGAGCCAGCCAGTATAAGGGCGCTCAGAGGCCTTATATCAACACCCTCATCAAATATAGAAGAGGCTATAACGCAACGATGCTTGCCCTCCTTCATCCTGTTGATAGTGTTCTGACGGCTCTTGCTGGCAATGGATCCATGAATGAAGACTGAACCAGGTATCATGTCCTGCAAAATTTCACCATGAGCAATATGTCTTACTAATATCAAAGTCTGCCTGCCATCTTCCACCATTTGCTCAGCAAGATTTTTAATAATTGTATTACGACATGTATTTTCAACTATACCTTTGCGATATACGTCTGCAAATGTGCCACCAAGTTTTGTTTTGGTATGAACAAAGTAAATTTTTGGCGGCACAAGAACCTTCTTTTCTATAAGAGTGCTTGCGCTAATATCAGAAATAAGTTTTCCAAAACATGCATCTATAAGAAGATCATCGTCCATGTCTCTCCAGGGAGTTGCTGAGATGCCAAATCTGTATCTAGCAGAAGAACAATAGTCACTCACAATTTGACACGTGGACGCGCTCCAATGCTGCACTTCGTCACAGATAATCATTTTTGAATTAATTATAAGATTTTTTATGTTAGACTTTTTGCTTTCATCGCCAATAATTTCATCCGAATCATCATTCTCATCTTCTTCATCAAATTTGTCAAATTTCATGCCAACAGATCGAATTGCAGTTTGTACCGTTACTATATTTATATCTTGGATATCACACTTACCACCACCAATAGTTCCAATCTTAACAGGCTTTCCATCTTTAAATATTAATTTTTCTAATTCTTCTTTTGCCTGATGCAACAGATCCTTGGTAGTAACAAAGAAGCATGCAGGAAAAGCTCCAGTCTTAGCGATGATAGATCCAGCTATTACAGTCTTACCTGCTCCAGTAGCTGCCTTAATGATACCTCTTTGCTTCTTTAAGGCATTATTCACTGCCTCTTCTTGGTAATCTCTTAAGACATATGCGCCACCAATCTCTAGTGGAGATACATTGCCAAGAGAAGGCCTATCATCAACTAATTGATAGGCAATTTGATTATTATCAAAAAACTCTCTTGCTAAAGACAGTAAGCCAGTCGGAAAATGCATTTGCGACTTTTTATTAGGACATCTGCATTTGCCAGATCCAAAGCAAACAGTAGTAATCCAACCGTCCCAGTGAGGATTTGCCTGAGCCATCCAAACAGAATCTTGAGGCTTGTAGCCAAGTTTTTTCTTAAACTCGGCATACGTCTGGCCTTTGAGCGGGGGATCAATGTAAGTTACTACGTTGTCTATCTTGAGGGTGACCATCTTTGCATTCTTCGTCATTTTCTTGGCAGGGCATCTCTATACCAAGCTGATAAATTCTTCTTTTGCGAGTTGGCTTGATTTTGCCAATTCTGCCTTGCTTGCTCTTAATCTCTAATGACGGATATCCAATATTCTGCAAAATATTGGATATGCCAGAGTCTCCAAAGCCCTCAGTAATTCCTGAAGTTCTTCCATCAGACATCTTGATTATGCAGTAATCCCTGCATCCTCATAATAGTATTAAGAACAATCTGCCTTGCACCAATCACTTTTTCATGAGAAACAATAAATTTTCCAGAAAGATTTAGGCTAATTACTGTGTCAAGTTTTAGCAAACACTTTTTTAAGTTTTCAACTTCCATCTCAATGTCTTCTTTTGTCATTGTCTCATTTCCTCTATTAAAGCTTGAATAGACTTTGAATCATCTGATCCTCTATGATCCTTTACCTGTAGCATAAAAGACAAACTTGCGCCTGACAATCCAGCTTTCCTGCGAGCACTATCAATATTCTCCCACACTTCATTAGTAATTGGAGCCCATTTGTTTGTGATAGTAAAATCAGGACCTCTTGCTGGAGCCAGCATCTTTTCAATGATGCCATATATCCAAAAATTTCCATCCATATTTGCTTTTTGAGCAGTCTTTATAGGCGAGAATCTGCCCTCAAACCAAGGCCTACTTGTTATGCAATCTGCATACATCTGTAAAATGCCCATGAATGCATCAGCCTTATTTGCATCATCATTAAAATAAGGTACAGCAAAAGCAAATAACATCCTCATTATATCCGGACTATTTAAAGACTGGTAAATAATACCAAAATTTGCATTGTTCTCTTTTTTGTAATGAGAATCAATACACATCATAATGAAAGCATCTCTAAATTCTATTTTAAGATTCTTTAATCCAATAGAAGCCCCAGAGCTAGTTAAAGAAAAATCAAACATACCGGATGAGTCACACAAAATCTTACATGAATTATCATTGATATTTAGATATGGATAAATTATATTCTTACATGCTATAAAATTAAACGGAAAGTTTTCTGGACCGGTTTCTGCTGAAGGTATATTGTATGCAGAATTATCATAATACATATCACACATAGCAGCGCAGGAGCCTAATGCCCCCTGATAAGCCTCAACAGGAACCGCAAACCCATGTATAGACTCAAAACTGCCAAGATATTTATTAAGTATGGAAAGGTTTAACTGTTTACGAGATAATCCTGAAGAAAACACAAAAGCTACAGGACTTGTCTCCGCCTTTGCCTGATCTGATATCTCTATAGATACATCCATTGGATAGGCACCCAAGTCTCTGCAAATAGACTTAATAATGAAATAAGGTATTATAAAATTATTAAGAGATATTTTCGTCATCTTGTGGATCCCACTTTCCATATAAATCAATTTCCGTATCCGTCAACCCAATATATTTCAAGAATTCTACGTAATTATCATTCTTGCTCATAAAAATCTTAAGATTAGAAAATTCTTTATCAAAAGCTTTAAACTTAGACTTTTTATTTTTAGAATTTCCAACCTTACTATGCTGGACTATAACGTCTTCACTGTCATAACTGTTGTATATTTCAGCAGCCAACTGATATGGAGAAAGATCTGCGTCTGTAAAGATAGTAGTGTGAGAAATTTTTCCACAAAAATTACAAGAACTTTCGTAATATAAACACGGCTTTTCTCCATTGTGTAACTTTATTCCGACTTGAACAATAACAGATTGCCCCATAGCTCCATGGCAATATGGGCATTCTTTACGTCTCATGAAGTTATTAGCCCAATCGGGAATATTAAGCATTACATGGTCCTAAGTCTAAGTCATACCTCCATGTCACTCCATGGCTATCATTTATTCCAAATATTTTTTGTTCTGGCCTGCTGTACTTATGCAAGTTTTTAATAGAATAGACATCAGCTCCAACGAACGAACCGTTAATAATCATCTTACCAAAATTAGAAGTGAGCTCAGTAGATTCATGAAAATGACCACATAGTGTATAATCTGGCTTTTCTTTTAATATTCCAGTCATTGAAGCAGAAAAACGCTCTAGATTTTTAATAGCATTACCGCTTCCACGCACATCATCTCCGTGAACTAGCAAGAAATTATGATCTTTAATCTTTTCCATAATCCACCAAGTTTTTGGTGTGATAAATTGAATACGTGGATTTTCAGCAAACTTCACACGCAACATATGATATATAACATTATCCCAGTTTGCATAATCTTTTTCTACACCAGTTGGAGCTATGCGTCCATGATTTCCACGGACACCGTAAAACTTAATTTTCTTAAATATAGTTAGAAGATACTGTATACTCTGAGATAGATGCTCAAAGCCCAGCATAAGCTGATCGTATACGGGAGTATCAATATAAACAGGACTCCATGCACCTGCAGCATTGCTTCCGTCAACTATATCACCCAAGCAGAATATGTGAAGAGTTGGCAATTCATATAAAGAACTATGCAATTCGTATATGTCAGATACACTCTTTTGCAGGCCATGTAGGCGTTTAATAAAAATTTCTAAGTTATATTGAGAAAGGCCACCAGTTTCTTCTAAAGAATGCGAATGACCAATATGCAAATCGCTTAATATAAGACCAACTTCCTCCTGCCCCCTATGAGTCTTTCGACGCGGTGGGCTCCATTTTGCGCGCTTGATCTCAGGAAGTCTTTCAATAGACTGCTCCATTCTATCTGCTATGATGTCATATTTCATTCTAAACATATCAAGCTTAGTCTCTATAGTCTTAGCTTGCTTATGCTCATATGCTGATTTTCTAGCCTTCTTGTGCTTTTCTAAAACAATATCTATGATACCGCTATCTTCCCAATTGTGCTTGAGCCACTTGCTTTTGCAGGACTCAACTGACCGATTGAGCTCAGTAGCGATAACAGCATATGGAACTCCCTGAGTTTTTGCGTAGTACAAATATTCCAAATCCTGTAAGGACCAACTAAATGATCCAACCATATTCGCGTCATCTTTCTGTTTTGCCATGAATGCTCCTAATACTGTCTAAAAAAGTTTTATGACATGCCTGCGCATAAACATGCGCCTTAATCATGTCGTCTTTGCGAGTTGCTGTAAGACCAGAACTATTTACTCTATACGTTATCATCGGTGCGTCTATATTTGCAAGCCTGAAGCCGTATTTGCACATACGTATCCATAAGTCAAAATCTTGCACTAGCCTCAATCCATCATTCTCGGAATAGCCACCCAATTGGTCAAATACTGATTTGCGCATCATCACCGTTGGATCAATCATCGGATTAACCCTGCCAGTCAACATAAGTAGTATATCGTCATGATTGACAGGGGAGTACGACATCATTCCTACAAAATTACCAGCATCATCTATCTTAATAGCCCTACCGCCTACAGTACATATATGACTATTTTGATTTAAAAAATTTATTTGTATAGCAAGCCTATATGGAGTCATCAAATCGTCTGCGTCTTGTATCGCGATATATGGAGTTTTGCAAATTTTAATTAATGCATTTCTAGATTTAGGAACACCCAAATTTACATGAGATCTATATATTTCATAGGAAATTTTATTGTCAACAAGAATATTTTTCGCGACAGACAACGTGTTATCTGAAGAAAAATCGTCTAGCAACAAGAACTTAAACTTAGGACCCTTTTGGCCGATTACTGATGATATGCATTCGCCTATGTATGATTCAGCATTTCTTGCGCAACAAATAATACTAATTTCATAACCATCATAGCAGTTATGTTCTTCAACTTTTGATAACTGCGTCATATTCAAAAGCTATCCTTTCCCAAGTTCTTGAACTAGCGAACTCTATGCCCTGCAAAGACAGTCTAGAATAATTGTCTGCTGATATTGCGTCCTTAATGAGAAGAACTTGTTTTTTAAATAATTCTGGAGAAGGAATGACATATCCATTGTGATCTTTTGTTGCACAGTCGTTCACAAGACCACCAGGAACATTGCTAACGTTTCCAACATCAAATGACACCCAAGGGGTACCAGCAGCACAGCTTTCAATTACACACAAGGGCGCAACCTCTTTTAATGAGCAAAACAAAAATAAATTATTATCATAAAATGATTTTACAACTTCTTCTCTTGGCTTATCTATATTAAATTTAACTTTATAAGGACGAGATTTTGAATAATTTACCAACTGAGACTGCAACCTTTTGCCAACGTCCCAAGATGGAGTGTGACAATAAATATTCAACTCTATAGGCAGTTCTTGTGACAATAAATCACAAACGGCAAACAGTTCTGCGTGACCTTTTTTAGGAAATGCATTTGCTACACATAGTAAACGGAGAACCTCATTAGAGTATGACTTGGGCTTTGATTCGTTAAATTCCAAAGCACTTATACCGTTAGAGATAACAGAATAAGGCAAATTATATTCTTCAAGCATTTTTGCATCTACATACACATTATCATGGCAAACAAATTTGATTTTCCCGGCTCTATCTAAGATCAATTTATGAAGATAAGTGCTTGCTTTAGCTGCAGTAAAACCTACTGGAAATAAGATAATCTTTTTTCCATAAGCATCATTTAATCTTAAAAGTTGGTCCAACTGCAAAAATGCATCGCTATACACGATAATAACATCATTGCTTTCGAGCACTGATTTTAGTTTATTATTGTTTAAAGTTTTTATAGATACGTTTTCACGCACCATGTCATTCTTGACATCCCATCCGCTGACAGAAACATCATGGCCAAAACTGACCAATTGTTCTGAAATGTTTTTAATCACCATCTCTGAACCACCGACATGAAAAGGATAAATATGGTTGGATAAAAAACAAATTTTACTCATACTTTATTCACCATGATTGGGCCGCCGCGAACAGAGCTGAACCATTTCGACCTGAAATGTTTATATGACTTCCTAAAAGATTGACCTGATTTGATTGCATTTTGACCAAGAGTTTGATGAGCCAGATGTTTTATTTTAGATTGAGTATTCCAAACAACTGGAAAATTAGCAACGGAGGCTCTTAGACAGTAATCTGGATCTTCAAAATAAGCAGGATTAAATTCACTGTCAAATGAGCCCAAAATCTCAAACACCCCTCTACTAATCATCATGCCACCACAGCCTACATATGTAAATCCAGGATCTTTTGCTACAGCCTTTCTTGCTGG
>Ga0247841_10003285_pt1 | contig 30366 bp, 28 predicted proteins | sample LaCruzMarch2015__2_FD_192410 | JGI IMG/M metagenome (GOLD analysis project Ga0247841, IMG submission 192410) | Freshwater microbial communities from meromictic Lake La Cruz, Castile-La Mancha, Spain - LaCruzMarch2015_18m | ecosystem: Environmental > Aquatic > Freshwater > Lake | place: Spain... | reverse complement strand
AGATTGGAGCACGATCAAAGCCAGCCCAAGGCTGGCGGATTTCCCGCCAGTGGTTTTGGATCATATACCGCTTAAGTCGGAGGATTGCAGGCTTAAAAGTGTAAACGATCTGCCTGAGTACATCACTAAACCGGGGTATGGCGCCTTGAAGGTTTTCGGTTTTTGGTCTGCGGTTCTATACCGGGTTCGGGACGTCTATGAATTCGGTTTTTACCTTAAATTTAGCGCGAACAATTTTCCCGAGCGCCCGGACGCCGGGCTTTTCGGTGTTGTAATGGCCGGCCGAGATGAAATTGGCGCCGTGTTCCCTAGCCATTTCCTGCACAAATTCGGAAACCTCGCCTGTAATATAAAGGTCCAGCCCGGCCGCTATGGCCTGGTCGAACATCCGCTGCCCGCCGCCGCTGATGACGCCGACCGTTTTTATCTTCTTTGTCCCGAAATTGAAAGAGAGTATATCTGCTGAAAGCTCGTTCTGTAGCGTTTTTATCACCTCGGCGACGGTTTTTGGCCGGCGGAACGAGCCTTTGAAGCCGATGGTTTCTCCGTCATAAGTACCGAACGGCCGCAAATTTACGGCCCCTAAAAAATTAAGGATCCGGGCGTTGTTGCCCGCGGTCCGGTGTTTGTCCAGCGGCAGGTGCCAGGCGGCCAGCGTCATGCCGCTATCCAGCAGGGTTTGCAGTTTTTTTCTGAAAGGGCCTCTCACCGGCTCCGAGCGGCCCCAGAGCAGGCCGTGATGCACTATCACCATGTCGGCGCCGGACGCCGCCGCGCGTTTTAAAAACTCAAGCGAAGCTGAAACGCCGAACGCTATTTTTTTTACTTCAGCCTTCCCTTCCACCTGCAGCCCGTTCTGGGACGCGTCCTTTATTTTCCCGGAGTCCAGATAGTTGTTTGTAAATTCTATTATCTTGTCTCTTTGCATTAGAATGTTCCTTATGGTTCCGAGATTTAAATTCGCGGACATATCCTTCTGTCCGCAGGATCGCCGCTTCTATTTTTTCCCGGGCCGGACGGCGTAATAATAACCGTTGGAGAAGTCTTCCGCCAGGAAGTCAGCTATATGGAAAGTTTTATTATCGGGTGTATACAGCATGAATGCGCAGTAACTCCACAGCATCGGATTGCCACGGAGCGCGGTTCTGGGCACGCGCACTGTGAAGGCGCCGTTTTCAAAGCTGGTCTTCAGGGCCGCTGTTTCCTGCGGACCCTTTGCGGTGGCGGTGTGGAGCGTCGCCGTTTTTGGGGACGCTTCCAGCGCGTATTCCCAGGCGTTATCCGGGAATATCCTGCCGGCGCGGCCATTCAGGAGCTTGGTAGAGCCGGCTCTCGGGCGGTTGTTGATATCTATATACAGGTCAAAGCGGGTTCCTGATAAGGCTGCGTTCGCGGTCGTCCCCGCGGCTTCCAGCGGCGCGAAAGAAAAAATCATGTCGCTGTCCGTCCACGAGATTTCCATACGCGCCAGCTTCCAGAGTTTATAAGGGTCTGTTTCTTTAGCGGACGCCGGAACTCTGTTCGGAGGCAGGGGCTGTCGGACAGTGTTGTTGAGCGTGAAAGAGGCTGAGCTTTTTTTTACGATTATTTTATCGGCGCCTTCCGTTTCTTCTTTCATGTCGGAAAAAGCGGAGAAAAGCCAGCCGGGCGGCGCCTTTTCCATCAGCCGGTAGGCGTTGACCAGGGCGCTTTGCATTTCTATTTCTGTTTCTTTAGCTGTTTCCTGGTCAGGGTCGGCGAGCTTAAGCAGCTTTGGTCCGGATTCCACTGAAAAGTATTCCGCGAAGGCGGCTTTGGCGGCTTTATAATCGCCCTGCTTGGTGTTGAGGTAGGTCATGAGTTCGGCACGGGTCCTGGCGAAAGCTGTCAGCGCGCCTGCCTGAGCCGGCAATCCGGCCCATGGCGTATAATCTCCGCTCCAGGGAACTGTGAATTGGGCGGCCTGGGCCGCCGGCATAGAGGTGGAGACGGCGTTTGTAATCGCCTCGGACACGGTCAGATATGGCTGAGCTGCCCCGTCCGAAAGGAACTTGAGCAAAGCGGCCCTTGAATCCGCCCCGGAGAGGCCCAGAGTTTCGTCAAAGATCAGAAATTGAGGGGCGTCGGACCGCGCGGCCTCGGCCGGGGCAAATGAAAAGGGAATAATCGTGACGCCTTCGGAGTTTATGACGCTGAACGGCGCCGTGGAGACAAGCGGTCCGGCCGCCAGCCACTTAAATCCCAGCGCTTTAGCCAAGGGGATATATTCCGGAGTTATTCCGCCCGGCGCGCAGGCGAAATTCACAGGCGGCCGCTTGAAGCTTTTAGCGTAAGAGTCTCGGGCGTCGCTCATTCTGAGAGCGATGAAAAAAGGGTCGCCGGCAAAAGAGGCGCTGGAGGGTTTATTCTGCCAGAGCACCGTGTCGTGGACGGCATAGTAGAAAAGCGGGATAAGGGGATCTCCGTCCGGCCGCGCCGCCAGTTCCAGGCGTCCTTTGGACTCAAGGTCCTTTATTCTTTCCGCCAGCGGGGCGGGAAGCTCTCCTAAAGCAGCGGTTAATTTGAGATCTTTGTTCTCTTCAAGGCGCGCGATAACGTCGTCTATCGGCGCATGCTCGCGCGGGATCCAGAGCGGCGCCGTGCCGGCGCGCAGCGGGCTCGCGGACAGAATCAAAAGCAGATTTAAGATTAACCTGAAAACTTCAGTTGAAGTTTTCCGCCCGCATAGCGGGCGCCCTTCGGGAGGAATACGCCCCGTCGGGCCTGTCGCGCATAGCGCTTGGCCCCCCGCCCGCTGTGCGGGGAATCCTGCAGAATAATTTTGTTCCCTCGATTTTTCTATGGGAATCATTCTGAGCTGCAGGATTCGGGTTAATATCCGGGGCATATTATTTAAGGATGGATGGTGTGTCCAAGCGTAACGCTATTTAACAATAACAACCGAAACCTTTTTTTCGCCGAGCATGGCTGTGTCGGGGTTGAGCGGGTCCAGCATCAGCTGGCCGTCTATGTTGTAAAGATATTGGTATGTTCCTGGCGGCAGTGGTACAATGGTTCCCCAGATATTGGTGTCGCGCTTTATAAGCCCGATTGAGTCCACGCTCCACTTGTTGAAATCTCCGGCCAGTTTGACAGTTTTGGCGTTGGCTATCCTGACCGTGAATTTTACGAAGCGTAATTCCGGCTGGGGATTGTCCGCTCTCTGCGCCGAAGTCCGGGGGTGCATCGGCGGAATCTGGGCGTTTCGCGATGGCCGAACGGCGGCCACGTTCCAGTTTCCCATAAAGTTGATGTATCTTGAAAGCGCTGTGTGGAACAGCACGCTGGGAACGCTGACAAAGATCAGCGCCGCGAGCGCGATAGCCGTCAGAACGGATTTTTTTTCCATCATATTTATATTTCCAGCCTCGCCCGTATCCTGGTTTTTACGCCAAGTTCTTTGGCCAGGGCTTCAAATTTTACAATGTCCACGCCGGCGCCGTCTATGGCTGTCACAACCGTTTCCGGTATGACCCCGGCGGCGCCGCGCACGAATTCAAGCACGCTGCTAAAAGCTTTTTGCGCATATTCCGGTTTAGGCCGCATCAGGGCCAGCCATTGGAACGGGTCCGGAGTATTGAGGCTTACGTGCACCGCATCCACCAGACCTTTAAGCCGGGGGACGATATCTGTCCCGTTCACGAGTCCGCCCAGACCGTTGGTGTTCAGGCGCACGCGCAAACCTGCCGGTACAGGAGCCAGATCGCCGGTTTTTACGGCTTTGGCTATGGCGATCAGCGTATCCAGCCGCATAGTCGGTTCGCCATAACCGCAGAAAACGAGTTCATCAAAAGGCGTCAGTGTCCATTCCGTTTTTATCAGCGATGTAACGGTTTTGGCGTCCGGTTCCGCGCCGCCCAGATCAAGATTGCTCCCCCGGTAGGCCATCTTCCATTTGCTCTTTATGCAGAAGACGCAAGCGGTCGGGCAGCAGTTTGTAAGGTTAACATAAAGTCCCGTTTTGTAGCGATAAACTATTTCTGGTTTTGGAAATTCCATGTTTTTCTTACATCGTAAACCTTGCAGAATAATTTTGTTCCTCTGATTTCTATATGGTAATCATTCTGAACTGCAGGGTTCGGGCTAAGCGCCATTCGCTACGCGGCCTCTCATTATTCTATCATTTAGAAATGCGGATTTTAATAGCGCCTAACGCGTTTAAGGGGACTTTAGGGCCTTTGGCGGCGGCGCGGGCGATGGCGCGCGCTGTCAGGGCGTTTTTGCCGGGCGCGGAGATTGAACTGTTTCCTGTATCGGACGGAGGGGACGGGCTTCTGGAAACTTTCATGTTCCACGGACACGGCAGTTACAGGACGCTTACTGTACCGGGGCCGGTGTTTAAACCTGTGCGCGCCAGGTGGGTTATGTCCGGGGATACCGCGGTCATAGAGATGGCGCAGGCTTCAGGGCTCAAATATTTATCCAAAAGCCGGCTTTCTCCCCTTGATGCCGCCACGTTCGGAGTTGGCCGCCTGATCCGGGCCGCCGAGCGCTCCGGCGCCCGGTCGGTGCTGATCGGTTTAGGCGGCAGCGCCTCCAGCGACGGAGGAGCGGGCTGCGCGGCGGGCTTCGGTTTTAAACTATTGGACAGGGCCGGCGCTCCGGTGCCGCCTGGTGCCAGGGGGCTTCTAAAGCTTGAAAGGATAGTTCCGCCTCCTTTTTTAAAACAAGGCAGGCGGGAGCGGACTGGAATAAAGATCACTGCTTTAACGGATGTTGATAATCCGCTTACTGGACCGCGCGGTTCGGCTATTGTCTACGGTCCCCAGAAAGGCGCTGGCCAGGCCGAGGTTGCCGTCATGGAGAGCGCGTTGAACCATTACGCCCGCGTAATTAAAAGGGAACTTGGAGTTGATGTAAGAAAAATGAAAGGCGGCGCGGCGGCCGGGGGGCTCGGGGCCGGACTTCATGCCTTTTTCGGGTCGGAATTGGTCAGCGGGGCCGCTTTCGTGCTTGAACGGCTGGGTTTTGAGGCCGCATTAAAAAGGTCTGACCTCGTTATCACGGGGGAAGGACGATTCGACCGGCAGAGTTTTTACGGCAAAGCGCCGGTGGCGGTCGCGCGGTTGGCTATGCGCCATAAAAAACCGACGCTTCTGGTCTGCGGCTCCTGTGATCTCAAAGACAAGCGCAGGCTTGCGGAGAATGGCATAAGCGGGGTCATAGCTCTGGATGAAGTTCTTCCTCTCGCAGAGCTTCTTGAGAAGCCGGCTAAGGCGCTGACTGACGGGCTGCTGCTTTCAAGGGAAACGCTTTCCAGTTTCCTGGGATCGGGCCGGTAATTTGCCGCGACCGGAGTGTAAATCGGGATATAAATCGGGCAAAAGTTGGACTAAAGTCTCGATTTTTAATATTATATATAAGCGGGCGAGCATACATAAGAATCAGGTATGATTTCGCTATGTCGCGCTTCTTGATGAAATGTTGTGGCGAGACACGGCATCCGGAACCTGTATTTGTCAGATAACCTGACAGCTTTCGGTCTAAACAATCCTGGCAATTAATACAAGGATATTTAATGAGTTCGCATCCAAACCAGATAACTTTCGGCACGGACGGGTTCCGGGGCGTCATTTCCCGCGACTTCACCTATGACGCCGTGCGCAAGATAGCTCAGGGCCTGGCGGATTATATCGCCTATAAGAATATGCGCGTGTCGGAGAAACCAAATGTTGTTGTCGGCTATGACCGCCGCTTTATGTCAGATCGTTTCGCGGCCGCGGTTGCCGATGTGCTCACCGCAAACGGTATCGTATGCGTGGTTTCCGATTCTCCTCTGCCCACGCAGGCGGTAAGCTGGCTAACCTCTTCCAAATTCGGGTTGGGCGTCATGATAACAGCCAGCCACAACAAGTATTTCTATAACGGAGTCAAAATAAAACAGAACGGCCGTTCTGCTCCGCCCTCGGTTACGGCGGAGCTTGAGAATTATATTTCAAAAGCTGTGCCCATGCGCAATGCCGTCTCTCCCGCGCCCAGGAAGTCTTTCAAAAAGGACTATGTGGATTATCTTAAGTCCAGGGTTCAGGCGGCCCAGATACTTTCAAAACTATCCGGTCCCGTGGTCGTGGATTTTATGTACGGCGCGGGGGCTGAGATAGCCGACGAGATATTTAACTCGAAGAATATCATCAAAATCCGCGCGGCGGCCGATCCGCTGTTCGGCGGCATAACGCCGGAGCCGGTGGAAAACAATCTAGCCGAGCTTATAGACGCGGTAAAGAAAAATAAGGCCGTCATGGGTATCGCCCTGGACGGCGACGCCGACCGGTTCGCCCTGGTCAGCGATAAGGGCGTCTATATGACCCCCTGCCAGATAGCGCCGATGCTCCTTGAGTATCTGCTTAAGCGTAACGGCTTGAAGGGTAAGGTTGCTCAGACTGTCTCAATGGGTTACCTGACCAAGCGCATCGCCAAGGCGGCGAACCTGCAGTTTGAGGAAACCCCTGTCGGTTTTAAATACATAGCTGAGAAGATGATCTCCGAGGATGTTTCGTTCGGGGCGGAGGAATCCGGCGGCTACGCCTGGAAAGGCAATATTCCGGAGCGCGATGGTGTCATTACCGCGCTGATGTTCATGGAAATGGCGGTCAAAACCAGGCATACCATTTCCGATATCTATAAGGATGTTGAGGCGCGTTACGGTAAATCCGCTTTCATCCGTAGAGACCTGAAGCTGGAAAAGGCCATCCCTAACAAACACTCTTTCGCGGTAAAGCTCAAAAAGAAACTGCCCAAGACTATTCTGGGCAGGAAAGTGCTGGACACTAACACCATCGACGGCCTGAAGATCATCCTTGAGGATGACTGCTGGCTGCTTATGCGTCCTTCCGGCACCGAGCCCTTGCTGAGGACTTACGCGGAGACCGAATCCCGGGAAAACACGATCAAGTTCCTTGAATTCGCGGCCAAGCTCATGAATCAGAGGTAGAAAATGGCGGTATCCGGCGGCGCGCCGGGCTGTGAAAGTGTGGTGCAAGGCCGACTCTGTCAGACGGCCAAACTAAATGGAGGAAACATATGAACTTTACAGGCAAAAGATTTGTATCTTCGGAGTCGGTGACTGAGGGGCATCCCGACAAGGTGTGTGACCAGATTTCGGATGCGGTGCTTGACGAGATCATGAGAAAAGATCCCGCCGGACGCGTGGCCTGTGAAACTTTTATCACGCGCGGCATGGTTATCGTGGGTGGAGAGATCACCACCAAGACCTATGTGGATGTTGACGCGCTTGCGCGCCAGGTTATAAAGGATATAGGGTACACCCATACTAAATACGGCTTCAATTATGAGACTTGCGCGGTGATCAATGTGATCGGCCGTCAGTCCCCGGATATAGCCCAGGGCGTGGATACCGGCGGCGCCGGCGACCAGGGGCTTATGGTGGGTTACGCCTCCGACGAGACGCCCGAGCTTATGCCCCTGCCCCTCATGCTTGCTCAGAAATTGGCTATGAGGCTCGCCGAGGTCCGCAAAAAATGCATTCTTCCCTACCTTGGTCCCGACGGCAAATCGCAGGTCACGGTTGAATATCACGACGGGAAACCTGCACGCATAGAGACCATCGTGATTTCCTCGCAGCATACTGAAGAGATCCTGGATAAATCCGGCCGCCAGATCACTGATAAATCCAGAAAAGAGATCATAGACGCGGTCATTATGCCGGTTATAGACAGGAAGATGATAGATAAGAATACGAAGTTTCTCATTAACCCTACCGGCAAATTTGTGGTGGGCGGCCCTCAGTCTGATACCGGTGTTACCGGCCGCAAAATAATTGTGGACACTTACGGCGGCGTGGCCCCGCATGGCGGCGGCGCCTTCTCCGGCAAGGATCCGACGAAAGTGGACCGCTCCGCCGCTTACATGGCGCGCTATGTGGCTAAAAACATAGTAGCGGCCAAGCTGGCCAAAGAGTGCACCGTGCAGGTTGCTTACGCCATAGGCGTGGCCGAGCCGGTAGGCTTATATGTAGATACCCATGGCACCGGCGTCCTGGCCGACGAAAAGCTTGCCGCTATCGTTAAGGCGAGTTTTGATTTTACTCCTAAAGGCATAATTAAAAACCTTAAGCTCCGTGCTCCTATCTTCAGGAAGACCGCGGCTTACGGCCACTTCGGCCGGACCGGCTTCGAATGGGAAAAAACCAACGCGGCTGACATGCTCCGGAAAAAAGCGGCCGGAGTTCCCAAGGCTAAATGCGCATGCTCTTGCTGCTGAAAGGGAAGGGGCTCCGGAATTATTAAGTTATGGGGGAGGATGTTATGAAGGCATTGATAGTTGAAGATAACACGTTGATGCGCTACACCATTAAGTCTCTCCTGCTTAAACTGGGACACGAAGTGGTGGGCGAAGCCGGGGACGCGGAAAGCGCCATTAACGCTTATACTGCGCTTAAGCCGGAGATTGTTTTCCTGGACTTAATCCTCCCCGGGAAATCCGGCGTGGAAATTCTTGAAGTGCTGCGCGGGCTAGACCCAAAGATCAAGGTGGTTGTTGTAACGGCCATAGAACAGACTGAGCTGGACCGCAGGCTTTCCAATAAAGGCGTCATAACCGTCATACGGAAACCGTTTTCATATGAGGAGTTTAAGGAAGCCATAAGCAATATAGTTCCGTGATTAAAACTATGAGTGAAAATGTGAATGAAATGCTCGGCCGCATAGCGGTGGCAAGCCTTCAGAAATGCGTGGGAAAACTTTCAAGAGTTTCGGCGGGAGTCTGGAGTATCGCCGGAGCTGAGGTTTCCACCGGAACCCTGGAGGAAATCATAAAACATCGAGGTCCGCAAGACGCGGCGGCTACGGCTGTTTATTTCGAAGTGAAGGGCGACCTGCCCTTCGTCGCTGTTATACTGTTCGACCCGCGCGATATAGACCGCATTTCCAAGTGCTTCCTGGGTTACTCTTTTTCCGTATCCCCGGTTCTGACCCAGGCGGGAGAAATGCTCCTTTCCGAGTTGGGTAATATAATCCTTAATTCCTTTATCAGCGCGCTTTCCAACACTCTGAAACGGGTATTCATGCCGTCCGCGCCTGAGTGTCTCAGCGGCCAGCCGCAAAGCCTGCTGGAGTCCATGAGCGCGGCCGTTGATATCAGGCGGAGCTGCCACATCGTAAGGGTAAAGTTGGATTTAAAATGCGGCGAGACCGTTACTCGGAGCGAGGTTTTGGGCCTGATACCGGAGAAGCTGGCGCAGGAACTTTTGGCGACTGAAGAAAAGGATAAACACCTATGACCAGAAATTACGGATTTGCCGCTATCTTGCTGATTGCCGCTACCGTTCCGTTTTTCAGCGCGCCGCTCCAGGCCCAGGTCCGGATAAATAAGATAGACTGGCAGGTCTCGCGAGTAGAGGGAAAAGCTAAACTGCCCTTTGAGCCTATACTGGAACTAAAACTTGAGCCGTACCAGAAATACCTGAACAAATTCCGCGCCTTAGTAAATATTCAGAATTCCTCCGCCAAGCCGATAGAGGGACTAGTGCTCAGGTGCGCTTTAAGTCTGCACATCGTTAAGATTGCCGATGCGGCTGACGCAGGTTTCTGGGCTGTTCCGTTCCATGTCGAAGAACTTCGCGTGTCCCGGATCCGGGCTGGCGGAGTATATGACGCAAAGATTATACATTTCGTGCTCAACGAACAGCTTAAGAAACTAAAGAACACCGGTTTTTGGGTGGACGCGCTTAAGCTTCAGGTTATGCTGGACCCCAGGCTGGCGGACGAACCCGTCAGTATAATGAAAGAAGCCGTAATAAATATCAAGAAACCGTAATATAGGACTGGAGGATTAGCTTTCGGAATACGGGAAGTTCCTTTAGCGGCCAATCCTCCGATAATGCAATCCTCTGCTTATATGCTTGACATCAAATTCATACGTTTAAACCAGGAAAAAGCCAGGGCCGGACTCGGCGCCCGCGGCGGGCGTTACCTGCCGGCTTTGGAAAAAGTTATAGAGACGGATGGGGCTTACCGCGATATCCTGACCGAGACCGAAGCCCTGCGCTCCAGTCGCAATGAGGTTTCCAAAAAAATACAGGAATTTAAAATAGCAAAAAAAGAGGCCGAAGCCGCAGCGGTAATGGCTGAGGCTAATGCCATAAAAGAAGCCATCAAGTCCAAGGAAGAGCGTTTGGCCGCGCTTGAGCGCGAACTGAACGATCTTCTTTTGGGTATCCCCAACCTTCCGGATGAGAAAGTTCCGCAGGGCGGCGGACCCCAGGATAATAAGGTGGCATATGAAGATTTGAGCGGCAAGCGCGAGTTCGCTTTTAAGCCGCTGGATCACCATGCCGTGGGCGAGGGGCTGGGGATACTGGATTTTGCCGCGGCTACCAAGCTTTCCGGTTCGCGTTTCGCGCTTCTAAAAGGTCTCGGCGCGCGTCTGGAAAGAGCTATAACCCAGCTGATGCTGGATACGCATACGCTTGAGCATGGTTACACCGAAATATTCCCTCCGTTTCTTGTCAACGCGGAGAGCATGACCGGAACCGGGCAGCTTCCAAAGTTTGAGGAAGACCTTTATAAAATAGCCGCCGAGCCGCCGCTTTATCTTATCCCCACGGCTGAAGTCCCGCTCACCAATCTGTGCCGGGGCGAGATTCTGAAGGAAGAGTCTCTGCCGCAGAAATTCACCGCAAGCACAGCCTGCTTCCGCCAGGAGGCCGGTTCTTACGGCAAGGACACGCGCGGGCTTATCCGCAACCACCAATTTAATAAAGTGGAGCTGGTCTGGATAACCAAACCTGAAGATTCCATGGAGGCCCTTTTAAAGTTGCGGGCCGACGCCGAGAAGATCCTGCAGCTGCTTAAAATCCCTTACAGGGTGCTTGAGCTTTGCACCGGAGATCTTGGGTTCGGTTCAGCTATCACCTATGATCTTGAAGTCTGGATGCCGGGTGAAAATAAGTTCAGAGAAATATCTTCGTGCTCCAACTGCACGGATTTTCAGGCCCGCCGCATGAACGCCAGATTTAAGCGCGCGGACGGAAAAAAGACCGAGTTCGTCCACACGCTGAACGGCTCCGGTCTGGCTGTTGGCCGCACTTTCGCGGCGATATTGGAAAACTATCAGCAGGAGGACGGCTCCGTGATTGTGCCCCAGGTTCTCAGGAAATATATGGGCGTGGATAAGATAGGGTGACGCTTTTGGCCTTGAATTTTATGAAAAAAATAATCGCCTTGGTTGTTTTCTCCTTTTTAGCCGCTAATCTGCAGGCTGCTGCGGTAAAATCCGAGGCCCTTCCCGAAGAACTCCGGTTATTGTCCAAAAGCGGCATAGATTCCATCTATGCCGTGGACCTGCCCGAAGCTAAAAAAAATTTCGATCTGGCGGTGCTGAAATATCCGGATCATCCCTTTCCTCATTTCGGTATAGCCATGACCAAGTGGGCTGAACTGGAATATCTGGAAGACGAATCAAACCCTAAGCTCTCGCAGGAATACGGGGCGCTGACCGACGACGCCATAAAGATCGCGCTGGCCTGGATAAAAAAACATCCCAACGACGCCAACGCTTACATGTGCCTTGGCGGGATGTACGGACTGCGGGCGCGGCTGGCCGTTATGCAGCATCGCTGGATAAAAGCCTATTTTGACGGCAAGAAAGCCATCTCCAATACGCGCAAATCCCTGAAGGTGGATCCGGAAATATATGACGCTTATCTGGGTCTGGGGATGTATGAATATTACGCCGGGACATTGCCGGGCGTAATAAAAATACTGGCCAAACTTTTCCTGAGCGGAGACGCCGAAAAGGGCGTAGAATACCTTAAGCTTTGCAAAGAAAAGGGCTATTTTAATTCTCTGGCCGCGGAGCTTCTGCTCATAGAAGTTTTTACTGAGCCCGGCAACCAGTTCAAGGATCCAAAGACTGCGGTCAAATGGTCCGCGGAGCTCCGCAAGCGTTATCCGTTCCATCCTCAGATGCATTTTGTGCAGATAGTGTCGTTGTTTGAAGACAAACAATACGAGGCGACCCGCATGGAGGCGCTGGAATATCTAAAACGCATAGAGACCGGTGTGCCGGCTTACCGGAAGAATTACCTCCCCCGCATTCTCACGGCCATAGGGGCCACCTATCTGGTGGAGAAGAATTACGGCGAAGCTTTGATATATTTTCAGAAAGCCGCCGCCACGCTCAAGGAAGATCCCAAAGCTCACCCTGCGCGCTGGGCCGTCTGGGCTCTGGTCAGGGTCGGAAATACTTTAGACCTTAAGGGCGAGCGGGCGAAGGCTATAGAGCTTTATAAAGAGGCCCGAACCTATAAGGACGAATGGGGCTTCTATGAGGCCATAGACGCCTATCTTAAGAAGCCGTTCAGCGAACTGGCGTTGCCAGGTCCGCTGCCCCCGCCGTAAGATGTTTGCGCTTTTGCGCAAACATCTGTCACAAGAACACAAGTGCCAAGTCACAAGTAAAAGTTAAATCCGTCTTATTACTAGGCGCTTTTCTCTGGCTTGTGACCTGTGACTGTCTTTATGGATTCATCAACGATAATATTTCTTGTTTTAGCCATTCTTTCCTGGGGGGCCGGCGCTTTTTTTGACAAAATGACGCTCAAATATATCGCCCCTTCTTCGGCTTTTTATCTCAGAACCCTCTTCATGCTGGTCCTGTTCATCCCTTTCCTGCTTTGGAAATTTATCCCCACCAGGGATGCTCTTTTGGGTTCGCATAAATTGGCGTCGGCGTTCATCCTGTCCAGCGTGATAGTCACTATGGGCGGGGTGTTTTTTTATCTCCGCGCCATGTCCTCGGGCGAGGCGTCGAGGATCGTTCCTTTGAGTTCCACTTATCCCTTCGTAACTTTTGTTCTGGTATACCTCTTTCTGGGGGAAACCTTTACCGCCAGCAAGTTCGTAGGCACGGCGCTAATCTCCTGCGGAATATATTTCATCTCAAAATAGCGCGGCATAGCCGCGCTATTTGCCATATGGCTATCTTGCTGTCGTACTGTCGTACTGTCTTGCTGCCGCTCTGCCACACTGACCTATGACCTCTGAAGAATTCGAGAAACTGGCTGATAAGGCAGTGAAGGGCCTGCCGAAGTTCTTTAAAAATAAAATGCAGAATATCGTTGTAGTGGTCGCCGGCTCTCCGGACCGGGCGCAGGAGCGCCGATTCGGCCGCGGCTTGCTTGGTCTATACGAGGGCGTTCCTCTCCTGGACAGGGGGACTTATTACAGCGGTGCCATGCCAGACAAAATAACTATTTTTCAGAAGAATATAGAGGCTCAGTGTCATGATCCAAAAGAGCTTGAGGGTGAAGTGCGGCACGTGGTGATGCACGAGATAGCCCACCATTTCGGCATGACCGACGAGGAATTAAAAGCGAAGGGTTTATACTAACTTGGTTAACTTCAGATATTGAATCCCCGGCACAAGGCCTATACCGGCCTGGGTCTTTTAAGTATGAATATTTGCCCTTAAGACCCTTATTGAGATCTGCAAAATTAAATAACATATAGGTAGCGGCATTTTGAAAATGCCGCCGGTTATAATCAGGAGGAAATGCATGAAGCTTTTTTTAAAAGCAGTGTCGGTTGTCCTTATGGCGCTTAGTGGCGGCGTTCTTAATTCCAATGCAGGCGATATGGAAGCGGCCCGCGAGCTGTCTTTTTCCAATCCAATCGTTAACTCCGATGTTTCCATCCCGGCGGTCCATGAACCCTTGGCTTCCGCAGCCACCGCGGTGACGGATGAAAAGCCGGCAGAAGTGGAGTTTGCCAGGCAAAACAACACGGGAAAGCTTCTGCCTGATGCCTTGTATTGTAAAAAAGTACGGTGCTACGATATAATGCCGCCGGTTAACGACTCCAGTTGGTGTCAGGACGATACTCTTAAATCCGTAACACTAACCTCTCTCAATAAAATGCCTTTGTATCTGGACGGTGATAAACCTGTGTCCGGGGCAATTCATCTGGATGAGGCAAAAAATATTATTATAGATTTCGCTCCTCCGGGTGATCAGTATTCTTTTTTCACCTTCCCATCCGCCGGTCTGGAAGAGCTCTATTTGGGAACCCAGACCGAAGTTAAAGGGACATATACCGACGCCTTTGACTGGGACGGGTATCACGAACGCTTTAAAGTTGATTTTACCTGCCGCAGCAAAAATCTGTAAGCAGTTCTGAATAAAACGTGTAAAAGGCCCGCCTGATGGCGGGCCTTTTCTTTTGAAAGGAGCGAGGAGAGCTATTTACTTTTGGGTGATTCGGGCTGTTCTCCGCTCTTGGGGACATTGCGGATCTTGACGCCGGCGGCGGTTATGTGGATCTCTTTCCCGCTTCCTGTCACGTGTATTTCGCCGTTGTCTATTTTTATTTTTCTCGGGCCGTTTCTGCCCTCGCCTTCTATATCCACATTCCCCACAAGTCCGAATTTGCGCATAATTTTAAACATCCAGCCTGAAAACCACTGATGGCGCTGAAAAGTTTCCTCTTCGCCGGATTTTGCTTCCGGCTTTGGAGCGGCGCCGGCTTCCTTCGTCGTCGCCTGACCGGATTTTTCTCCAGCGAAACTCGCGTCGGCCGGGCTGTCGGGGCTCACCGGATCTTCTCTAAGGACTTTGTAAACTTTAATTTTATCGGATATGCCCTTAAACTGCCTGTAGCCTATCTCGCTTGACGGGACCTCGTTCTTATTCATGGAAAGATAAACCGATTCGGTGAAGAAAACCTCGCCCGCCTCCGCTATGCCTTCTATTCTTGAGGTGATATTCACGGCATCGCCGAAAATATCTCCGTCCTCCGAGATGGACACTTCGCCCGCGTTTATGGCTATGCGTATGTCTATGCGGTCATCCTGCGGCCTATCCTTATTGAAGGCGAGAAGCGCTTCCTGTATTGAAGTTCCGCAGAGTACGGCGTCCGTTGAACTTTCAAAAGTGACCAGGAAGGCGTCGCCTATGGTTTTTACGACATGGCCGTGGTATTTCTCTATGGCCGGCAGGACCAGCTCATTGTGTTTTGTCAGAAGTTCTTTTATCTGGGCGCGCGATTTCCTTGAGGTTTGATCCGTGAACCCTTTTATATCCGTCAGCATTACGGCCAAATTTCTGGCTTTCATATATGTGATCCTTTTACCGAATGACCAGGGCGCGCCGCAGATACCCCGAAGCGCCGGTTATCTTAACATTGACAAATTCCCCGGCTTTAAGCGGTGGATGTGCTTCTGCGCTGCCATAGGCCATAGGCTTTAGGCTATCAGCTTTTTGGTTTTTTCTGCGTATGGCGTATGGCCTATGGCATATGGCGCTATCTGTGACCTCTATCCTGCCGTCTATTTCCGGGGCGTCCCGGCGGGTGCGGCCAAAAGCGGGAGAATCCATCAGGACTTTTACGGTTTTTCCGATGAGATTCGCGTTCTTTTTATCCACGATCCGGCTTTGGACTCTTATCAGGGCGTTCATTCGCGCGAGTTTTACTTTTTCCGGTATCTGCCCCTGCAGGCTTGCGGCCGGAGTCCCCGGCTCGCGTGAATAGGCGAAAACCCCAACATTGTCTAAACCTGTTTCGGCGACGAATGAACTCAACTTCTTGAAGTCTTGCTCCGTTTCTCCGGGGAAGCCCACTATGAAATTTGTTCGCAGGGCGATGTCCGGTACGATATTCCTTATTGACGCTATTTTGGCCCTTATTGATTTTTCTGTGGAGCGGCGGTTCATTTTTTTTAGCACATTATCCGAGATATGCTGAAGCGGTATATCCAGATAGCGGCAAATCTTGCCCTCGTCGCGCATCAGTTTCAGTATTTTCAAAGGCAGCTTTTCGGGATAGACGTACATAAGCCGCAGCCACTCCAAACCATCCAGCTTTACCAGCTCTTTCAATAGTTCATAAAGTTTTGCCCTGCCGTAGAGATCAATGCCATACGAAGTTGTGTCCTGGGCGATGAGGGATATTTCCCGCGCGCCGGAGGCTATCAGGCTCCTGGTTTCCGCCACGACTTCTTTCAGCGGTTTGGATCTGAAGCGTCCGCGTATCATAGGGATAGCGCAGTAGGCGCAGCGGTTGTCGCAGCCGTCGGCGATCTTTAAATAAGCTGTATGGGGCGCCGTAAGGCGCGCTTTAATTTTTGGCGCGGTCAGCGGCACCGTGGCAGGCAGGATATAATTAGTTTTACCGGTCAGGGCGGAATTGATGCGTTCAAGTGCGTTTATGCCCACCACCGCGTCTATCTGCGGGAATTTATGCAGCAGCAGGCGCTTTTCTCGCTCTACCAGGCAGCCGGTGACAGCTATTTTTGATATTTTTCCGTGTTCTTTTAGAGAAATAAAGCGCCTGATTTCCGCTTCAGATTCTTTTACGGCGGAGCTGAGGAAAGCGCAGGTGTTTATGAGAGCGATGTCGGCCTGGGTCTCGTCCGTGGTCAGTTCAAAACCCGCCGCGGCAAGCTGCCCGGCCATGACTTCCGCGTCGGTCAGATTTTTTGGGCAGCCCAGGGAGATGATGAATACTTTAGGCATAAATATAGGGTTCAGGGTACGGGGTAGAAGGTCAGGAGTTATTCCTTAAACTTTACCCTAACCCCTAAGCCCTCTACCCTATACCCTGTTGTTTAGTGTCTTTCCACCCGTTTAATGATCCAGTAGGTTATCAGGCCGATAAATGCCATTACCCCTACAAAAGCCAGGAAGGCCAATCGGGGGTTTGCGATCCCGGTAACAGTGCAGAGCTCGGACATTCCGCCGACCCCGGCGAAGAAGCTTGGCACCGCCACCGCTATGACAACGGCATTAAGGTTCTTCATCATCACGTTGAGGTTATTGCTGACGATGGAAGCTCTGGCGTCCATCAGGCCTGCCAGGATGTTGGAATAGATCTCGGCCTGGCGCGCGCATTGGTTGTTTTCGATTATTATGTCGTCCAGAAATTCCGTGCTGCGCTGCGAAAACCCTATTTTCTCGCTGTTGTGCTTTAGGCGGTCAATGGCGTATGTGTTGGAATTTGTCGCGTTCAGATAATAGACCAAACTTTTCTCCAGCGTGAAAAGGTTCAGAAGATGTTTGTTTTCCATGGAGGAATTAATTTTGTGCTCTATCTCGTCGGCTATCATATTGATAACCTTTAAATGTTCCATGAAGTGGAAGATGGAATTGTAGATAAGCTTAAGAAAGATTTCTTTTATCCCGGTGACATTCTTGAAGTACTTGCCGGCGAACAGGTTCAAATCTTCTGAGATGGCAATTATCAGCTTGTCCTTGAACAGGAATAAACCCATTGACGAGACTTTGAACAGGAATTGGTCCTTGGAGGAATAGTTCTTGGGGCGCTTAAAGATTATTTCCAGATGGTCCGGCTCAAATTCCATCCGGGCCGGCTCTTCCGGGTCAAAGGCCGAGGCGAGGTTGTGATCGTCAAGATTGAAGTTGCTTACGACCCATTTTTTTTCGTCCTCGGTGGGGTCTATGAGCAGCCAGACCAGCGGCGTTTCCGCTTCGGTCTGTACAAGCTGGTTGTTTTCCAACACATATCTTTTTATCATATTCTGATTCCTAGAGTAGAGGTCTGAAGGTCATTTTTTTCCGACTTTAACCCTCGTCTTAAGCGCGACGGTCTCGCCCATCAGGGAGAGATTTTCAACCACGGTGACGCCGGCTGCCGCGAGAGCTTCAATTTTGGAGGCGTGAGTCCCTGAGGCGCCCTCCACTATGGCCCCGGCGTGCCCCATGCGGCGGCCGGGAGGGGCGGTCTTGCCGGCCACGAAGGAAAATACCGGTTTGGTCATATTGGCTTTTATATAGCGCGCCGCGTCTTCCTCCGCGGAGCCGCCGATCTCTCCGATCATCACTACGGAGTGAGTGTTTTTGTCGGCCTCGAACATTTTAAGAACATCTACGAAATTTACGCCCTGCACCGGGTCGCCGCCTATGCCGACCACTGTGGATTGGCCTAGGTCCTGGCTGGTCAGCTGCCAGACCGCCTCGTAGGTAAGCGTGCCGGACCGGGAGACGATGCCGACATGGCCTTTTTTGTGGATATAGCCGGGCATGATGCCGGCCTTGCATTCATCGGGAGTGATGACGCCTGGGCAGTTGGGCCCGATCAGCGTTACGCCGCGGCCCTCCAGCTCCAGGCGGCGGAGGTGCCGCTTAACCCGCACCATATCAAGTACGGGGATGCCCTCTGTGATGGCTATGATCACTTTTATTCCGGCCTCGGCGGCTTCAAGGATAGAGTCGGCAGCGAAAGGCGGCGGCACGAAAATCAAGGAGGCGTCGGCACCGGTCTCCCTGATCGCGTCCCTGACGGTGTCGAATATTGGCGTATCCAGGTGTTTTGTTCCGCCTTTTCCTGGAGTCAGGCCTGCCACTATGTTAGAACCGTACTCAATGCACTGCTGGGCGTGAAAAGAACCTTGCGCGCCCGTCATGCCGTGAACCACCAGCCTGGATTTTTTATTTAAAAGTATGGACATGGTCTGTCTCCTGTCATATGTCAAGCAATTTAGCAATCTGGATTCAAAGCAGTTTAGTGGTAATTAGAGACGCAAAGCAATTTAGATGTAAGGCAATTCAGATGAGCCTCTAAATTGCTGAACTGCTGTGCCTCTAAACTGCCGGATGGCTTTGCGTCTGGACGGCCTTCTCTCTACTTGGCCGCTTTCACCGCTTTCTGGGCGGCTTCCCACAGAGAATCGGCCTGCTCCAGCTTGATCCCGGAATCTTCTAAAATCTTTTTGCCTTCCTTGACATTGGTTCCTTCAAGGCGCACGATCAGCGGTACGTTCAGCTTTACTTTCTTAGTAGCTTCCACTATTCCCAGGGCGATGTTGTCGCATTTCATGATACCGCCGAAGATGTTTACCAGGACGGCGCGAACCTTCGCGTCCTTCAGAATTATTTGGAAGGCTTTGGTGATCTGTTCAACGTTCGCACCTCCGCCTACATCCAGGAAGTTTGCCGCGGAACCGCCGGCGAGCTTCACCGTGTCCAGCGTAGCCATGGCGAGGCCGGCGCCGTTCACCATGCATCCTATGGAACCATCCAGGCCGATATAATTGATGCCGATAGCCTTTGCTTCCTGTTCTATTTCGGAAGCTTCGTGGTCGGGTTTGGCTGCCAGATCTTTATGGCGGAATAGGGCGTTGTCATCCGTGACGATCTTAGCGTCAACGGCCACAAGCTTTCCGTCCTTGGTGATAGCCAGCGGATTTATTTCCACAAGGTTGGCGTCGTAATCCACAAATAATTTGACGATGGCTTTGGCTACGGCAAGGAACTCGCGGAAATGTTCTTTTGGGATCTTCAGGCCGAAGGCCAGTTCCCGGGCCTGGAAGTCCAGCAGCCCGGCGCTGATGTCCACCGGCAACTTTATGATGCATTCCGGTTTTGTGCGGGCCAGATCTTCTATGGACATGCCGCCTTCTGCTGAGGCTATTATCATCGGCGTAGCCGTCTTGCGGTCAAGGACTACGGATATATATATCTCGCGCTCTGGCGCGCAGGCGGCTTCCACCAGCACTTCCTCAACCGTGAGAGCCTGGCCCTGAGTCTGATGGGTGATTATTTTCATACCCAGCATGGCTTTTATATAGGAGTGCGCCTCTTCTTTTGTGGCGGCTATTTTGACTCCGCCGGCCTTGCCGCGGCCGCCTGTCAAAACCTGGGCCTTAATGACCCAGGGGCCGGAACCGTCCAGCTTCACTTTGTCCGCGCTGTCGCCTATCCTGACCACGCCGAATCTGGCCTGTACCGGTATCTTATAAGCTTCAAATATATCCTTGCCCTCGTATTCAAGAAGTTTCATAATATATTTTGTAGTATAATTTGAACAGGCAAGTCCAGTCATTTCAGGACTTAAAATTAAAAAAATTAACTATACTCCAAAGAGGCCACCGGATGATGAAATCCTCCAAGAATATAAAGGTCAGCGAGCTGGACTCGGTAACCATACGCTTTGCGGGTGATTCCGGCGACGGAATACAGCTGGTCGGAAGCCAGTTTGCCAACGCTACGGCTATTTCGGGCAATGATCTTAGCACTCTTCCGGACTATCCGGCCGAGATCCGCGCCCCGGCAGGATCGCTAGGCGGGGTAAGTGGTTTTCAGATAAGTTTCGGAGACGAATCCGTTCTGACCCCTGGCAACAAGCCGAACGTGCTGATAGTTATGAATCCCGCAGCCCTGGCTGTTAATATAAGGAATATAGATAAGGGCTCGGTAATTATCACCAATTCTGACGCCTTCACGCCTGCAGCGCTGGAGAAAGCGGGGTACGCGGCCAATCCCCTGGAAGACGACACTCTTTCAAACTACCGCGTCATCGCCATCCCCGTCACCACCCTGACCGAAAGCGCGCTGAAAGACTCTAAGCTGGCAAAATCCCAGATCGCAAAATGCAAAAATTTTTATATGCTGGGCATCATGTACTGGATGTACGGGCTGCCGCTCGCGCCGACAGTCAACTGGATAAAGACCAAGTTCAAAAAGACCCCCGAGCTTGCTGAGGCCAATATTGATGTGCTGACGGCCGGACGCAACTACGCGGACGCAACCGAGATATTCGACGCGCGCTTCCAGATAAAGAAGAGCCCCGTAACTCCGGGTAAATACCGCAACCTGACCGGCAACGAGGCCGCGGCCTACGCCCTTATCACGGCGGCAAAGCTGTTGAAGCGCAAACTTTTCTACGGCTCTTATCCCATAACTCCGGCTTCCGAGATACTTCACACGCTGGCCAAGCATAAGGCAAATGATGTCGTTGTTTACCAGGCTGAAGACGAGATCGCCGCGGCCTGCGCTTCCATCGGCGCGTCTTTCGCCGGCTGCATGGCGGCCACCGGCACCAGCGGCCCCGGCCTCTCGCTTAAGATCGAAGCGCTCGGCCTTGCCGTGATCGCTGAACTGCCGCTGGTCGTGGTTAATGTTCAGCGCGGCGGTCCATCCACGGGACTGCCCACAAAGACCGAACAGTCGGATCTGCTGCAAGCCGTCTACGGCCGCCATGGTGAGTCGCCTCTGGTGGTTATGGCCGCTTCAAGTCCGGCCGACTGCTTCACCACGACTCTGGAAGCCGCGCGCATAGCCGTAAAATACATGACGCCGGTTATAGTGCTTTCCAACTCCTATCTGTCTAACGGATCCGAGCCGTTCAGGATCCCGAAGCTCGGCGAGCTGCCGAAGTTCGAGCTGCCGCCCATGCCGCGCCCCGAAGACTTTAAGCCGTATATGCGCGACCTCGACACTCTTGGCCGTCCCTGGGCCAGCCCCGGTATGAAAGGCTATGAGCACCGCACCGGCGGTCTGGAGAAGGCGGAAAATTCAGGCGCCATAAGCTATGACGCCGAGAATCATGAGAGGATGACGAAGATCCGCGATGAGAAAGTTGCCCGCGTGGTCAAGGAGATCCCGCCGACAAAGATATACGGCGCAGCAGAAGGCGAATTGCTGGTGGTCGGCTGGGGATCCACCTTCGGCGCCATAACCCAGGCTGTGAGCGAGGCACGCAAGACCGGGCTTAATGTCTCGGCCATACATATAAAGTTCGTTAATCCGCTACCGGCGGATCTGGGTACGATTATGCGGCGTTTCCGCAAGGTGCTTGTTCCGGAGGAGAACACCGGCCAGTTCAGGATGATGCTGCGCTCGGCTTACGCGCTTGAGCCTATAGGATTAAACAAGGTGCAGGGCCAGCCGCTGAACGCTGAGGAAGTTCTGGGCAAGATAAAAGAAATCCTGAGGGGGAATTAAAAAATGGAAAACGCTAAACTTACCGCTAAAGATTTTGCCTCCACCCTCCCGGTCAAATGGTGTCCCGGCTGCGGCGACTTCGCCATACTGAACCAGCTTCAGAAGGTTATGGCCGGCATGGGCCTGCCGCACGAAAAGTACGTGGTGGTTTCCGGCATCGGCTGCTCCAGCCGCTTTCCGTATTATGTAAATACCTACGGCTTCCATTCCATCCATGGCCGGGCCTGCGCTATAGCTACGGGCGTCAAGCTTTCTAACCCGGAGCTGGCCGTATGGGTCATTACCGGTGACGGGGACGGCCTCTCCATCGGCGGGAACCACACTATGCATTCCATCCGGCGCAACATAGGCCTGAAGATAGTGCTGTTTAATAACCGCATCTACGCGCTGACCAAGGGCCAGGCCAGCCCCACTACGCAATTGGGCGCGAAGACTAAATCTTCACCCATGGGCACGATAGACTTTCCGTTTAATCCGGCTCGGTTCGCCATCGGTTTGGACTGCACTTTTGTCGCGCGCGGTATCGATACTGATATGGCGGGAACCACCGCCATATTGGAGCGGGCCGCTAAGCATAAAGGTACGACCTTCGTGGAGATCCTGCAGAAATGCGTGCCGTTCACTGATAAAGAATTTGATGCCCTCAAGGATCCCGAGAATAAGGAGGACTCCATAATCAGGGTGACGCACGGCAAGCCGCTGGTCTTCGGAAAGAATAAAGATAAAGGCATTGCTTTTAAAAACTTCAGGCCAGAGATACTGGAGTTCAAAGCCGGGGATGTTCCGGGCGAGGTTGCCGTTTACGACGAGACCAACGCGGAGATGGCCTACCTTATAAGTGGTTTCCAGGCCCCTGAATTTCCTATTCCGCTCGGCGTGTTCCGCGCGACGCAGAAGCCGTCATACGAGGAGCTTTATTACGGCCAGGTGGCGGCGATAGGCGACACTAAGGATAATGAACTGGAGTCGCTGCTGTCGGGCCCGGACGCGTGGGAAGTTAAATAAAGTGCGGTGGAGCGCAGCAGAATAGCAGGATGGGAACGGGCGCAGCAACTTTGAAAATAAAAAGCGGAAAAATAAATAAAATAAAAATAAAAAAACTATTGCAATTTTTTTATGCATGATGTAAACTCAATAAGCAGTGTTAAATAGTAAAGGAGAAAACAATGGCAAAGAAAGCTAAAAAAGCGGTGAAGAAAGCCGTAAAGAAAGTCGCGAAGAAAGTCGCGAAGAAAGCGAAACGGAAATAATTCGTCCGCTTGTAGTTCGTGAGCGAAGGCCCTTTAGTTCAAAGGGCCTTTTCTTTTTCTCCCGCGGGAAGGACGATGCCAGGCTCAATGATTCTGTATCTGACCGGAGGGCGTGGCGGCTGTTGTCACCTCCGGCCGCCGGGTTTGCTGCGCCGCTGCAGACTTCTTTTTAATATATTTTAATTTTTTAATTTTTGTGCCGGGAAAGTAGAACTCTATTATTTCGCGGTAACTTTTGCCGTATTTCCCGGCCATGCCGGCAGCACCGGACTGGCACATCCCGATGCCGTGACCCCAGCCCCCGCCGTAGATCCAGTAGTTTCGCACCTTCCCGTTTTTGAAGCGGTTCACCTCTATAAAAAATAACGTGCTCTTTATGGAGCTGAAGCCCAGAATATTGCGGATGAGATGTTCGCGCTCAACGGTGACGGTTTTTTTAGAGCCTACCAGCTTCAGGGAATTAACATTCCCCGACGGGCTGCGCTTAATGGCGATCAGGTCCAGCAGCGTCCCGATGTTGTAGCTCTTGTTTATTCGGAACTCTATGTCCTTCTGCTTAATGATCCGGACCCAGCGGAATTCTGCGGCGCGCACCCGGCCCGGATAGTTGCAGTTGGCCGGCGGATCTCCGGTTATCCACTGGTGAAACTTCCAGGGTGAGTCTATCGGTTTGGCGATGTCAGCCGGCAGATCCTGATGCGTGGTGAGATAAGGGGAGTCGCCCCAGCCCGTAACCTCCGACGAGGCCTGGATGTAGCCGCCGCAATTGGAGTGGTAGAAAGTGTAGGCCGGCTTGGCGTGATAAGTGAGAAGCTCTCCCTCAGTCTCAAGCACGGCTCTGTCGGTGGTGTTGGCCTCGGTCATGACCCCCTTGTACGCCTGGCAGTGCTGTCCGTCGCACATGTGGTACCCGTCAGCCTTGTGCGTACCCCCTCTGGCGCGGCGTATGATGGCCTGCGTGCGGGCCAGTACCGCCTGAGCCTTCAGCGACTCGTAAGGCCACTGCGCCGCGACCTCGCTCGGGACTACTCCCAGCAGATAGACCTCCATGTCCACGATGTTCACTATGCCCAGGCCTCGCCCGGCGATAGGGTCGATTTCCATCAAGCCGCGGTATTCCCGGTCGGAATACCTGACCCAGGGATTCTGGGCGGTCCTGACATTTTCAAAAATTATGGTGCCGCGCTTCAGATTTCGGGACCTGATGATCAGCGCCTCGCTGAAGCTGCCAAAGTCAGCTCCGTTTGAATCCTTCAGCGCTATCTTCCCGTTCTTGAAAACAGCTGTCCAGATATCGTCGGGCGGAATCCTTGCGTAAACTTTTCCGCTGGCCTTGCTCCGTATTATCAGGCCTTCGTACGATTTAAATTTCAGGATATTGTTCCTGCCTTGCTTGCCGGTATTACCGGTGCCTATTCCCACGCGGACCGTGACCGCGCTGGTGAGCTCGTCTAAAACGGGAACCGGCGCCATTTTCAGCGGCTTCACGATCCGGAAAGGAGGCCGTATCTCCTCGGGCTGCTTTGAAAGTTTGCCTTCCAGCACTTTCATCATTTTGGAGGCGAGGGGGTGGTTGGGTGCGTAGTCCAAGACGCGGTAATACTGGTTCCACGCCTCGTTAAACTTGCCTTCCCGGGTGTAGATGCCGGCCAGCGGCAGGCGCGCTTCCGTAAAAGAGGCGTCTTTACGCAGCGCCTCTATCAGACTTTCCTGGGCCTCTTTATACATTTTGAAATTCATGTAATTCCAGGCCATGACATAATCTACGCCGGCAAAATCCGGGCGCAGCTTCCGGTAGCGGTCCAGGTACTCCAGAGTTTTTTCTTTGTCTCCGAGATTTGAGTAGACGCTGGTAAGACCCAGGATGCCGCGGACATGCAGCGGCTGGATGCGCAAAGCCCGCTCAAAGCAGTCCTTGGCTCCCTCGTAATCGGCCTGATGGAATTTGAGCCAGCCCAGTTCCGAAAGAATATCGCTCTGGTATGGATCGAGCCGCAGAGCTTTTTCAAGGGCCGCAGAGCCGTCGGCGTAGCGGCCCAACTGCTTATAGACCATGGCCGCGTCCATAAGAGGTTCGATGGCCCCGGTTGTTGCCGCGGCCAGCTCCATATAGGCGGAGGCTGATTTTGACAGGTTGCCGTCAAGGTAAAGCCGGTATGCCTGTGAGATGTTTGCGGCCGTAGCGCTGCCGGGAAAAAGGCAGAGCGCAAGAAGCAGGCATGGGAGCATGGCAGCGCGGGAAATTGTTTTTTTCATCTGGGGCCGGTAAAATTATAGAATCTATTTCATATCGTATGAAATTATAGGGCGCTGGACAAAAAAATATAAAGGAGCGGGATGGATATCACTGATGCCGAGCTGGTAAAAGCCTTCAAAGAAGGCGACGCCGGCGCTTTGGATGAATTGATAAGCAGGTACAAAGACCGGCTTTACGCCTATATCCTCAGACTTTCACGCGACCGCGACGCGGCCGACGACCTGTTACAGGAAGTTTTTATAAAGGTGATAAAGAAAATTAATTCCTACGGAGAGCGCGAGAAGTTCTCCGCCTGGCTGTTCACCGTGGCCCACCACGCGGTGATGGATTATTTTCGCTCCGGTTCCCGCCGGCGTGAAGAATCGCTGGACGCGGCCGGAGAGGGCGGGGTTCCGCTGGCGGATATGCTGTCGTCACCGGAACCGGGGCCGGATAAACTCCTGGAGGAGGGAGAGCGCGCCGCCGCGCTTCAGGCCGCTTTCGATCATCTTTCCTCCGAGCAGCGCGAGATATTCCTGATGAGGCATTATTCAGGCCTGTCATTTAAGGAAATAGCTGATATTCTGGGGGTGCCTATCGGCACCGTCCTGGCCCGCATGTCACGCGCGATGGCTAAAGTGCGGGCGGAGCTGAAAGGCTGAAGGCGGAGGCCTGCCCATCGAATATTCCGGCGGGTAAAGAGATTTTAAGGATTATTGACGCAATAAAAACCGGCCGTGCCGCGTTATACCAGTGTAGTGTCTCGCAAATAGCTTTACTTTTGAAGTCTCAGATTTGAGCCGGATGTGAGGCGCGACGAACGAGCATACCGGTGGGTCTGTGAGCGAGGAGCAACGAGGCAGCCGGTCAAAGATGAGCCTCCCCCGGGGGGCTGGCCGCTTTTGGGCTACTCTTTCGTGGCATTACGCTAAAGTACGTGTAGTACATGTCGCTTCATGCCACTTCAGTGTAGCCCAAAATCGGCCAGTCAAAAGTAAAGCTATTTGCGAGACACTACACTAGTGAGAAGGTAAATGTTATGAACTGCGGATATAAAGAAAAGACCATACTCTACTTCTACGGCGAACTGTCAGGCGCCGCTGCGGAGCTTGAGGTTCATCTGGCCGGCTGCGCCGAATGCACGGCGGATTTGGCCGTGCTCAAAAACCTTTCGGCGGAATTCTCGGCTTTCAGGCCTGAGGCCCCCGCGCTTAGGGCTTTTGAGTTGGTTCAGGCCGCGCGCGGCGCGCCGCTAGCGGAGCGGTTTATGGCGGGATTCAGGCGCCTGGCGCTAGCCGGTGCCGTCACCGCGGCGTTCCTGCTGGCGTTTCAGACCCTGGCGCCCAGGGGCGGAGTCGCTGGTTTGGGAGATATGGACTCGCGCCTGGATACTATGGAATATGGTATTTGCAACCTCCAGAATGACATCGTTTATTCTTCTTCGGCGGATTTTGATTACGGCTATGCTGATATAGAGAATCAAAAAGAGCAGGCGGCCGAAAAAGCCGCATAAATGTTAATAACGGAATAATAAAGGAGGCTATATGAAAAGGAAATTGATAACTCTGTTCGGGACACTGGCGCTGGCGGTGATGCCGGTCATATACGCGGCCGCGCAGGATATGGATGAGCCCAAGGACATCGGCGAGGGTCCCGGCTGGCATGGCCAGTCCGAGCAGCCCGGAGGGAAGGGTGGCATGGATGAGCAGAGGGGGAGGGAAAAGCAGCGGCTTGACGGCATTAATGAAATGAGAGAGATGAAGGGGGCGAAGGAGCGCGGGGGCGGCCTAGGGTTAATATCGGAAGACGCAACTATAGCCGTGATTAAAAAACATGACGCTGGCTTCGCCGAGAAACTGGCTGGCTTCAAAACCTCGGCTCCCGGCAAATACAAGATGTTGCTTGTGATGGGCGGCAAGATGCTGTCTGGCGCCAGATTTGAGGCTGACGCTAATATGGAGCGTGACGCTGTCAGGGAATTATCGCTTGAATTCGCCACAAAGGAGCTGGGACTGAAATACGATAAAGCCACTGACTCCGAAAAACCGGCCATCAAAGCGGAGCTCAGGACCAAGGTTTCTGAACTCTTTGACCTGCGCCTGAAGGGGCAGGAGATAAGGATAGGCAGGATGGAAAAAGACCTGGCCAAACTTAAAAAGAACCTGGAAAACAGGAAAGCCAATAAGGCCAGGATAGTGGATGAGCGGCTCAGCCAGATGACCGGAGAGGGTTACGGTTGGTAGAAAAGACAGGGTTTAGGGGTGAGGGTATAGGGGAAAGAAAAAGCCCCGCGGAATTGTTCCGCGGGGCTTTTCGTTTGAATCGTTTATCCGGGTGTTTTATTTCCCTGCGAGTTTGGCCGCGTCTATCATTCCCGCGCCCTCTTCGGTCGGCTTCATGCCGAGGCTTGAGGCGGCTTTCTTAAGGGCCGCTCTTACTTTTGCCGGGGTGTTTGCGCCGCCGGCTACCGCGATTGCCGCCAGGCCTGCCACATGGGGCGAAGCCATGGAGGTTCCGGACGCTGTTTTATAGGCGGAGCCTTTGTATGTTGAGGGAACATCCACTCCGGGCGCTATAAAAGCTATTTCAGCGCCTCTGGATGAGAAATAAGCCAATTTATCCGTAGAGTCGGACGCGGATACCGCTATGGCCTGGGGATATTTGGCCGGGTAGTTGACCGGTCCTGAGTCGTTGCCTGCCGCGCAGACTATGGTCACGCCCGCTTTATCCGCCGCTTCCATAACTTTTTGGAGAGCGGGGGTGCCGGATCCGCCGCCCAGGCTCATGTTGATGACCTGCATTTTATTGTTCACGGCCCACTGTATTCCATCTACGATATTGGAGTAAGATCCTGAGCCGTTGGCGTCAAGAACTTTTACCGCGTAAAGCTGGACTTTGGGGGCGATGCCTACCACACCCTTTGCGTCCCTTACAGCCGCGATCGTGCCGGACACATGCGTGCCGTGGCCCTGGTCGTCAAGCGGGGTCTTAGTGGAAACCACGGCGTTGTAACCACCGGCATAAACGGCTTTAAGATCGGGGTGATTATAGTCTATACCGGTGTCGATCACTGCCACCTTTACGCCTTCGCCCATAGTTGTATTCCAGACGCCGGGAGCGTTGACCCGTTTAACGCCCCAGGGAATTTCTATTTCCTCGGGAGTGCGCGCCGGTTTCGCCGGGATCTGGAGAGATTCCTGTGTCTCCACTCCTTCATTTTGCGAGCGGTTAAGGTTGTCCGTCACATAGGAAAGAGGGAGGGCCGCTGGGGTCTCTTCTATCCATTTCAGATACAGGTCCTCTTCTACATTGGTGACGCCCTTCAGTGATTTGATGTCGGCATCTGTTACATTGTCGGCGAAGACAGCCACGACCGCTTCTATGATACGCAAATCCTTAGTTACGCTGCCGCCCATCCGCTCTATGCCGACGATTCTGTCCGCCGCTTTAAAGGAAGAATCAAAAGTTACTATCTTCTGACTGGCGGAAGCGTAGGCCGCGACTGAGATAAGCAACGCCGACGCTAAACCGAATATTTTAGACCGATTCATTTACTGCCTCCTGTAACTTACGCTGAAGCGCTGAAGCCGTGAAGCGTAGTGAATAAAAAACTCAGCCCGAGCCTTATAGTATAAGCCCAATATAGGAATTTTATTTGATAATTGTCAACCAAAATAAAATCCGCTCATGGAAGTCAGGAAACACTCTGAGGTTCCTGTACCAAGTCCGCTATTCCTACCTGGCTGGAATGCTCCGTTCTTCCCCATACCGCGTCGCGGCGAAGCAGCCCGCCGAAAAGGACAGGGAATCGTAAAACGCCCAGCACCGGTGTCAGGAAGTAGCCGATATATAAGTTGAAATTAGCCCGTTCCACCGCCAATGCCGGAACAGGATAAAAAAACAACGGCAGCATCGCCAGGGCTTTCTCTCCAAAGTCGGCTCCTGGCAGCTTGTGGTAAAGCCAAAAATAAAAAATGAAAGGATCGGTGGTCAGGAGAAGAAGGATGCTGGTGAAAATTATCATCGCGATCAGCTTGTAAACGCCCCCGCAGTAAAGCACGCCTTCAAAAGCTTTGAGGTCTTTTTGTTTCAGCATCCTGATCAGTAAACCGTTAAAATGCCTCTTAGCTACTACCATTGATCCGCGTGTCCACCGGATATTCCTTTTTAGGTACTGCCTTATGGTAACGGGTTCCTCGTTATAGACCACGGCGCCTTCCGCCCAGGTTATGCGCACCCCGTGTCGTATAAGGCGCATCTGCATTTCGATATCTTCCGTAAGGCAGGTCTCGTCCCAGGAGAATTTTTCGGTGATGCGTTTTGAAAAACACATGCCTTTGCCGTGCAGTGTAGCTGACAGGCCGCTCATATATTTGGGGATCTGTAAAAGTCGGTTCATTAAAATCTGGCTGGAGGAAAGTATTATAGAGAGCCATACATCCTCGTTCTTTGTAAGCTGCCGGCCCTGAATTGCCTCTTCACCCATGGAAAGGTGGTCGTTCATCACATTCAGGAAATCAGGATGAGCCAGCGAATCGGCGTCAAAGTAGCAGAAACCGTCATAGCTTCCGTTTTTCAATATTTCGGACACCGCCCATTTCAGCGCGCGGCCCTTGCCGGCCTTTCTGCCGGGTCCGGAATGGTTCAGGATGCAAGCGCCCAGCCCTCGGGCTATCTCTTCGGTGGCGTCGGTGCAGTGGTCGGTGACCACGAACACGTCAAAAAGTTCACGCGGATAGTTTATTTTAAGGAGACTCTCGGTTGAAAACCGGATCACCTTTTCTTCATTGTAGGCGGGCAGGATAAGCGCGAAACGGAGTTTTTTTGACGAACGCGCCGGCGGGGTGGGGACGCCGCGGAAACCGCGCAAACTCAGGAACGCGTAAAAAATGCCGATTAAAAAAAACAGGATTTGAGCCGAATTTGAAACGAAAGAAAGGGATGTCTGCCACATAGTAAATCTGCTCCCCGCTTATATAGTATTTGACTATTATAACATAAAACCGGAATGGGCCTGGTTACAGGTAAACGTCGCGTCCGGGCACGAGTTCAAATCGCTAGTGCAACAAACTAACAGGACCTGCTGTAATATAATAGGCAGGTATGGCATACACACATTTAACGAAAGAAGAGCGGGATAAGCTGGCTGTATTGCGGAGCAGAGGGTG
>Ga0247841_10003283_pt1 | contig 30393 bp, 27 predicted proteins | sample LaCruzMarch2015__2_FD_192410 | JGI IMG/M metagenome (GOLD analysis project Ga0247841, IMG submission 192410) | Freshwater microbial communities from meromictic Lake La Cruz, Castile-La Mancha, Spain - LaCruzMarch2015_18m | ecosystem: Environmental > Aquatic > Freshwater > Lake | place: Spain... | reverse complement strand
TGATCTGCGTCGCCTGCCACGGCCCCATGGGCAACAGCATCAACCCGGAGTGGCCCAAGCTGGCGGGTCAGCACCCGGAGTACATTTACAAGCAAATCATGGATTTCAAGGGCGGCAGGCGCGAGAATGTCCTGATGACGGCACAGGCCGCCGCGCTGAGCGAGCAGGACGCGCGCGACATGGCCGCCTATTATGCCAAGCAGACCCAGAGCGGCGGCGTCGCCGATCCCGCCGCGGCCGTGCTGGGCGAGCGCATCTACCGGGGCGGCAATCCGGAGTCCGGGGTACCGGCCTGCAGCGGCTGTCACGGACCGGCCGGCCTGGGCGAGGGGCTCTCGAAATTCCCGCGCATCTCCGGCCAGCAGGCGACCTATGTGAAGCAGACCCTGGGCTATTTCCGCGCCGGCACCCGGGCCAACGACCCCAACGGGATGATGCGCGGGGTGGCCGCCCGGATGACCGAGCCGGAGATCGCCGCCGTGTCGCAGTACATTCAGGGACTCGGGCAATAACCCGGGAGCAAGCCAAGCCGCGGTCGTCGGGGGGTGCCGGGGCGGCCCTTCGGCGGACCGCGCGCGGGGGCACTTCGGTGTCTTCGGGAGCCGTTGTTTCCCGCGCGTGGGCGGCAAGGCCGGGGCCGGAGCGGGATGCTGCAGCCCCCGTGGGCCCTGGCCCCGGGCGGGGGCCGTGCTAGCCGGCAGCCCCGACCATGCGTCGCCCGCCCCCCCTGCCGCCATGCAGCAAATCAAACTGCTGAGCTACAACGTCCAGGGCGGGATCTACTCGCGCAAGTACAGCGACTATGTGACGAACAGTTGGAAGCACCTGCTGCCCCACCCGGAGCGCCTGGTCAACCTGACCCGGATCGCCCAACTGATCCAGCAGTTCGACGTGGTCGGTGTCCAGGAGGTGGACGCCGGCAGCCTGCGCAGCGCCAATGTCGACCAGATCCAGTACCTGGCCCGTCAGGCGGCCTTCCCCTATTGGTACCACCAGGTCAACCGCGACCTGGGACCCTTTGCCCAGCACAGCAACGGGCTCCTGAGTCGGCTGCGCCCGGGTCCGGTGACCGAGCACAAGCTCCCGGGGCTCCCGGGGCGCGGCGCCGTGGTGGCCGAACTCCCGCTGGCCGACGGCGGCCACTTGGGTGTGGGCATCGTCCATCTGGCGCTCGGCTGGCGCGCCCGCAAGCGCCAGCTCGACTATCTGGCCGAGGTGGCGCAGGCGCATCCGCTGCTGGTCCTGATGGGCGACTTCAACTGCGATTGCGACTCGCGCAGCCTGCGCGCCATGGTCCGGCGCACCGGGATGCAGGGTCTGAACCGCGAACTCAAGACCTTCCCGAGTTGGCGCCCGCGCCGTACCCTGGACCACATCCTGGTCTCGGCCCCGCTGCGCATCGTGAGCGCCCATGTGATCGACTACCCCCTGTCCGACCACCTCCCGCGCAGCATGACGCTCGCCCTGCCGGTCGGCCGGCACTTCGCGGAACCGGCGCAACTGCGCGGACAGGCTTTCAATCCTGTACGAAAAAGTGACGCCAGCCCGAGCCGCACGCGTCGGTGAGCAGGTCCAGCAGCCGGCCGGTCGGCACCGCCTCCCCGGGGAAGACCTCCTCGACCATGACGAACAGCCGCCCGTAACCGCCCTGCTCCTTCCAATCCCAGCGCCAGGGCGGGCGGGTCTCGCCGCAGGTGGTGCAGGTCAGCCCGGGCAGGGGGCGCTCCGGCGACTCCAGGATGCGCCGCCGCCACTCCAGCAGACGGGAGCGACAGCCCGGGCAGCGCGGCGGCCGGGTATTGCGGCCCCAGCGCAGGCGCGGGGCCGCGGTGAGGGCCGAGAAATGCACATGGCAGAAGGCGGCGCCCGGGTCCGGCCCCGGGGCGGCGGCGATGGCCACCGCGCACCCGCTGAAGGCGAGCAGGCTCAGGAAATTGCGCCCGACGCTGAAGGCCCCGCGCCGGCCCGGCAGGGGCTCGCCGATAAAGCCGGACTGCGACAGGGCCGCCGCCAGCAGGGCCGTATCGGGACCGGCGACGGGATCGCTGGTCGTCAGGACCAGCCGTCCGGTGTGGTTGGGCATGACTGCGTTCCCGTGTCGAATGGCATCGGGTATGCTAACAGATCGCTGCCCGGACGAACCCAACGCGGACTCATCGCCATGCGCCTGCGCACCCATCGGTATCTCACCGGCCGCCTCTTGAGCGGCTGCGCGCTCACCCTCGCCGCACTCGCCCTGGTGTCGGTGGAGGCCGTCGCGGATGCGGCCTTCACCAAGGCCTATGCGACCGCGGACAAGCGCCAACTGACCGAGTGGGGGCGCCGCTTCCAGCACGGGGAGGGCGTCGCCGCCAACCTCGATAACGCCATCCGGCTCTACTGCAAGGCCGCCAAACAGGGCGACCTCAACGCCCAGTATTATCTGGGCTACCTCTATGCCAACGGCACCGGGGTGCAGCGCGACGAGGAACTGGCGGCGGCCTGGCTGCACCTGGCCGCGGCCCAGAACGACCCCCAGTCCAAGCGCATCCTGACCATGCTGGGCTATGCCAAGCGGCCCAAGCGCCAACCGATCTGTGCCCTGACCGACGGCCGCGACGCCCTGCGCCCGCCGTCGCCGCCCCTGGGGCCGCGGCCGGGCATGGGCCCCACGCGCACCCAACCGGCCACGGGGCCGATCGCCGACCTGGTCCGGGGACTGGCGCGGGAATACCAGCTCGACCCCAACCTGGTGCTCGCCGTGATCGAGACCGAGTCCAACTTCAACCCCCGCGCCCAGTCCCCCAAGAACGCCCAGGGCCTGATGCAACTGATCCCCGCCACCGCGCAGCGCTTCGGCGTGCGCGATGTCTGGGACCCGGAGCAGAACCTGCGCGGCGGCATGGCCTACCTGCGCTGGCTGCTCGCCCACTTCAACGGCGACGTGCGCCTGGCGCTCGCCGGCTACAACGCCGGCGAGGGGGCCGTGGCGCAGCACGGCGGCGTGCCGCCCTACACCGAGACCCGGGACTATGTGGCGCGCATCATGCGCAAGCTCGGGCCCTGACCCAATGCGCAGCCGCGGGCTCGGCAGGCGTCTTCTGGGGTTGGCGGGCCTGGCCCTGGTCGGCCTGGCGGCACCGGTCGGCGCCGCGCCCGAGGCCCCCGCGGCAGTCCTCCCGGCGCCGCCGCCGCCCCCCGCCGGCCCCGCCCTGGACGACCCAACCGCCAGCCCCCTGCTCAACCGCCACTACCAGGCCGGCGACCCGGGTCAGCCCCCCCCGCCCACCCCGCCGCCCGGCCGCGAGGTCTTCACCCGGCGCTTCGAGATCGTCCACGCCGCCGCCGTCACGCCCGGCATGCGGATCGCCGCCATCGGGGACGGCGACGGGCTCATCGCCGCCCTGTTCGCCCGCGCGGTCGGCCCCGAGGGGGTCGTCTATGGGGTCGTCCATGCGGGGGACGGCGCCACGGAGCGCATCGCCGGGCTCAACCGGGTCGTGCGCGACTACCGGGTCCCCAACCTGATCCCCACCCTCGCCACCGCGGCCGACACCGGGCTGCCGGCCGCCGGCATCGACCTCGCCTTCATCGCCACCGACGGGCAGCGGTCCGCCGACCCGCGCCCCCTGCTCGACTCCATCTACTCGGCGCTCGTCCCCTACGGCACCCTGATCCTCGTCGCCGCCCGCCCCCCGGCCGGGTCCAGGCGCACCGCAACGCCCACCCCCGTCGCCCGGGAGGCACTCATCGCCGCCGTGCGGGCCGCCGGGTTCCGCCTGGTGGACGAACCCGGATTCCTGCGCGAGAACGACTTCCTGCGCTTCGAGAGGATCGGGGAAGAGCCCGCGGCGGGGGCTGGCAGCGGTCCGGCGGCGGCCGGCACGCCAACAGGTCAGGTGCAACCGCACATGGAAAGATAAAGGCCGGAAAAATGGTTATCCACAGATGAACACAGATGAACACAGATGATCCAAGAAAGGACAGTCATCCACGGATGAACACAGATTAAAACAGATAATTCATTGACTTACGCTTGGCCGGCGGCTCGCCTCGCCGGCGATGACGACATCAGCGACAGGCGCACGACAATTCAAAGAAAAGCTGTGTTCATCTGTGTTCATCTGTGGATTGTTCTTCTCGTTCTTCTCGTTCCCACGCTCCCGCGTGGGAATGCCGTGCGGGCGCTCCGCGTCCGGTCTTCGCACTGGACGCGGAGCGCCCGCACTTGCTCCCACGCAGGAGCGTGGGAGCCAGCGGCCAGCAGCGAGGCCGCGGCGGCTTGCGCGGTCGCGTCGCTGCGCGACCGGCACGGTCTCGCCGCGGGCGGCGGTGTGACCGCAGTCGCACCGGAGGTCGAGGCTTCAGCCGGACGGGCGGCCGACGTGGAGCGCGCCACCCAGGGCCTCAGGCCGCCAGGTCCCGCACGGCCGCCTCCAGCACCTCCTGCGCAACCCCCCGCGCGCGCAGGGCCTCGAGCAAGCGTGCCGTCGGGTCCGCACCATAGAGCGCCTCGTCGCGGCGCAGCCCGTCGCTCAAGTAAGACTTCAGCAGCGTCTGGTACCCGGAAAACCCCTTGTGCGGGGCCAGCGCCTTCAGCGACTCCACCACGTCCACCGGGATACGCAGCGTAATCGTGGTCATCGGCCGCTCTTTCGTCAGCCGTTTCTGCAAGCGTTCAGAGAGCATCGAGCGCCTCCTCTTCAGGTTCCGCGCGCCGGGCGCAGAGATGGTGAAGCGGGTTTATCGCCTGGCCCCGGCCTGAAACACCCCGCACCTGATCTCAGGCGGCCTGACTCTCGTCCTGCCGATAGATCGATTGCAGATGACCCGGCAATAGGTGCGCGGGGTAGGTGCGCTGACGCAGCTTGCCCAGGTGCCACCACCAGGCGCTGAGCGGCTGGTCGGGATCGTCGGCCAACAGGGCGGGGTTGATATCGTCGGCGACGAGCGCGGTCTCGACCACCATCTCGTCGAGTTCGCGCACCGCGGGAGACGACGCAAGCGCCGCACTCAGTGCGTGGCGGGCGCTGCGCAGGCCCGCCCCTTCACCGTCCGTTGCAAACTGAAATTCAGCGTATTCCTGATAACGCATCAGGGGATCAAGTCCTTTAGAGTCCATAAGGGGTCTCCGAGGTCGTCGTCAAGGTCGGGGTAGATGCTCACCCGGGTTCCGTCCGGGTCGAGAATCGCAATCCAGTCTTCGCGCGGGGAACGAATCTGATAGCGCAGTCCGCCGTATTGGTAGACCTTAGCCGCAGGGTCGTCCAGGACCCGGGCAAACAGTGCATCCATCGCTGACGCGCTGTCCAGTGGTCGCCCATCCACATAGCGCCGTTGCATGTAGTGTAGTTCGCGGCTATCGACGTGGGTTGGGTCTTGTTGGAGGCGCCGGAGAAAATCCCCAACCTCGGGCAGGTGCCGATGGGCTTCCAGCCGACTCACCAGTCCGGCCGTCAGCCTCTTGTTGCGAGTCAGGTCCTTAATCCCCCACTTAGCGTGGGAGTGCGCGCGCCTTAGGGCCTTGATGGCGGCCAGTCTGCTGAGGGTCTTGCTCATCGTAGAAGGATATCTCACCCTGCCCGCCCAGACTTAGCAATGCGCCTCGTCGCGCCCCGCGGGACCTGACCGCCCGCGCCTTCCGCTCGCTACCGCTCGCTCCCTGCGCGGGCAGTCCGGCCCCGCTCCCTGCCTGGCTGCCCCGCCTGCCCTGCCTGACTGGGCTCGGGACCTAGGGCAAGCCGGAAACCGGCATTGTGGATGCGGAGGCCGGGGTCGTCGTGGTTGCGGGACGCGGAGCGCAGGTACCGCGCCCCGTCGGCCCAACCGCCGCCGCGCAGCACACGCCACACGCCCGAGTCAGGCCCAACCGGATCGGTAGCCGGACCGGACGGATAGTCGCCATACCAGTCGCTGCACCACTCCCAGACGTTGCCGTGCATCTCGTACAGGCCCCAGGGGTTGGGAGACAGGGAGGCAACGTCCAGGGTCTCTTGCCGATACAGCCCCTTGCGGTCGCCGCGGTAGGGATAGTTACCGTTGTAGTTGGCCTGCTCCGGGGTGAGGTCGTCGCCGAAGGAGAAGGGGCTGGTGGTGCCGGCGCGGCAGGCATATTCCCACTGCGCCTCGGTCGGCAGCCGCAGGCGCTGGTCGGACGCCTGGTCGGTGTCGGCCGCGCCAAGGCGTCGGGCGGCACGCCGGCCCGCAAAGGCCGCAAGCTCGGCATCGAGCCGCTCGATGAAGCCCTGTACGTCATCCCAGGAGACGGTCTCCACCGGCCGCCGCTCGCCCTTGAAGTCGCTCGGATTCCCGCCCATCACCGCCTGCCAGAGGGCCTGGGTGCAGGCGGTCTCCGCCAGCCAGAAGCCGCGGGTCAGCAGCACCGGGTGCTGACGCTCATCATCGTCGCGACGATGCTCGCCTTCCGGCGAGCCCATCAGAAAGGGCTCGGGCGTCGGTGGTATCCACCGGAAACCCTGGCGCGCGCCCTTGTAGGTGAGGGCCTGCCAGAGGCCGAAGGGGTCCTCGCCCCAATCGCTCGCCCAGCACGCGGGGAACTGGTCGGGGGGCGGACCCGGGGGTGGCGAGGGGGGCGGACCGCTCACTGACCGGGCACCCGACGCGCGGCGCGGCGCGGCCGCAGGCCGCTCCCACAGGGATCGACAAGGCGGCGGCAACCCGCGCGCCAGGAAGAGGGCGGCCGGACGGCGAGCCTTCGGGGGGCGTCCGCTCCCCCTACCAACACACCGCCGGCCCTTTGCTTTTCGCCTGGGCCCCCCGCAATGGCAAGGCGACAGGACAGGATGGTGGTCTGGTCCATGGGGCGGCATCCGCCGCCCCGTCGAGCTAGGGCAAGCCGGAAACCGGCATTGTGGTTGCGGTTGCCGGGGTCGTCGTGGTTGCGGTACGCGGAGCGCAGGTTCTGCGCCTCGTTGGCCCAACTGCCGCCGCGCAGCACACGCCTCTCGCCTGATGGGACCCCCACCCTCATAGCTCCGGCGCGGGGAAGCGCGCCAGATTCCTGCGCCGCCAGCCGCCGCTCTGCGCGCGGCCGACGATCGCACGAACCCCATCATAGCCCCGTTGGAGCCCGAGCGCATCGATCTGTCCCGCCTGCCAGGCCGATTCCCAATGGGCGCGGCGTTCGGCATAGCGCCGCCGCCGACGCCGGCCGAGCAGCAGTGCACCGGCTTGCACCCGGAAACCGCAAAACCCCACGCCATGGGCGCTGCGGTTGATCTGCGGCGGTTCCTTGAGGCGTAGCAGGCGCTCGGCGCCCAGCCAGTCGCGGACCAGCGCCAGGGTCTTGCGCGCCTGGTCGCGGTCGCCGCAAAACCACAGCACGTCATCCATATAGCGCAGTTCGGCGCGCACCCCCAGCCCCTCCAGCAACAGCCGGTCGAGCCCGTCGAGGTAATAGTTGGCGAAGTACTGGGAGGTCAGGGAGCCGATGGGCAGGCCCCGCCCCGGCGCGGCCGGGCAGCCGTGGACGATGCGGCCCAGGAGGTCCAGAAAGGCCTCGCCTTTGAAGCGGCGGGCGAGCAGGTCGAGGAGCACCGCGTGGTCGATGTGCTCGAAATAACCCTTCACATCGATCTTTACATACCAGGGAAAACGCTGGATCGCCGCCCGCGCCGCCTGCACCGCCGCCAGGGTCCCCTTCCCCGGGCGACAGGCGAAGCTGGTGTCCGTCATGGTCCGCTCCAGCACCGGCCCCGCCTGGCACATGACGGCGTGGTGCAGCACGCGATCAGGGAAGCAGGCGGCGTGGATGACGCGGGGCTTTGGGTCCCGGATGCGAAAGGCGCGGTAGTCCCCGCGGGGCACCCGGCCGCTGAGGATCGCCTCGGCCAGCGCCTCCAGATTGCCTTCCAGGTCCGTGAGGAAGGCGCGCACGGCCGGGCGCTCCCGCTTGCCGCGGGCGGCGCGCGCCGCGGCCTCAGCGAGGTTGGGGATGGCCGCGACCGCGGCCAACTCAATGCGCGTCCGGCGCATCGGCGCCCTCCCCGGCCGCCGCGGCCGGTGCCTGGTTCAACACCGCGAGGAAGGCCGCGGCGTATTTGTCCACCCGCGCCTTGCCGACGCCCTCGATCTCACCCAGGGCCGCGGCGCTGCGCACCCGGCCCTGCACCATGGCGGCGAGCTGCTCGTTGGTGAAGAGCGCATAGGCCGGCACCCCCTCGCGCTGCGAGAGGTCCTTGCGCAGGCTGCGCAAGGCGGCGAAGACGGCGAAATCCTGTTGGTTCAGGACCTCCCGATAGTCCACCTTGGGCTTGTCCCCGCGCGCCGCCGCCCCCGGCGCGCCGGGGGCGGTCTCGGTGTCGGCGTAACAGACGGACAGGGCCCAGAAGCTGCGCTCGCCGTCGACGACCAAGTGACGATCCACCGACAGGGTGCGGTATTGACCGAGCAGGCGATTGAGATCCTCGGTCTGGGCATCCGGCTCCTGGACCGGGATCTTAAAGAATCGGTATTTCATGTCCGCGTGCCTCCTGAGGTCCCGCGTGGCCTGACCGCCCGCGCCTTCCGCTCGCTCTGCTCGCTCCCTGCGCGGGCAGTCCGGCCCCGCTCCCGGCCTGCCTGCCTGCCTTCTCCTGCCTGGCCTGGCTCGGGACCTAGGGCAAGCCGGAAACCGGCAAGGGGGTGCGGTAGCCGGGGGCGTCGTGGGGGCGGTACGCGGAGCGCAGGTACCGCGCCACGTCGGCCCAACTGCCGCCGCGCAGCACACGCCCCTCGCCTGAAGCAGCACCCTCAGGATCGACCACCGCACCAGTCGGGTAGTCCCCGAACCAGTCCTGACACCACTCATAGACATTACCGTGCATCTCGTAGAATCCCCAAGGGTTGGAAGGAAGGGACCGGACCGCGACCGTCTCGCGGCCATTGTTTGCCAGTTTCGGATCAAAGTCGTCGCCGAATGAATAGGCGGTCATCGTGCCCGCCCGGCAGGCATATTCCCACTCGGCCTCGGTCGGCAGGCGAAACCCTAGGGTCCGCTGCGCGGACCTTTCTGCGGCATCCGGCGACGCCGGATCGACCGGCGCACTCAGCGAGGCGGCCAGTTCGGCATTCAGGCGCTCGATGAAACCCTGGACTTGCTCCCAACTGACCTGCTCGACCGGCCGTTGCGGTCCCTTGGCGTAACTGGGATTCTCGCCCATTACCGCCTCCCACAGGGCCTGGGTGCAGGCGGTTTCCGCCAGCCAGAAGCCGCGGGTGAGGATGACCTCGTGCTGGGTCTCGCGTTCATACCGACCTTGCTCGGACTCGGGCGAGCCCATCAGAAAGCTGCCGGGCCAGACCCACCGCAGGCCGATGGGGACGCCCTTGATCGCGATCTCCAGGCGCAGCCCCAACCGATCGCGGCCCAGTGTCCGCCCGCCACGCCCCAGGGCGAGACCGAGCGAGCGCAGCGCCCGGTATTGACCCTCGTCGATGAAACAGCCGTGCCCGTCCCAGGGCGACTCCAGGGCCGGGCGCACCGGCGAGCCGGGCCAGCGCAGCCACTCCAGGGGCGCGCACCAATAGGCGCGCCGCTCGCCATGGCCGTCGGTGAACCCGACGAAGAGCCCGTCGCCGTCGCGCCCCAGGGTGTGGGCCCAGGCGGGCCTCTCCATGGGCGCGATCAGCAGTTCCTCGAAGTCGGTGCGCAGGCGCCAGCCGGCCGCGGCGAGCGGCAGTGCCCCGGCGCCCCCGTTGGCCGGGTCCAGCCCCAGACTCTGCCAGGGCGCGCCGCCGCGGGCTTCCTGCGCGTCGATCACGGGCCAGCCGGTGGGCATCTGCGAAACCACCGGGCTGCCGCTGCCGAAGGTCTCGGCGGGTGCCGCCGTCGGCTCCCATTCCAGCCAGTCGCCGCGCTGGACCAGGCGCCAGGAGTGGGGCTGCTTGGGGCGGCCCGCGGCGGCCAGGGCGCGATGGATGTCGAAGCCCTCGGGATTGACCGCGCCGGCGCCCGCGGCCTCGGGGTGGGCCAGCAGCCTCAGCCGGTGGGTGCCGGGGCTGAAGTCCCAGACCTCGCGATGGGAACGCCCGGTCCGGCGGTCCACCCAGCCGATGAGCCGCTGGGCGCGCTCACCGGCCCGGAGCAGCGCGTCTCCCACCTGGTCGAAAAAGTCCTCGGCGTCGGCGTCCGTACCCCCGCGCATGGCCGCGTAGAGCGCGCGCTCCTCCATGCGCACGGCGACGGAGGCCTCGACCGTCTCCTGTTGGGCCTGGATCAGTTGCCAGGCGAGACGACGCTGCACGGGTGTGCCGGCGGTGGGGAAGGCGCGGCGCAGGCGCTCGATCGCGGCCGGGTTGCCGGGCACCAGCGGGAGGTCGCCGCCGACGAAGGCCGGGTGTTGCCAGCAGGCGGCCTCGCTGCCGACCCGGGCCAGCCCCGCCGGCAGGCGGTGGCGCAGGTGGCGCAGGAGCGGCGGGGTGATGGCGATGCAGGGGCTGAGCAGGCTCAGCAGCAACTCGGCACCGCGATCGGCACTGATCGCGGCGCGGACCGCGGCGGCGCGCCCCGGCGCCGGGCTCGGCCAGGGGCGCGGGCCCGCGGGGCGCGGGGGGATCGGCCCGCTGCGCTCCAGCGTGACCGGAAAGTAGAGACCGGCCAGGTCCGGGTCCCACCAGTGCGCCGGGCAGGGGGTGAGCGCGACCGGCCGGCAGCCACACCGCGCGAGCCGACGGCCCAGCCGGACCCAGGGCGCGCGCTCGGCCTCGCTCCCAAGGCAGCCCAGGTCGCCGGCGATCAGCACCGGCGTGCCGCCGACCGGCAGGACATAGGGCCGCGCCGGGCCCCAGCCGCCGTCGATGCCGGGCCGGAACACCCAGGGTTGCACCAGGCCGTCCGGCCCGCGGTCCAGGCGCAGGACCTCGAGCCCGGCCGGGCCGCGCAGCCGGGCGAGCTGGTCCTTGAGGTCGTGAAAGTCGTTCCAGAAGGGATAGAGCCGGGGGCTCAGGTCGAGCAGCAACTGGCCGCGCGGCGCCCAGCGCCGGGCCCTGAGCCGGGGCAGGCGGCGCGGGGGCCGCAGCCGGGCGGCGGCGGCGGTGAGGCGCGCCAGATCGACACGGTTGCGCTCGGCCAGATCGCCCAGGGCGGCGTGCAGGAAGGGCCAGAGGCGCGGCCAGGGGACCAGGGGCGGGGCTGGACCAAGGCGGGCGACCGCGGTTGGCGGCGGCGGCTTCAGCGCGGGCGGCGGGGGCGGCGGCACGAGGACCTTGCGCCCGGTGAGCGCGTACTGGCGCCGGCCCTGGGTCGGCGCAGTCGGGGTGATGGTGGGCGCGCCGGGGGCCGGGTGGTCGGCCCCGTCCGGTGCGAGGCGTTGCGGCGCGGTCGGGTCGCGGGATTCCTGTTCATAGCCGAACAGGGCCGCGACCCGGGCGACCTGGGTGTCGTCGAGGGTTGCGGCCCAGCGGATCAGGTCGGCGCGGCTGGTGGCGGCGCGGTTCATGGACGCAAGCGCGCGTACATCCGCGGCACCGCGGTCTCCCCGGAGCACTGCCGGTCCGCGCAGGGGACCCTACGGTGCGCGCTCCGGCCCGTTCGGCTCACCCGGCGGACTCCTGGCGTTTTTTCAAGGCGAAGTTCTTGATGCGGTCGAACAGCTTCTTCTGGGCGGCGGGGTCGCCGCCGCGGGCCTGGTCCAGGGCGCGCAGGAGGTCCAGGTATTCGGCCTGACCCGGCACCGGGAAGCCCTTGTCCTTGGCATCGTTACGGTCCTCGATCAATTGAGCGGCAACCAGTTCCAGGATCTCGTCATGCACGCGTTGCCGTGATCCCGCGGTAAAGTGCTGCCGCCCCCGTTTCACCAGGAGCGCCTTCAAGGCATCATTTTCCTTCAGGTCCAGCGTCAATACCAGACAGCGGCGCAGGAAGGCGCGCGGCAGTTCGCGCTCCTGGTTGGTGGTGATGATGACCAGGGGCGCCGCGGTGCCCGCGGGGATGCAGACGGGTGTCTCCAGCCAGGGCACCGGAAAGCCGCCGTTACCGAGCGTCTCCAACAGGCTGTTGGGCAGATCGGCCTCGGCCTTGTCGATCTCGTCGATCAGGAGCACGGCGCCATCCCGGGGCCGCCAGTCCTGGTCCGGGTGCCAGGGCTCGGGGACGCGGCGCACGGTGCCCGGGTCATCGTTGTGCCCCTTGGCCGAGTCCCAGCCGAAGGCCCACCACAGGGGGCCGGGACAGAGGAAGCGGCGCGGCGCGAGCCGCTGCTGCGGGCTGAGATCCGAGCGGTCCGAGCGGTCGGACCCCAACACCTGCGCCTCGCCGAGCCGGGAGACGGCGTCGAACTCCCAGTGCAGGTCTTGCGCCTCGCTGCGGGCATGGACCACATGGGGGATGAAGGCGCGGTTGAGCAGCACCGCCGCGGCGCGCGCCAACTGGCTCTTGCCGGCCCCGGGCTCGCCCTGGACCAACAGCGGACGCTCCGCCGCCAGCGCGGCGAGGATGGCATCCGCGCTGGTCTGATCGAACAGGTGGACCGCGGCGGGCCAGGTGCCGCATTTGGGGAGTGGGACCGGTTGGTCGATGGAGAGGTCGGGGATCATGGCAGCTTTCCGATGGCCGCAAGACAGTCGCGGATAGCGTTGGTGAGGTCTGCCGGGGGCAGGATGAAGACGCTGGAATCCTCGTCGGCCTGATCGTTGACCAGGATCAACAGCAGGTCCGGCAGCAGCAGCTTGATCGCGCGCAAGACCTCGGGGTCCGCCAAGGGATGATGGAGATCCATCACCAGGCGAAACCGACGTTTGTGCTTGCGCACCTGACCGCGGAGCCAACTCGGGGCGTCCTGCCGCCGCGCCGGCGTCGGCCGGTCATTGGCCTGTCGGCGCAGACTCTCCTGATAGACGCGGTTGATAACGGCGTCCACCGCACGCTCGGCGGTCAGATCTTCGGGATCATCGAAGCCCAGTTCTTGCATCACCGCCGGCGCCAAGTCGTAAGGACTGGCATCGACGGTCTCGGTGCCGACACTGAACTCGGCCTTGCCGCTACGCCAGCGGGCGGTCAGCACCTCGACGCAGGGGCCGCGACCGAGCGGGACCTTGAACACATCGCCTTGGCGCCATTTTTCGGCCACCAGCGCGGCGTCTTCCCGCTCACAGCCGTCAGCGACGGTGCCCACCGCGATCCAGCCGAGAATGGTCAAGGCGTCCTCGCGCAGTTGCCTGGCGGCGGCATCCGGGGCCAGCCTTGGCAGCCTCGCCAGCGCGCACAGGGCCTGGTCCAATGCGTCCAGCGCGGCAAGGAAGTCCGCAGACGGGTCGCACAGGCGGGCGGCGAGCGGCGCCGACAGGGGCGCCGTCGCCAACTGCTTCGCCAGCGCCAGGCAGAGGGTCGGGCTGGCGTCGAGGGCCGCCCTGATCTCCCGCTCGGCATCCTCAGGCAGGGTTGCGGGGCGGCGTGACGGCGCCGGGGCCGGCGCCGGCGACGGTACTGCGACCGCTACGCTAACCCGCGGACCCGGGTTGGACCCGATGGCCTGATCGTCCATTGGCAGATGCGCAGTCGGCCCGGCGGGACGCCCAGGGCTCTCAGGCGTTGCCGGAAGCTGCACGGCGTCGGCCGGGACGGGGCACAGGATCCTGTGCATCCCCTGCGGACACCCATGCTGGTTACGATCCACCTGCCAGTCGTCCCGATTCCAACAGCGGAAATGGAACTCGACCCGGCGCGGCCGGGTAGAGAGTTCGATCCACTGGAAGGCGTTGGGATAGGGCTTGCCGGAGTAGCAGCAGCCGGCGGCGGCCTCGATGCAGGCGTAGCGGGGGTCGGCGGGGACGATGCGAAAGAGATCGGGCTGGTGCAGATGGCCGCGCAGGATCAGGTCCCGGTGGCGGTGCAGCGTGCGCTGGGTGTCGTTGCGGTCGAACTCGGCGAGCGAGGCCCAGGGGTGGTGCAGCAGGGCGAGGCGCCAATCCCAGTCGCCCTCGCCGTCCGGATGGAGTACGGTCTGGTTGATCTGATAGGTGCTGAGCAGGAGGCGGCTGTCGTCGTCGCCGCCGGCCAACCAGGCGGAGTCGAGCCCGGCGACGTGCACGCTTTGGCCGCGGATGGCGATGCGGCGCTGCCACCAGGGCCGGGTCTGGCGTTGGCCCAGCCAGTCGCCGTAGAACTTGAGGTAGGCGGCGTGGCGCTTGAGGAGCAGGTCGCGCGTCGCCTGGGTCTTCAAACGGTCGGTGACCGCCTCCTGGGTGCGCGCCTGGAGCATCGCCTGGTGGGCATCGCGGGCGCCCGGCTCGATCAGGCCCCAATCGACATCGTGATTGCCGGGTACCAACAGCAGGCGGTCCCGGGCCAGGGGCGTGGCCGGATCGCTGGTGAGACAGGGCCAGAGTCCGTCCAGCCACTGCCGGGCGAGTTGGTACTCCTCGCGCCGGCCAGCGTTGGCGAGGTCGCCGGTGATGACCACCAGGTCCGGGTAGAGCTGGTGCTCGGCGATATCCGCGGCGATGAACCGGGCCAGGGCGCGCAGGATCGGGTCGGCGTCCCACTGCGAGCGGGTGCTGAAGTGGAGATCCGACAGGTGCAGGAGACGAACAGGAAGATCGGTCGTGGGTGCGTCCACCGGGCATGCGCTCCATCGTCGTTGGCGTCTGCGTAGACTAACCAGGGGCAGCGGCGGATAGCAACTGCCGCGGCGGCGTGGTGCTGCCCATGGAGATCATCAGTCACCGCGAGGTCGTTGGTCCGCACAGCGGACCCTACGGGCTTGAAGTGGTCCGCACAGCGGACCCTACGGGGTTCGGCCGGACGGGGCGGCCGGAGCTGTGGGCTCACTGGCGTTAAGTGAAGCGCCGCAACCCAAGCGCCTGGAGTCCAAGGCTTCAGCCTTGGAGCGCGCCAAGGCTGAAGCCTTGGACTCCAGGCAGGGGCGACGGGGGGCGGCGAAACCTGGCATTGCGCGCGAGCGGTAGGGCAGCGGATGGTGCTCGCCGGGTTCTGCCCTGGCTCCTATCACTACCGCCTCCCGGGCCCTGGCGGTGGGGGACGGGGACTCGGGGGCGGGACGCCCCCGCTCCTTTTTATAGCTCCCGCGTGGCGAGGAACCGGATGTCCGGCCAGCGCTCGATCGTCAGCCCCAGGTTGACCCTGGTGGGCGCCAGATAGACCAGTTGGTCGTCGCCGTCCAGGGCCAGGTGTTCATAGGCCTTTTCCTTGAAGCGCTCCAGCATCTTGGGGTCATCGCAGCAGATCCAGCGGGCGGTGTGGACCGAGACCGGCTCCACCACGGCGTCCACGCTGTATTCGTCCTTGAGGCGGAAGGCGGCCACGTCGAATTGCAGCACGCCCACGGCGCCCAGGATCATGTCGTTGTTCTTGAGCGGCCGGAAGACCTGGGTGGCGCCCTCCTCGGAGAGTTGCACCACGCCCTTCTGCAGGGCCTTCATGCGCAGCGGGTCGCGCAGCACGATGCGCCGGAACAGTTCCGGGGCGAAGTAAGGAACGCCCTCGTATTTGAGTTCCTCGCCCTCGGTAAAGGTATCGCCGATCTGGATGGTGCCGTGGTTGTGCAGGCCGATGATGTCACCGGGCCAGGCCTCCTCCACGGCGCGGCGCTCGTCGGCCTGGAAGGTGATGGCGTTGGCGACCTGGATGGTCTTGCCGATCCGCACATGACGCATCTTCATGCCCTTGATATAGCCCCCGGAGCAGACGCGCAGGAAGGCGATCCGGTCGCGGTGGGCCGGGTCCATGTTCGCCTGGATCTTGAAGACGAAGCCGCTGAAGGCGGTCTCGGCGGGCTCCACGCGGCGCTGCACGGTCGAGCGGGCGCGCGGCGGCGGGGCATAGTCGACGAAGGCGTCGAGCAGCTCCTTGACGCCGAAGTTGTTGATGGCGGAGCCGAAGAAGACCGGGGTCTGGCGCCCGGCGCGGTAGGCGTCCAGATCGAGGGGGTGGCTGGCGCCCTGGACCAGTTCCATCTCGAGGCGCAACTCGTCCGCCTGGTCGCCCAAGAGCTCGTCCATGCGCGGATGGTGCAGCCCCTCGATCACCTCGCCGGACTGGATGCCCCCGCCGTGCTGGGCGCTGAACAGGTGCGTACGGTCGTGGCGCAGGTCATAGACGCCCTTGAAGCGCTTGCCCATGCCGATCGGCCAGGTGACCGGGGCGCACTGGATCTTGAGCAGCGATTCCACCTCGTCCAGGACCTCCACCGCGTCGCGCCCCTCCCGGTCCAGCTTGTTGACGAAGGTGAGGATGGGGGTGTCGCGCAGCCGGCAGACGTCCATCAGCTTGATAGTGCGCTCCTCCACGCCCTTGGCGATGTCGATCACCATCAGGGCCGAGTCCACCGCGGTCAGGGTGCGGTAGGTGTCCTCGGAGAAGTCCTCGTGCCCGGGGGTGTCGAGCAGGTTGACGAGGCAGTCGCCGTAGGGGAACTGCATGACCGAGGAGGTCACCGAGATCCCACGCTGTTTTTCCAGTTCCATCCAGTCGGAGGTCGCATGGCGCGCCGCCTTGCGGCCCTTGACCGTGCCGGCCATCTGGATGGCGCCGCCGAACAGCAGCAGCTTTTCGGTGAGTGTCGTCTTGCCCGCGTCCGGGTGCGAGATGATGGCGAAGGTGCGGCGGCGGCGCAGTTGGTCGAGAAGGTCGCTCATAAGGGGGAGACTGGCATGGGGCAGCCGCGGTGCGGCTAAACCCTGGGATTATAGCGGTGCCTGCCGGGACCGGCACCAGAAAGGAGCGGGGGCGTCCCGCCCCCGTGTCGGGGCGAGACGCCCCGGCTCCTTTAGCGCTAACCGACACCACTCGCGGACGCCGCCCCACCGACCAGGCGCGGATCGAGGCCGAAGGGCTCGTCGGCGGCACCGGCCGCGATGGCCGCAAACTGCGGATGGGCCGGGTTCAGCAGGCAATTGCGCTCTCTCGGGATGATGGTGCTTGGGAGCAGCAGCGCGGCCGAGCGGCCGGACGCCACCCAGCCGTCGCCAATGTCGGCGGTGCCGCGCGGCGCGGGATCGGCGCGCCAGTCGACCGGCAGGGCGGCGTCATCCAAGGTCAGGATGGACTGATCCGGCAGGGTCAGCGTGAAGAGGCGATAGCTGTCCAAGACCTCGCCGCGGCCCAGATGGACCAGCAACTCGAGCGCAGCAAGCGCAATACTCTCGGAGGCGTAGATCATGGCCGTGCCGGGGCTGTTCCAGCGCCCACCGAAGGTCCGGGCGCCGCTGCCGTCCAGGGCGGACGCGGCATAGCGCTCCTTGACCAGGCGATAGACCCGCATCAGGTGTAGACACCCTGCTCCAGTCGGCCGATCAGACGGCGCACCTCGGCCGCTCCGGTTTCGGTGCGCAGATACTCAAGCGGCGGCTGCCCCCCCAGGGCCTTGGCCGGCGCCTTGAGCCAGGCACGGGCCGCGGCCAGGTCGCCCTCGAACAGCCGCACGGCATCTTCAAAGGCGGCGGCAATGCGATAGACCCGATCGCTCTCGGCCGCGGACAGCCGCATCGGCGCGGCCCGCCGCCGCCGCGTCAGGGTTGCCGGGGCGATGGCCGCGATGCCCAACAGGTCGCGCTGGGTCAGCTCCAGTGACTTGGCGAGACGCTCGATGACTGTGGCGGGCAGGCCGGCCCGGACCGTCTCGAAGACCCCGGCGCCCGCTTCTGCGACGCCCAGAAAGCCAAGCGTCGCCGCCCCGGCCCGCCCATGGGCCGGCGTACCAACCTCGAGGTCTGGAACATGGTACCGAGCCGTTGCTGTCATGGCTTGCTTGCCTCTCTCCCGTAACGATCAACTGAAACTAAGAATACACTTGATTGGTAGTTTTTGCTGGCGCAACTACCACAAAAAAAGCAGCTTAGCCGCATTAAATTTGTTTCTCCAATACTACAAATCAGTTTCACCTGATTTCCCCGCGTCCCCGCTTAGGCTAAGGTGTCGACATTGCTGCGCTGCACAAAACGCCGCGACCGCGGCGGCGCCGCTCTGATCGAGACACCGTTCGGTAGCCTCCGGAGTCCGCGACCATGACCCCTTCGACGAAGTATGACTGTCTGATCGTGGGCGCCGGTGTGACCGGCCTGGCCCTGCTCTATGAACTTGCCCGCTTCACTGACCTCAGACGCCTGGGTCTGCTGGAGCGGTGCGACGGCGCAGCGCAGGTCAACTCCCACGCCCACCACAATAGTCAGACCATCCACTGCGGCGACATCGAGACCAACTACAGCCTGGAGAAGGCGGGGGCGGTGCGGCGCACCGCCTCGATGGTGGTCAACTACGCAAGCGCCCTGCCCGCCCGGGAGCGCGACCGCATCCTCTTTACCATGCCCAAGATGGTGCTGGGCGTGGGCCCGCAGGAGTGCGCCTACATCCGCCGCCGCTACGAGGTCTTCAAGGACCTGTACCCGCGCATGCGCCTCCTGGAACGCCGCGCCATCGCGGACCTGGAGCCCAACGTGGCCCTGATCGACGGGACCTGGCGGCGCGAGGAGATCCTCGCCACCGGCACCCCGGACGACTACAGCGCGGTGGACTTCGCCGCCCTCGCGCAGTCCTTCTCGCACGCCTGCGTGCGCCTGGACCGCACCACGGACCGGCAGATCACGCAACTGTTCTCCACCACCGTGGGGCGTATCCACCGCGCCGGCCCGGACTATGTGCTGGAGACCAACCGCGGTCTCCTGCAGGCGCGCTCGGTGGTGGTGTGCGCGGGCGGGCACTCGCTGCTGATGGCCCAGCAACTGGGCCTGGGACACGACTGCGCCTGCCTGCCGCTGGCCGGGTCCTTCTATTTCGCCCCCGAGGCCCTGAACGGCAAGGTCTATACGGTCCAGAACCCGCGGCTGCCCTTCGCCGCCGTGCACGGCGACCACGACATCAAGGAGCGCGGTAAGACCCGCTTCGGACCCACCGCGCTCATGCTGCCGCTCCTGGAGCGCCGCAACCGCGAGACCGTCAAGGAATTCTTCGAGGTGCTGCGACTCGACCACCAGGTCCTCCCCACGCTGCGCCACCTGCTGCGGGTCCCGGACCTGCGCCACCACCTGCTGCGCAACGTCCTGTCCGAGGTCCCCGGGCTCAACCGGCGGCTCTTCGTGCGGGAGATCCGCAAGATCGTCCCCTCCCTCACCGCCGCCGACATCACCTATGCGGAGGGTTTCGGCGGGGTCCGGCCCCTGCTCATCGACCGGGCGGCCGGCACCCTGCACCTGGGCGAGGCCAAGATCACCAACGGCGACGGGATCATCTTCAACCTGGCCCCCTCCCCCGGCGGCACCAGTTGCCTGGGCAATGCCGAGGCCGACATGCGCACCCTGGCGCGCCACCTGGGGGCGCACATCGACGAAGACGCCTTCGCACGAGGCCTGCTGATGGGGTACGAGGACACGCGCGCCGACAGCGACGGCCATCCGGCCGCGGACGAGGACGAGCAACGGGCGCTGGCCAGGGCGGTCTGAGCTTAGAGTTCGCGAATGACCCGACAGGGGTTGCCCACCGCCAGCACGCCCGCCGGAATGTCCCCCGTCACCACGCTGCCGGCCCCGATCACAGACCCGGCACCGATGTCGACACCGGGACAGATGATGGCCCCGCCGCCGACCCAAACGTCGTCGCCGATGCTGATCGCCCGCCCCGACTCGACCCCCGCCCGGCGCTGCGCGGCGTCGAGCGGGTGGGTCGCCGTGTAGACCTGCACGGCAGGGCCGAACAGCACGCCTGATCCGATCCGCACCGGCGCGACATCGAGGATCACACAGTTGAAGTTGAAGTAAACCCGGGCGCCGAGCCTGATGTTGCTGCCATAGTCGCAGTAGAAGGGCGGCTCGATCCAGATGCCGGACCCCGCGTCCGGAATCAACTCCGCGATCAGGCGCGCGCGCTGTGCCTCCTCATCGTCGCGGCTGTCATTCAGCGCCTTGAACAGCAGCCGCGCCCGGCGGCGCTCGGCACCGAGCCGCGGGTCGCGCGGGTCATAGGGCTCGCCAGCCAGCATTTTGTCTTTTTCGGTTTTCATAGGGGGTCCTGAACGCACCGGGTGATAGTGCCGGAGACGCACTATGCGCTTTTTCAACTCCGAGCGCCGTGACGCACGCAGCCCCCAGGGTCGGCTCATTGCGGTCATAGGCGCCTGAGGCCGCGCGCGCCGTCCCTCAGGGCGGGGGCCGCCGCCGCAGCCCCAGGGGGTCCGTCGGGTCGATCTGGTCCATGAAGGGCAGTTTGCGGTCGCTGTGGGTCACCTGATAGATCAGTCCCATCCAGTTGCCCACCACCCCCTCGGCGGTGTCGTGCCAGGTGTTGTCCAGGCGGAAGACGATGTGCTCCTCCGGCAGGGGCGGCGGCTCGCGGCCCTGGGCCATGGCCGCGCGCAGGCGCGCGGCGTGCTCGTCGAGGATGGCGCGCGATTGCACGGTGAAATAGCCCTCGGGGAAGGGCGGATAGTCGGGGCGCTGCGCCGCCGCGTAGCGCTTGACCTCGCGCTTGTACTCCTTGAGCAGGGAGATGGTGTCGTACTCCGGGTGGCCCTGGAAGAACACCTGGCGGAACCCGTCCGCACTCACCGCCAGGTGGACCCCGGCCTCCGGGCTCTCCACCAGGACCGGGAGTCCGGCCGTATCGAACTGGGCGCGACTGATCTCATTGAACCGGGAGTGGGGCACATCGAACAGGGTGTTGACCGTGCCCACCAGGGGGTGCGCGCGGTCCACCACCCGGTGCGGGAAGACCCCCCAGCGCTTCTCACCCAGGTGGTAGCGCCGCTGACCATAGCGGAACTGGAGCACGGCATGGGTCGCAAGGCAGGAACAGAGGGTGGAACTGACGTTGTCCCAAGCCCAGTCCACCACCTCGATCAGGGGTTTCCAGAAGGGCTCACCGGACAGGTCCGGGCCGGTCACATTGGCCCCCGTGATGATGAGTGCGTCCAACCCGTCCGCGCGGATGCGCGCGAAGGGCTGGTAGTAGCGGCGGATGTGCGCGCGCGCCGACTCCGAGCGCGGGAGTGCGTCCAGGGTGAAGGGGTGGACGTAGAACTGGGCGATCTGGTTGCTCTGGCCGATGAGCCGGAAGAACTGGCGCTCGGTGGCCTCCAGGGCGGCGTCCGGCATCATGTTCAGCAGCCCGATATGCAGTTCCCGGATGTCCTGATGGAGCGCCCGGTCCGGGTCCAGGATCTGCTGGCCCGCGGCGCGCAGGTGGGCGAAGGTGGGCAGGGGGTTGTGGGCGACGATAGGCATGAGAGCGACCCTGGCAAAGCGATGCCACAGAAAAACCGGCTACAGACGGATGAGCCCAAAAATCCACAGATGGACACAGATGAACACAGATGAACAGAGATGAACACAGATTTTCTTTGAAGTGTCATGCGCTTATCCGTATTGTCACAATCACCGGCGAGGTGAGTCCCCGGCTAAGCGTAAGTCAATGAATAATCTGTGATCATCTGTGTTCATCTGTGGATAACCACTCTTTCTGGGATGAGCGAGCAACGACGGTCCGGGGCGGTGGCTAGTAATAAGACAGGATTAGCAGAATTTTTCAGGATTTGCCGGATCGATTTCGATGTGGAACCCCGCCTGAAATCCTGCGAAATCCTGTTAATCCTGTCCATTTTTCCCGGCGTGGCGAAACGCCGCGGGATCACTGCGGTCCGTCGCAACGCTTACGGTGCCCCTTGCGATGCCGTCCCGGCGCGGGCGATGGCGGTCTCCAGCAGTTCCAGGAAGTCCCGTTCGTCCCGGATCAGGGCCACCTCCTGCGATGACACGGTGTAGCCATGGGGCCGGGCGATGGCCTCGTAGCGGGGCACGCGCGAGTGGAAGAGCCGCGGAAAGACCCAGCGGGTGAAGTCGTCGGGTTCGATCTCCGCCACATACTCAAGCCCCCGCGCCGCCAGATAATCCGCGACCGCGCTCTTGAGGAACTCCGGGCGATAATAGAGCGGCTTGGGATCGGCCTGGGCACGCTTGATCAGCTTGATCTCGTCGGCCTCCGGCACCCGAATATAGAGGATCAGGCTGTGCTGGGCCAGGAGCGAGATGACCCGCGGCTCCTCCAGTTCGCACAGGCTCCCGCCCACGTCGTTCACCAGATTGGCGTAGCCGTAGATCTCCTTGGCCTTGCGGATGAAGTCCGGCACGTCGCCCATGGCCGCGATCTCCGCCTCCCGGTAGAGCGCCTGACGACGGCTGAACTCCGGCAGCGGCAGCCCGCCCGACTCCGGATTGCCGAGCTTGCCGACGAAGCTCAACACTGGCCCCAGGTCCATCACCTTGATGTTGTTGCGGATAAAGATCCAGTCACTGCGCAGCAGGTCGCGCAGAAAGGGGTCGCGCATGGCGTGGGCCTTCACCAGGTCCAGGATCGGCTCGTCCAGATAACGGGTGCCGATACGGTAGTCACCGGAGTAGTGGAACCAGTCGCTGCGGCGCAGCAGGTCGGACAGCCAGGTCTTGCCGACCCCGGACATACCGAGCAGGGTCACGCACTTGTGGGGCCAGGCGCGGAATTCATCGACGGTGAACTTCATGCGGGTGCTTCGTCAGGTGGTGGGGTGCCGCGGGTGCGGCGTGGGCCGAATCGCCGATGGTAAGCGAGCCGCCGCCGCGCTGACCAGCACCCGCGGCCTTTGATCCCACCCTTTGCCCCGCATCTTGGGGCCAAGGCCGCTCGGCCGCCCCCACCCACCGGAGTCCCCCCGCGTGCCCCCAGAGCCCCTGACCCGCACCGAAATCAGCAAGGAGTACCTGAATTTCAGCGCCGGGCACCTCACCATCAACTGCGGCGGCGAGCGGGAGCACCGAGACTGCCTGCTACTGCCGGTCCGCAGCGCCGCCATCGAGGAACCGGCGGGGCTGCTGCGGGAGCGCCTCGAGGCACGGCCGGAACTCGCCGGCCGCGCGCCGCGGACCATGGAGACCGGGGTCTCCTGCGGCTCCGGGCCGTGGGTCCTTTCACACTGGGAGCCACTATGGGCCTCTTGATCGTGACCGGCGCCAGTTCCGGTATCGGACGGGCCATCGCCACCCGCTTCGTACTGGACGGCTACAACGTCATCAACATCTCCCGCCACCCCTGCGCCGAGCGGGGCGTGGAGAACATCCGCTGCGACCTGGCGGTGCCGGGGGCGGCGGACTCACTGGCGGTTGCCCTGACACCCTGGCTGGCGGACGCGGGCCCCGTGTGTCTGGTCCACAATGCCTCGGCCATGCACCTGGACCGGGTCGACAACCTCGCAAGCGCGGACCTGCGCGCCGGCCTGGAGCTGAATCTGGTCGCGCCCAACGCCCTGAACCGGATCTGCATCCCGTACCTGAGACCCGGTTCGAGCATCCTCTATATCGGCAGCACCCTGGCCGAGAAGGCGGTGCCCGGGGTCGCCGGCTATATCATCGCCAAACACGGGCTGGTCGGGCTGATGCGCGCCACCTGCCAGGACCTGGCCGGGCGCGGCATCCACACCTGTATGATCTGCCCGGGCTTCACGGATACCCGACAGTTGCGCGCCCTGATCGGCGACAACGCCGACACCCTGGCCTCGATCACCGCACTCTCCGCCTTCGATCGGCTGATCGAGCCCGAGGAGATCGCCGCGGCGGTCGCCTTCGCCGCCCGCGCCCCGGTCTTCAACGGCGCCCTGATCCACGCCAACCTGGGGCAGCGCGAGCGATGAAACCACCCACGGCGCCAGCGTCCGCTCCCGCGCCGCGGGTGGTCTGCAATCAGAGGGCCGCCCCCGCAAAGTCCGCGGCCTCAGGCAGCCGCATACCGCCCGCGCGAATGACCTGCACGCAGGTCTCAACGACTTGCGGGTCGTAATGGGTGCCCTTGCCCTGCTCGATCTCCGCCAGCGCCATCTCCATTCCCAGGGCGACGCGGTAGGGACGGTGTGAGGACATGGCCTCGACCACGTCGGCGACCGCCAGGATGCGCGACTCCAGCAGCATCGCCTCCCCGTGCAGGCCGCGGGGATAGCCCGAGCCGTCGATCCGCTCGTGGTGCTGCAGGACCATCTGCGCCAGGGGCCAGGGGAACTCGATGCCGGCAAGGATTTGGGAGCCGGTCGCCGCGTGTTGCTGGATCAACTGATACTCGATGGGGGTCAGCCGGCTGGGCTTGCTGAGGATCTCGGCGGGCACCGCGATCTTGCCGATGTCATGGATCATGCCGCCGAAATAGAGCCCCTCGACCTGCCGCTCGGCAAGCCCCATGGCACGCCCCACGGCCGCCGCCAAGGCGGCCACCCGCTGCTGGTGGCCGGCGGTATAGGGGTCACGCATCTCCACCGTGCGCGTGAGTGCGGCGACCGTGCCCCGCATCGCCTGACCCACCTGACCCAGGTAGCGATTGCGCTCCAGCGTGGTGCGCACCGCGGCGATCCCGTGGACGAGATCCGCCGCCAGTTCCTCCAGGAGTTGCACCTCCTCGCCATCGAAGGCCTCGGCGCCCCCGGACCAGACAGTCAGTACGCCGAGCACCTCCTGGTCGTGGATCAGCGCCAGGGCAATGCCGGCAGCGAGCCCCGCGACCTGACCCGCGGTACCGACCAGGGTCCGGCCTTCGCGCAGCGCGCGACCGGTGAGGCTGGCGCGGACCCGCTCCGGGTCGCGCGCCCATTGGTCCAATTCACGCAACGCCGTCTGGCCCCCGTGGGCCGCGCCCGTACGCAGCCCGCCGGCGCCGTCCGGGTCCGGATAGGCCACCCAGACCAACGGGTATAGCCCGACCTCGACCAGGTCACGGCAGACGCTCCGGAGCAGGTCCTGCTCGCAGCGCGCCCGGACCAGGTCCTGGTTGCAGGCGGAGACGGTGCGCAGGGTGCGGTTCAGCCGACGGATCCGCGCCTCCCGCTCGATCCGCTCGGTGACGTCCTCGTAGAGCGCCACCACCTCTCCGGTACCCAGGCGGTAGACCCGGTTCTCGCGCCAGCCGCTGATCCGGCCATCCCGATAGAGCGCAGGGGTCAATTGCTCGGCCGCACCGGTGCGCGCCACCCGCCGCAAGGCCTCCAGCAGGCCGATGGCCGCGACCCCGGGAAAGACCGTCTCCAGATCGCGCCCCAACAGGTCCGCGCGCGCGAGGCCCTCGATACGCTCCACCGCCCGGTTGACCGAGGCGATGGTGAAGGACTCGCCGGTCGGGTCTGGTCGATAGATGACCACCCCGCTGCCCATGGTCTCGAACAACTGATGGTAGCGCTCATCACTGTCGCGCAGTGCCGTCTGCGCCTGGGTGTGCCGGGTGCTCGCCCGCCGCTCCTCCAGGGCGCGGCTGACCGCCGCGGGCAGGCGCGCCAGGCGGTCCTTGAGGATGTAGTCGGTGGCACCGGCCTTGATGCTCGCGACCGCCGATTCCTCGCCCATGGCGCCGGTGACGAAGATGAAGGGGATGGTCGGCGCGTGCTCGCGACAGATCGCCAGCGCGCGCAGCCCGTCGAATCCGGGCAGGTGATAGTCCGCCAGGATCAGGTCCGGTTGGAATCCGTCCAGGGCCGCGATCAGGGTCCGCTCCTGGTCCACCCGCAGCGCGACGAAGCCGATCCCCGCCTTGCGCAATTCCCGCTCGTTGAGTTCCGCATCGGTGGGCGAGTCTTCCACCAACAGCAGGCGCAGGGGTTCGCTCACGACGCCGGCCCGACCCCCGGGGGCACCCGATTGATCAGGCCCAGGACGTTCGGCAGCGCCGGGCGCTCACACGGCGGCATCAGGCCAAGCTGCCGGCACGCCGCGTTCTCCAGGATAAAGGGCAGGGTCCGGCCGAGGGTCACGCTGTGGTCGTGCAGGGAGCGTATGAAGTCGGACTCTTGGGCGGACGTGGCCTGCGGCACGGCGATACGGTGTCCGCGCAGGTTCAAGGCCAGGGCGAGCGTCCGGCGCAACCGCGGCCAGGGCGCATCGTTTGGAAAATAGGTGCTCATCGTCGTTGCCCGTCCGCCGGACCCAAGCCTCGGTACTTCGCATCTCGACAGTATAGGTGCATCAGGGTCAGCGGGAGACCGGAAGTCCCGCGTCCCGCTCAGGAGCGGCTTGGTCGGCACCCGCGGCGCCGACCTGGGTCCAGACCCGGCGCGCGCGCTCCCGCCAGGCGCGGGGGCCCGTCAGGGACCCGTCCGCACCGAGCCGCACCTCGATGGCACCGCTGACCCCGGTGTCGAGCGCCGGGATGCCGCGCGCCGCCACCCGCTCGCGCACCTCCCGGGATGGAAAGCCGAAGTGGTTGGCATAGCCCGAGGCGTAGAGCACCCAGCGCGGCGCCACCGCGTCCAGAAAGGCGGCGCTGGTGGAGGTCGGGCTGCCGTGGTGCCCGGCCACCAGGACCTCGCTCGCCAACCCTGGCCCCAGGCGTTGCACCAGGCCCGCCTCCGGGCGCTGCCCCAGGTCGCCGGTGAGGAGGACCGAGCGCCCGCCGGTCTCGACCCGCAGCACACAGGAGGCGTCGTTGCCCCGCGGCGCGGCGGACCCATCCGGCGGCAGCGCGGGATACAGGATGGCGAAGCGCACCCCGGACCAGGTCCAGCCGTCCCCGGCCCGGCAGGCCTCAACACCCGCAAGGCCCAGGGCCGCGGGCTCGCCGCTCAGAACCCGTCCCACCGGCAGGCGCTCCAGCAGGGCCGCCGCCCCGCCGGCGTGATCGCGATCGGCATGGCTGACCATCAGCACGTCCACCCGCGTCACCCCGGCCGCCGTCAGGAAGGGCGCGACGACGGCGGCCCCGGCCGTGAAGCCGCTGTCGAACGCGGGGCCGGTGTCGAAGACCAGGGTACCGTCCCGGGTCCGCAGCACGGCCGACAACCCCTGCCCCACGTCCAGCAGCGTGAACCAGAGCTCGCCCGGCCCCGGTGCCGGCGGGCGCACCAGCACCAGCGGCAGGAGCAGCGGCAGACCCAGCCAGCGCCCCGGCAGCCCCCGCGGGGCCAGGAGCAGACCCACCCCCAGGAAGGCGAAGGGCCAGACCCAGGGGGGACCCAGCGGCAGGGCGACGACCGCCCAGGGGAAGGCGGCGATCCAGGCCAGGGCGGCGAGGCACCAGTTGAGGAGCTGCGCGGTGAGCACCAGGGGCAGGGTCAGACCCGGCACCAGGCTGAGCAGCGCGCTGCCCAGGACCAAGGGGAACAGGATCAGGGTAAAGAGCGGCTCGGCCACCAGATTCACCAGCGGCGAGATGGCCGACACCCGCCCGAACAGGAGCAGCAGCAGCGGCAGCAGCCCCACCGCCACCGCCCATTGGGCCCGCCCCCAGCGGCTCCAGAGGTCGCGCCGCGGCAGCCGCTGCCCCAGGTTGAACAGCAGCACGGCGACCGCGGCGAAGGACAGCCAGAACCCGAAGGACAGGGCGGCACGGGGGTCCCACAGCAGGACCCCGGTCAGGGCCAGGACCAGGGCGTGCCAATGGCGCGGGGTGCGCTCCCACACCAGCACCGCAAACAGCACCGCGGCCATGATCAGGGCGCGTTGGGTCGACACCGAAAAGCCGGCCAGGGCGGCATAGGCGAAGGCCGCGCCGAAGGCCCCGAGCGCCGCCGCCCGCGGGGCCGCCAGGCTCAGGGCGCAGGGCGGACAGCGCGACCAGAGGGCGCGGATCAGAAAGAAGGCGACGGCGGCGATCAGACCCAGGTTCAGCCCCGAGATCGCCACCAGGTGGCTGGTGCCGGTGCGCGTCATGGCCTCCCAGTCGGCCCGCTCGAACCCGCTCTGATCCCCGGTCACCAGGGCCTGCACCAGCGGCAGGGAGCGCACCGGGCCCAGCACCGCGGCCAGGTGCTCGTTGAAATTCTGGCGCAGACGCATCAGCCGGTAGGGGCCCGGTCCGGGATCGAGCCGCTGGGCGCCCGCCCCCCGGCGGACCGTGCCGGTGGCCTCGATGCCCTGCTCGAAGAGCCAGCGCTCATAGTCGAAGCCGCCCGGATTGCTGAGCCCGTGGCGCGGTTTGAGCCGCACCGGCAGGCGCCAGCGCTCACCGGCGCGCAGCCGCGGGGCCTCCTCGTACCAACTCAGGCGCACCAGGCCGGTAAACGTCAGGGGCCCGCCGTCCGCCGTGTCCGCTTGCTCGACCTCGAACAGGAAGCGGCGCGCCTGACCCAGGTCAGCGGGCAGCGAGGCGATGCGCCCCACGAGTGTCAGCGGCGCCCGTGCCAGGCGCTCCGGGAAGGGGTTGGCGAGTTGGACCGCGGTGTGGACCTGGGCGTAGAGGACGCCGACCAGCAGGGCCGCAACCGGGCGGCAGAGCCAGGGCCGCCGGAACAGCGCCAGGATGGCCGCCAGGACCGCATAGACTCCCGTCGTCCAGGTTGGCGGCAACTGCGGCAACAGATAGAAGCAGGCGATCCCGAGCGCGAAGGCCAGACCCAGGGGCGCGAGCCCGGACCCGGACCCCGCCGGGACGCGCGAGGATGACCCTTCAGACAGCGTCGTCGCCTGCTCCATACCCGGATGAGCACCTGTGGAAATGGCTGGAGCGGATCATGCCCCATTTCCCGGAAAGTCGCATCCGCCGTTCAGGAACCCGCCGCGGACCGACGCGCCCGGCACCGCTTCGGGTTATTCTTTGCCGTGAAAGTCGGGCCGGGCCCCGGTGGGAGCGGCGGCCTTGATCATAATCCCGGCCAAGCCGCACCGGCGAGCGCACACGCTTGAGCCCACTCGGACGATGGGAGCGCCGCACCCCAGTGCGGCGCGGCCTCGCGCGCGACCGCAGCGTTGCGTTCTGCGGATAGGCCGCGCCGCACTGGGGTGCGGCGCTCCCGGTGGCCGGAAAGAGGACTTCCAGCGCCTGGTGAAGCTCCTGCGCTTTGCCCCGCGCTTCCAACTGCTCTTCGCGCGCATCGCCGATGAATCCTATCGGGGCCTCTTGATCGACAAGCGGCAAGGCCTGCTCGCGAGCGCCGGCCGGCCGTTCCACACGGCCGATCTCGCCGACGACGAGCGCTTTCCGGACTTCGAGGCACTGGAGACCTGGCTTGCGGCCCTGGGGCAAGGACAACATGATCAGCGGCTGCCGATCGCACAGCAGATGAGCGACATCGTCAGCATCGCCCATATCAGGTACTCGAAGGCCCACATTCGACTCCAGCGCGGCGACCACCGGACCGGCGGACTCCAGCAAATCTATGACGACTTGGCCGAGCCGTTCGAAATCCTGCGTAAACTGGGCCAGCCCGACGGCATCGGTGCCGCGGGTGAACTGCTCGCCCAGGTGCTCGCCATGCGCGCGCAGAAGGGCGAGGCACTGGAGGTGCTCGATCAGGCGGAGTCGGCCTACACCAAGCTCGCCGACGACCAAGGTATCGCCCGGGTGCGTTCGCTCCGCGAGGCGATTGCCGGCGGGGCCTCAGACGTGAAAATCGCCGGGGCGGCGGTCTGAACCGCGTATCATGCCGGGTTCAAGAGGGAAGCCATCCCCAACCAGCGGCCGGAGCCGCCGCGGCCGACCGTGCCGGCCAGACGCTCGAGGCCGCGCGTCCGGACCCCGCCCCGGGAATCAGGGACGCCCCCCGTTACCGCGCCGCCCCCCGTCGGCTACCCGCCCGTTCAACCCTAGAAAGCCCCCGGTCAGCGATGTGAAGAAACTGCTCAAGCGGATCATGCCCGATCCCAGGACCATCCTGGAGAGCCGCCACCTGTCCGTCTTCGGCAAACGGATCCATGACGCGAACCTCTGGCACCTGAACCGCCGCTCCGCCTCCGGCGCCGTCGCCGTCGGGTTTTTCGTCGCCTATATGCCGCCGTTCGCCCACATGCTGGTGGCGGCGGCCCTGGCCATCGCGCTGCGCGTCAACCTGCCGGTCACCGTCGCGGCGGTGTGGCTCAACAACCCGCTGACGCTCGCGCCCATCTCCTATTCGGCCTATGCGGTGGGGTCCCTGGTGATGGGGGTGCGCCCCAAGGGCTTCGACCTGGACTTCTGGATCGACCCGCACAACTGGCTCGGGGTGCTGACGCCGTTCCTGATCGGCAGCCTGGTGTGTGCGCTGCTGTGCGCCGCGCTGGGCTATTTCGGCGTCCAGGCCCTCTGGCGCTGGACCCTGCGCCGCGAGATCGCGCGGCGGCGGCTGCGCTATCGACAGATGCGCACTCAGGCGCTGGCCGCGGCCCTGGGGTCGGCGCCGGTCGTCAGCACCCCGTCGTCCAACCGCCAGACCTGATCCATGCGCGCCGCCAGCGTCGGGTCATGGGTCACGATGACGAGCGCAGTACCGATGTCCGCGTTCAACTCCAGCATCAGTTCGTAGACCTGGCCGGCGGTATGCCGATCCAGATTGCCCGTGGGCTCGTCCGCCAGCAGGCAGGCGGGACTGGTCACCAGGGCGCGGGCGATGGCCGCGCGCTGGCGCTCGCCGCCCGAGAGTTCCGACGGCTTGTGGGTGCCGCGGTGCCCGAGACCGACCCGCACCAGGATCGCCTCCGCCTTGATCCGCGCCTGCGCCGCCGAGTCACCGCCGATCAGCAGCGGCATCGCCACGTTCTCGATCGCCGTGAACTCGGCGA
>Ga0247841_10003282_pt1 | contig 30394 bp, 21 predicted proteins | sample LaCruzMarch2015__2_FD_192410 | JGI IMG/M metagenome (GOLD analysis project Ga0247841, IMG submission 192410) | Freshwater microbial communities from meromictic Lake La Cruz, Castile-La Mancha, Spain - LaCruzMarch2015_18m | ecosystem: Environmental > Aquatic > Freshwater > Lake | place: Spain... | reverse complement strand
AGAGCCGGAAGCGTACCAGCAAGCCATTAAGCTCTGGTTGCCCTACTACAACGATGATCGTCCTCACCTTGGCCTAGATTTCCTTACCCCTTCCCAAGTGTTGCAAAGGTCTTGAACCGAAAACGAAGATGGTTTTGCAGTTGAAATCACGGATTTGCCATCTTCTCGATGTAGACCTCACGCGGCTTTGCCCCTTGTACGGGTCCGATAAGGCCTTTCTCGAACATGATATCGAGCAATTTAGCGGCGCGAGCGTAGCCCACGCTCATGCGGCGCTGCAGGAGGCTTGCGGAGGCCTTGCCTGTTTCCTGTACCACTTTTACTGCTTCAAAGAAGAGGTCATCACCGCCGTTGTCATCCGCCTCTAGATCGATCTGCGCATAGGGTCTAGAAATGGTGGTGGCGCCCTCAGGTCCTTCGTTGTTTGCCCCCTGTTCATTCTCCTCTGCCAGGGCGATTTGCTCGGTGATGCGCCCGCCGCCGGCAATCTTCACCGCATTGATCACTCGCTCCACTTCTTTGGTGGCAACATAGATGCCCTGAATGCGTACGGCATCCGGCGTAGAGGCCGTCATGTAGAGCATATCTCCTTTGCCCAGCAGATCCTCGGCACCGATGCCATCAAGAATGGTGCGGGAGTCCACGGAGCTGACCACGCGGAAGGCAATGCGTGTTGGGATATTGGCCTTAATGAGTCCGGTGATCACATCCACGCTGGGACGTTGAGTCGCGATGATAAGGTGCATGCCGACTGCTCGAGCCATCTGGGCAATACGGGCAATCATCGTCTCCGTATCGCGTCGATACTGACGCATCATCAGGTCCGCAAGCTCATCCACCACGATGACGATACGTGGCAGAAGATTGGCTTCATCGGTCTGCTTGTCGTTGAACTCATCCAAGTTGCGAGCGCCTACATCAGAGAACCGGTGCAGGCGTCTTCCCATTTCCGCCACCGCCCAGCGCAGGGCTTGCAGTGCCTTCTCCGATTCACTGATGACGGGCGTGAGCAGATGTGGAATACCATCGTACGGCGTGAGTTCTACACGTTTGGGATCGATGAGGATGAACTTGAGCTCGTTGGGCGCGTTCTGGTAAAGAAGTGCGGTCAAGATGGTGTTCATGCACACCGATTTTCCTGATCCCGTGGCGCCGGCTATAAGCAAGTGCGGCATGTCATTCAGAGGGACCACAACGGCGGCCCCACCCACATCACGGCCCAGTGGGAGAGAGAGCTGGGAGGTGGACTGTGTGAATTCCGGACTTTCTAGGATTTCTCGCAGATGCACGATAGTCCGCTTGCTGTTGGGCATCTCGATGCCGACTAGAGACTTGCCCGGGATGGGCGCCTGAATGCGCAGGCTAGAGGCAGCCAGGGCCAGTGCAAGATCATCTTTCAATCCCTCGATCTTGCTCAAGCGCACGCCCTCGGCAGGCTCCAGGGTGAACTGTGTCACTGTGGGGCCGGGGTGAGCATCGCGCATGGTGACGTCGATCTCGAATTCCTTAAGTTTTTCTTCAATGGCTTTGGCTTGGCCCTTGAGTTCTTCATCATCGATCGCAAGCTCGCTATGCACGTCTTCGAGCAGTTCCAAACCCGGGAAAGTCCATTCTTCAAAGCGCTTATCAGTCATTTGTAGAATATCTTTGATCTTAGCCTTTACGTTCTTCTGGCTCTTCTCATCGGCAATCTTCTTAGCCATTGCTTTCTTGCTCTCCTTGAGGGCAAAGGCAGGCCGAACAATATTAAGTTCAGGCGCTTCGCGATCCTGTTCCACTAAATCTTCCTTTTCATCTTCATCGTCGGATTCCTCGATTTCTTCCTCCCTACGCGCTGAACGAGGAGCGCGCTGACGCTCAGGCTCTTGTTTGACAGTCATCGAACGCACTGCCTCGAGCATCGCGCCAAAGTTCGGTTCGAAGGCAACAACGACTCCGATGAGGAAGAGCGCGCCCAAGACCGTATAGCCTACGGGTACGGAGAAGAAGAGCAGGAATGGAACGCTCGCCAGGAAACCGATGGCGCCGCCCAGTTCCTCTTTCTTGGTGGCGATATCCTGCACGGGCGCTCCAAAATCAACAATCCCGAGGAAGGCAACGAGGCACAGCGCCAGTCCGACCGAGCGTTTTACTTTCCAGTGCTCTTCGCTCGTGAAGAAGTGCAGGAGGGAAGAGACGATGAGGGCTGCCGGAAAGAGGATGCTCCATTTGCCAAAGAAGAAGGTGAGTACGGACTTTACCGCATTCCCGGCCGAACCTGCCTGCTGCCGTAGGGCCAGGAAGATCAGGATACCAGCGGCAAAATAGAGCATGCCACCGATCTGTCGGCGTGTTGCCGGGCTCAGTTCGATGCCGGGGGAAGAGCGACGTTTGCCGGAGGTATGTCGCTTGAGCTTCTTGCGATGACGGGGCATGTCGCGCGCATTCTATGCCACTGTTCGACGGATGTGTAGTAGAGAAGTGAACCGGCAGAACGACGTTATGGAGCGGGCAGCCGGAGCGCTTTCAGTGTCTCTTGGACATCGCTCTGAGAACTGAGCTCCACTTCTGCTCCCGGGAGTAGCGCGGTGCAGAATGCTTCGTCCATTCCCGCACTCCCGCAGACCGCATCCAGGTAGCTTCCGCCTTTCTTAAGACGTTGGGTGACTTGGGTGACCATGATTCCGACGTCGTCCGAAGAATTCCGCAGGAGCTTTCGGTCACCGTCGGAGAGAGTGTCGAACACATCGACCTCGTGGTACAGGTGCAGGAGCAGCGTGGCCCCGTTCCATTCGGCAACAGGGAGCGCGTAACCGCTTCGGTATGGTTGTGGAATCCCGCCAAGCGAATGGAGCACAAGGGTATCCCCGCGCATGTCGATGATCGCCTCCATGCGTCCGGTTCCCTCCCATCCAGAGGAGAGGATGCCAAAGGGGGAACGGACGTCGGTGCGCATGCTGAATGCGTCATTCTGGATGTCTCCACGCTCCGGACCGGAGAGTCGGACGGTCCCCAGAAGGCGTTGGTTTCGCGTGTCGATGGCGATGAGCAAATCACCGAACGCTAGGATAATTCTGCCGTCTGCAAGAGCGGCATCCTGCTGCGGATAGGAGTAGAACCTGCCGTCGTTCCCAAGCACCTGCAGCAGTGATCCTCCCACCAGAGAGGTTCCGCCGCTTTCCACCGCATCGTAGGGGGTGGTACGGAGGAGCTCGGTCCATGTCTGCGTGACGGGGAAGTGCATGGATGTACCGTCGGCGGCAAGTTCGACGGTCAATATGGCTTCGGTATTCGACGGGTTTGTCGAGACGGAGGCAAAGGCTTCGGTCGATCGTAAGAATCCGCTCGTCTGCCCCATGAAGCCGCATCCCGAAACCGATCCGTAAGATGCGATGGACGGGTAGGCCCACGGCTCAGATGGAGGACGGGCAGCAAGACCATCTCCGGCGCCGCTCCCCATAAGTGCGCATCGGACGTTTTCATTCTTTTCTCGAAAGTGGAGAGACCGGCCATCGGGACCCGGGCGCACGGCACTTGCATCGTCTGCATTCGTGGCGACAGCTTGTTCCCCGAATGCGGAGACCCGGAACACCGTTCCGTCACGGATCTCGTAAGAGACGGGTGACGATGTAGAGGAGAAATCTTTCGCACCGCAGCTCGAGAGAAGCAGGATACAGCAGAGCAGGTAGAACGATTGTCGCACATATGCATTGTATGCCGACGGTTCGTACCGACAACGAAAGAATCGCTGAATTTCTACTCACTGTCATGGTGCGTCTGTACACTGTGCATATGCGCGTTTTAATCTTTGGCGGCAAGGGATTCATGGGACGGCAGTTTCTGCAGATCTTTCCCGATGCGATTCTTCCGTCCGCGGATATTGCCGATGCTGTTGCAGTCACAAAGGTTTTGGATTCCGAAAAGCCGGACATCGTGATCAACTGCGCCGGAAAGACCGGAACGCCCAATGTGGATTGGTGTGAGGATCACAAGCTTGAAACTATCCGTAGCAACATCACAGGCCCGCTTATTCTTTTAGAGGCGTGCTTAAGACGCGGCATCTATTGGGTGCATTTGAGTTCGGGCTGTGTGTACGAAGGAGACAACGGAGGATGCGGATATACCGAGAAAGACGAGCCGAACTTTACTGGAAGTTTCTACTCGCGCACCAAGGCGTGGAGTGAGCATACGCTCAGGGAATTCACAGATCGCACGGAGGATCGAGGGGGCATTCTCATCTTGCGCTTGCGCATGCCATTCGATGGATCCACCCACCAGCGTAACTTGTTGATGAAATTGGTTAAATATCCTCGCGTCCTCGATGTGGCAAATAGCATCACGTTCCTTCCGGATTTCCTGATTGCCGCTCAGGTGCTGATCGAAAAGAGGGCCACGGGCATCTTCAACGTGGTGAATCCGGGGCCGATCTCGCCCTATCGGATTGTGGAGCTCTATCGTGACCTGATCAATCCCGAGCATCAGTTTGAACGTCTGTTGTTGGGATCCCTCTCTCAGGTGGTGCGTGCGGGTCGGAGTAATTGCATCCTAAGTTCAGAGAAGCTTTCTCGACATGGAATCACCCTTCATTCCGCGGAGGATGTTGTAAAAATCGCTCTGTTAGAAATGCAGATGAGCCCTGAGGCAAAAGAAAAACAAGAAAATATGAGCAAAACTTGTATTCAGTGCTAGAATTGCGACAGTTCCAAAGGAAACTCCTGCAATTGTAAGCGGTGGATCTCCAGGTGAACGTCCTTCATCTCTTCTTAATGTGGCTTCTGTACTCTCTGTCAACCACTATGCATAATGATTGATCAATTGGCTCAGGATAGGCCAGAAAGTAGTACTGAAGTACTGACAAAAGTGATGCGACTACTGCAGGAATTGGAGCAGGACGCTCGCATGTCTGCAGATGCGTCATACCAGCAACGTAGGATAGAGAGTCTGCGCTCCCAACTACCCGACAAAATGCGCAGGGTTCTCGATATGCACCTTCGGATGACGGAACGGCGTCTTTTGGAAAGGTACCCAATAGATCAATTTGGGGAAAAGGCTCTGAGAGTCTCTAAGGCAATCCGGAGAAAAACGATACGAGATGTTCACGCGGAAAACCTCTACGACTCCATCCTCTCCACGCCCGAGTATCCTATTCATTCCAAGGCGTATGGCATTTCCCTCTTATACAGGCACCTGGCGACGATGGCGATCGACAAGTCGCCTCCTTCGATGCTGGAGACGTATGGATGGATGTCCTTGGATATGAATGGAGTCAAAGGAATGGTGGACTGCACGACGTACCAGCATGTGACGCACTACCTGCAGGCTGTCGCACAGTTTCTGCTTGATCGGCAAGGGACAACGCGTCGGTGGTTGGAAAGTCAGAATATCAAGGTGATTCCGCTCGCCGCGGGAGGAGACGAGTACGCACTGTTGCTCGATGGTGAGGGGCCGATGAGTAAGGATTTCTTCGAAGAGGTATCCGGCCGATATATGGACGAACTCGCCACGCGGGAAGAATTATCACGTTTCCTCGACTTTAGTGATAGGGCCGTGCAGTTGGAGTATAGCCTTCCCACAGAGGCGCAGCGCGCCGCATTCTTTCAGATGACTCCTGACCAACAAGGAACGTACCTTGAAAGCGTCGGTGATTTGTTGCTGCCTGACTCCTTCTATTCCACGGGTGGGATGGGTGGAGCAAATCTTGCAGAAGGCACTCGTAGAGCCGTGGAGCGTGGATCGCTCTCCTTGGATGACAAGAAAGAGTCTTTTGATTCGGTTCGTTTCGAGATCATCGATCATACGAAACAGCTTGCGGAAGCAAGGCAAGCTGAGGACAAACAGCGATTTAAAGAATCTCTCATAGGGAATGATGCAAAGTTCCGGAGTTTTCTTATTCGGAATGAAGAGAATCGAAGATTGGATCAACGGTTGTGCGATTCGCAAACGCAGCTCGCTCAGGAGAAGCAGAAGAGCGAGGATATGGAGCGGGACATGGAGGCATTACGTGCTCTGTGCAGTCAGCAGTCTGCTCGGATTGAGCAGCTCCTCGGGCACTGTGAGTATCGGTAGATTGCGATCACCGAACTCACTTCAGGCGAACTTGAGTCCCACGATGCCCGCCAGTACAAAGGCAATCGCCATCCATTGCATGGCGCGCAATCGTTCGCCATACCACCACCAGGCCAAGAGCGACATTACCACCAGCGATCCGCCGCCGATGGCACTGGCAATAGACAGCGGCCCTGCATGCAGCGCCAGGCTGTAGAGACCGGTCCCGATGAGTGTGGGGCTGGCGCAGACGGCGATGAGGAGGAATGTGCGTCGTGGAATGCGTTGAATATGTCTTCGTGTGGTGAGGGAGCGCAGCACGATGAGCGCTGCACTTCCCAGTCCTATGGACACTTCCCACAGGTATCCGCTGGTGAGCGGATCGGATTGTTTGCTGATGTACGCAAGGGCAGCATGCGTGATGGCAAGGGGTAGTGCAGAGGCAAGAGCAAGCAGGATGCCGGGAAGGAGATAGGCCTTTCCCTGTGCGCCGTGCGAGCGCTGCATTCCAAGCCACAGACATCCCAGAACAATGAGGAGGATCAACCCCAAGCCCGATAGTGAGAATGGATCATGAAAGAAGACCCAGCCGGAAAGTGCCAGCAGGATCGTGGAGAGAGATCGTGTAGTGGTCTGTGCCAGCCCCACGTGTATGAATCGCAGCGATTCGAAGTTGAGTGCCAGAAAAATCCCTCCTGAAAGGCCAGAGAGAATGAGAATTCTCCAGTGCGTCAGTACGGAGAAAATTTCCATTGTTGAGGATCCCAGGAGAAGGGGCGAAAGCGTGATGATAAAGGAAGCACCGCGGTAGAAGGACAGACTCAGTCCGTCAATTCTGCGTGCATAGTGAACGAGCAGTGTGTTCTGTAGTGCATAACTCAGCATAGAGCCAATGGCGAGAGCGTAGAACATGGTGAGCGATTTCAGTATAGCGCTTGTAATGCAGAGGTATTTAGTATGAGATGTCCGCATGCAGACAATTATTGGACTCACCGGACCTATGGGGAGTGGTAAAGGAGAAATTGTGAAGATGCTTCAGGCCAATGGGTATCGGTATATTTCCCTCTCCGATGCCGTTCGGTCGGAGGCGACTAGCCAGAAGATCGAACACACCAGGGAGAATCTGCAGAACGTGGGGAATCAGTTGCGCAAAGAGCACGGAGCCGGCGCCCTGGGCAGGAAGATTCGTGAAACGATTGAGAAAGAAGGTGGAGATCTGTGGGTGGTAGACGGTGTGCGCAATCCCGCCGAATGGGAAGAATTGAAGAAGCTCCCCAATTCCCATCTGATCGGAGTGAGTGCCGATTGCGATCTTCTGGTGGAACGTCTGCTTGCACGCAAGCGCGAAGGCACTGCGCTTACAAAGGAGGAAATCCTTCAGCGTATGGATCGGGAGAACGGGGTAGGGGAGCCGCCGGAGGGTCAGCAGGTAAAGAAGTGTCTGGAGATGACTGATTATCTGATTTTGAATAATGCATCATTTGAGGAATTGCAGAAGAAGCTGGAGCACTTTCTGCGGCTGCTCTCAGGCGAAGACCGTCCGACCTTTCACGAAGTCTTTATGGAGATCGCCTACACGTGGGCCAAGCGTGCAACATGTCTGCGAAGAAAAGTAGGAGCAGTAATCGCCAAGGATCAACAGCAGATCACAGCAGGCTACAACGGCGCACCGCGTGGTGTGCCGCACTGCGCGGAGCTGGGAGGGTGCCTGCGGGCAAAGCTGGGGATTCCCTCGGGGCAACGTCATGAAATCTGCCGCGGGACGCATGCAGAGCAGAATGCCATTACGCAGGCCGCAAAATTTGGAATCTCCATAGAAGGCTCCACGCTCTACTGTAACTGCTTCCCGTGCGTGATCTGCACCAAGATGATCCTGAATGCGGGTATCACGACCGTGGTGTACGACTCCGATTATGACGATCCGCTCAGTAAAGAGATTCTTGGGCAGCAGACCATCCTTAAGCTCGTGCGCTATGAGGGGAAGAGGTTTAGAGCTTGATGGAAGCCATTTATCTATTGTTTGACATATATATTATATAGTTATAAAATACTCGATGTGTTCCTTTGCAGCACGGGCAAAGTTCGATGTTGAGGCAAGCATTGTGCAAACGACAATTCAGTGAGTTTGCAGACTGCTTGTCTCACAACAGAGAGGCCATCGCGTGATGGCTTTGCACACTGGATAGTTTTTGAAAGGAAATGCCATGCGTACCCTGCAAATTGGAATTCTGTTCATTTTTGTCGGAATTTTTGTCCTCTGCCTTGGAATCAGCTATCCCATTGCGAGGGGACTGTCATTCAAAGAATACTGCATTGATCATGTCATCCAAGCAAAAAATGAAGATGACATAAGTAACAAGGTAATTTGTCTGGACAGAGCCATTGCCTTCGTGGAACAAGATGGAACTTCCGGACAAGTTAGCGCCTGGTTCAAAGAGCTCCTAAAGTGTAGAGAAGATTTGAAGAGAGCTCCTGAGCCAGAAAAGGTGTCTGAGATCAATGAACGACTAAGTGTCATTCCGTTCGGAGTGTCGTTGCCCTTTCATTGGGGCATTCACATTCTCATTCCATTTATTGGTCTTGGGACAATCATTTTCGGGGGCTTTCTCTGCTCGCAGAGGATCCCAGACAATGAGCTATCCATATGAATTTGCCCAACCTCACGGAGCACAAGACCCAGTCGTTTCTACGGCTGGGTTTGTGATGGGTAGAAACCTTAGGAATACGGACATTCACACTTATTGAAAATCTCACGAAAGCCTGATTGATGAGCATCCTAGAGTCGCGTACACTTTTGTCGCGTTCTTTAAGAATCAATGCTCTCACGTGGGTCGGTACCGAAGTGGTCAAACGGGCCAGACTGTAAATCTGGTGCCTCATGGCTTCGGGGGTTCGAATCCCTCCCGGCCCACCATTCTGCTTCGCAAGCTTCGCAGAATGGTTTATATTCATATGCTATGTTTCACGTTTATCTCTTGCGCAGCGTCATACAACCGAGCATGACGTACATCGGTTTCACCGCGAAGGATGTTCGTTCTCGAGTAGAAGAGCACAATCGGAGACTGACGCGAACAACCGCGCCTCATGTTCCCTGGATGATTGAAGTAGTCGTGAGTTTTGAGGATCGGCAACGTGCGGAAGTGTTTGAGCGATATCTTAAAGCTGGTTCGGGATATGCATTTGCAAAACGACACTTATGGTCAACGAATCCCTGGCCTACGAAGCTTGCGTAGTAGGCCCTCCCGGCCCACCATCAATAAGAAAATGCCGGTAAACGGTTGATTCTCTGTATTTCTGCATGTATAAGGTGCGTCCTCGGATTTCGGTTTTACTCGCAATCTGAGCCGATCTTTGTCAGGACCGGCACAGGGGCAAAGAATGAGTGATATGAAATTCAGTGACAATCGAACCAACTTCAATTACATATTTGGTCGGCGTGCTTCCGCATCTCTTCTCTCCCTGAGAGGGTAGAGTAAGGGGAAGAAATCGACAGCGAGTGGCCCTCTGAGTGCTTAAGAAAGTTTGAGCGTTCACGGGGCCGCTCTCAGTGTCGAAGCGGTGTTGTTTTTGCGCGAATGAGTGTTTCTTTCGGCATCGTAGCCGAATAGCGCATGGTCACAGATTCCAAACGGAGGATGAATTGATGAGAACAAGTAGAATGTTTAGTGTGTACCCGCTCTTGGCGGCTCTGCGACAGCAGAGAAACCATATGGGCGGAGTGGCGAGTTTTGAGCCAAGGAATGTAAAACAGCGTGCGCTCGTCCGGGCGTTCGATCTGGAACACGAACGCGTGGCGGAGCTGTTGGGGGTCCAATCGATGATCACCGATGATCAAGAAATGTATCGGGCCTTCATCGCGATGCATGCCATCCGATTCCCGGGGATAGACTCAAGTGTGGTGACGATTCCCAGGGGGAAGCTGGGCGTGGCAGGTGTCTTGGATCTAGACATCGTCGCCAACGGGCAACTCGATACCAAATTTTCGGGAGGAGGTGTGCAGTATGTTTGCATCGATGATGTGTATTTTTCCTCTACACAATTTGCCGATGCGCCTATTGCTACATTTCGTTGGGCGGGGAATAAGGTTAGCGTGATCCCCCTCGATGGCGTAGAGCGATTTGATGAAACGGATGCCGAAGCCCAACGTCAGATGGTAGACCTGATTGCATCTGAGTCGAAGAGTGTTCGTAAGTCGAAGCGCGATAGAGGCAGGACTCGCCGGTTGAGAATGCCCAAGCTCTTTTGCTCGATTGCTCATAACCTGGACTGGATGCTGGGCTTCAAAGTTTTGGATGAATCCGGTTTGAGCAATGAAGTCTCCAGAGCATTCTGCGGAATCAGTTTGCAGGTTCGAGCGTGCCTCGGAGAGCAGACGATGGCATTGGATGTTAAACCATATGAGACATTTTCCGGGTCACTTCTTCTTTGGGTGGAACGTTCCACCCTAGAAGAGCCTGTCGTCACAGCTGTCCTGTATCCGCAAGACAGCAGGGTGAAGACGCAAGAGACGTAGAATTGTCCCCAAAGCATGGCTCCCGTGGTTGCCGTGCTGTGCTGTGCCCAATTTTGGCAAAGATCACCTTTCACCCCAGCCGATCGAGGCTGGGTTTTTTAAGAAAACAGTTTGGGTGCTGCATTCTTTCCTCCCATTACTCCGCGGTACATCAGATTAAATCCATAGAGCATGACACCGATCGTCGCTCCGGGGACGATCAGCGATGACAGCGCTTCCAGTGCCCCGTGCGTACCGGCGATGACCGCTTCACGACCGGAGAAAGAAGACTGAATTTCGTGTGGGAACGATGAGGGAGTGAGTGTGCCCAAGACAAGGGAATTATACATCATTCTTCATTGAACGAACATACATATAATAGCCTCAGATCCTTATAAGATTAAATATAGGATGTTTTTGACGAATATGAGTATTCTTATACTATAGATTTAGACAAATGCATGATACGGAGCATTTGCCTCTATTGAGTTGATCCTTCACATGACTGCGCACTGTAGAAAGGGGTGCAAGCAATCCGCTGTCTTCCGTTCAGGAATTAGTTCGACACTCGAGAAAAAGGAGAATCGCCATGCGGCGAGCATTGGATGAGGGCCGGAAACGGCTCCGGAAGTTGAACTTCCGAAACATGTATCGGGGCGAAGAGTGCCAGACCGTGGCACGCGTGGTCGCCAACGGACCGAAGATCGTCACCGAGGTTCACGTGGAACGCGCGGGCAGTCTGCAGAAAACGTTCGGGGTTGGTGGCAACTTCGAGTTTGGCTACCTCCAAGCATATCGGACATTCCGTCTGCTGGAGGACTGTTACACGCTGACCCAGCAGATCCTCCTGGATGTCCTCGTGGCTCCCCTTGGCGGTCATGCCAATGCCGACATCACCGCATTGCGGGAGCACATGGGCACCAAGAGGTTGGATGCCGCATTGGCTGCGGTGCCACCCAGCTTCGGGCAGACTCTGTGGACGATGGTGTCTACGGTCGGTGGCGAGATCGATGACCTGTCCAAGGAGCTGATCACGGACGCCATCGAGGCAGGTCAGCTCGAGCACTCGATTGTCTTTACGGACTTGGGGGTTGAAACCCCCGCCGTGCGCAACGAGCGCAAAGAACGCCGCAACCGGCTGATGGACCAGGTCATGCCGGGTATCACGCGCTATCTCGCGCAGGAACAGGGCGACGTCTGCGACGGTTGCGCGGAGGGAATGTTCAGGATCGTTTGCGACGTCTATTCGCGAGGAATCGACGACCCTGCGGTGCTGGTGGGCGTAGCTATCGCAGGGCATCTCTTGCTTTTCGAACTGAAGGACAGCCGCAACATTCTCGGGCGCTTGCGGCGTCGTTCGACCAGCATGGCTACTCATGTTCGGCGGGCTGCTCATTTAATTGCAACGTACTTTCCCGAAAACTCCGGGAAAGGTCCCGCGTACTACGAGTCCGAGATCGGGCTGCTCGTCCGTGAGACACCGGGAATGGACAAGGTGCGCACCATTTGAGATCTCTCCGGGGATCATCGGATCAACTCATCAAAAGAGCCTGCTCGCTTGTGACGCAGGCTCTTTGAATATCACTGTACGACGGTCACGTTTCTCTTGTCTAAGAAAGTTCCGGATCGAGCTTCTATGGTGTGTGAGCCCAATGTTGGTTTCCACTTCAGCAGAAAGTCCGGTGCCTTGGCCGCGCCAAGTTTCTTTCCGTCCACGAACCAATCAATGGTGCGAATTTCCACGGATGCGTGCGCGCTCAGGGGGATGAGTTCGGAGGAATCGGGAATCAAGGGGTCGAGCGCATAGCTGGCGCCGTCGCGAGGCGAGAGGATTTCTATCCACGATGAGGGATGGGGGATTGGTGTATCGGGGATTGGGGACAAGCGGGTACAGAGAGGGGACTCGCGAGTTGGAGGAGTGGGCCAGCCGTTCTCGCGCGCCCACTTTTCCACTTCCTTAGGAAAGACTGCAAACGCTTTCTGACCAACAAATGTCTGATCACAAGATTTGTTCGCCAAGAGACTGTTCCGTCTGTCGATTGGGAACAATCGGTAGATTTCATCTTGCGTCGTCGGCTCCGTTCCCACGATGAAGTGTTCCTGTATCGTATGCGGACAGAGAGGGGAGGGGAGGAGCCCGGAAAGTGCGCAGACGTTCTTTTCTATGATTCCCTCGGGCTTGAAAAACTCCTTTGGAGGAAGATTTTGCATCGCAGCTTCCATCACATCATGAAATATCGGGCCGGCACCCGTGACGCCCGAGGTATCGTGCATCGGGGAGTTATCGGCATTACCCACCCAGACCCCCACGATGCGATCGGGTGTGAAGCCAAGCGTCCAGTTATCGCGGGAGTTTCTGGTGGTTCCTGTCTTGGCGGCTACGGGCCGGTCGAAGTTCAGGGGGCCTTCATCACCGAACTCGGGGAGTCGTGCCGAATCGTCGCTCAGAATATCGGTGATGAGCCAGGCCACCTTGGGATCCAGAACGGATTTTCCACTTTGCACAGGCTCATCGGCAAGCATGCGGATAGGGAGCGTAAAGCCTCCGCGCGGGAAGATGCCGTAAGCTTGTGTGAGTTCCAGAAGCTTTACTTCGCCCGAGCCTAAGGTGAGCGCGAGTCCGTAGAACTCAGGGGAGCGAGTGAGTGTCGTGATGCCGGCATTCCGCAGGAACCCCAGAAGTGCAGCTATTCCTACGCGTTCCGCCACCCGCACCGCTGCGATGTTGTACGAATTGGCCAGTGCTTCGCGGTAGCGTACCAGTCCGTGTTCCCGGTAATCGTAATTGCGCGGGGTGTAGGGAGTGCCTTCCTGTGTCTGAAATTGCACTTCGGTATCTGCCACGGTGGTGGCGGCCGTGGCGCCCTGCGTGAGTGCAAGTGCGTAGGTAAACGGCTTGAGTGCGGATCCGGGCTGCCGGGCGGCGAGCGTGACATTCACCGCTCCATCGTGTTCGGCATCAAAGTAATCCGCCGATCCGACCATGCTGAGGATGTCGCCGGTATGCGCGTCCAGCACGACCACGGCGGCGGAGGTGACATTCTTTTCGGCCAGGTCTTTAAGCCTGCGATCTACAATGCGTTCCACTTCCTGCTGGAGGGTGATATTGAGCGTTGTTCTAACGGAAGGCGCATCGGCGATCTCCGGGTGCGTATCCAAAAGCTGCATTACGAAGTGTGGTGCGCGGATATCCGTCCGGTCCTCCGCAAGCGTCAGGGGCTCGGCAAACGCGTCGTTCGCTTCTTGCACGCTCAGAACTCCGGTTTCCTGCATGGCAGCGAGCACGAGCTTCTGGCGCTCTTTGGCTTGCGGGAAGTGTGTGAACGGATCAAGTCGGCTGGGCGACTGCGGCAGTCCCGCCAGCAGCGCACATTCGGCAACGGAGAGTTCCGCTGCGGACTTGCCGAAGTACGTCTTCGCTGCTGCTTCCATGCCATATGCCCGGTGGCCGAAGTATGCGCTATTCAGATAACGCTCCAGGATCTGGCTTTTACTCCACTTCTGTTCCAGTTTGAGTGCCAGAAATGCCTCGGTGAATTTGCCAAACAGCGTGTGGCTTTTTGATCCTCGCAGTGTGGAGACGAGCTGTTGCGTGAGGGTGGATCCGCCGGAGACGATTCGGCCTGCTGTGAGGTTCTGCCACGCCGCGCGCACGACGCCTCGTGCGCTCACGCCGGGGTGCCTGAAGAATGTGCGGTCCTCGATCGCGATCAGGCCATCCACGCACGAATTAGGTGTTTGTGCCAAGGGAATAGCAATCTGCGAGCCTGCATCTGGGTGTCGCAATTCGTACAGAAGCGTTTCGTTTCGGTCGAGAATAAGTGTGGAGTCTCGGTTGGCGGAATGGAAAGCGGAATCGGGGAGTGGCAGAAAGAAGAGCGCCGTTAGCACCATGAACGCAGCAAGCGTCACGATCTGCCATGTGCGGATGCTGCGTTTGTGCATGATGTATTCGGAGTTCTGATCCTAGCGTATCAGATCCGGAGTGAATGTTGGTCTGTCTTCTCTTCCGATTTCCTCTTGCTGCCATTTGGGAACATGCATGCCGGTGGCCATGGCGTATGTCGCATCGGTAGATAACGTCCCGTCATCACCTTTCTCAGCAGTGATTCTCTTCAGCTGGGCACCAAGAACGCGCATGCGCTGGTCGTCGACAGCTCCGCTCTGTGCGATGCAGTTGGTCATGAGGAATGCAGTTCCGCTGGTGATCCAGCCGCGTTGATAGAGATCCAAGATCCTTTCGCATCGTTGTAGGAGGATGGGGGAAAGCCGCTGGAATGCTTCCAGATGCTCGCCATGGAGAGCGGCCAGTTGTTGCGCCAGAGTATCGGAGAGTGTTCTGTATCGTTGTCGAAGTGTGTCGTGAGAGAGGCCAAAATAATATCCCGCTCTTTCGTACTGCGCCGGATCGTGACCACTCAGCTCATGCGGGCAGTACAGTGCGAGTGCTTGTCCCTTCCGTGAATCGCCAATGTCCCACCATCCATGGGCAAGGAAACTATGGAGCTGTGGAAGGTGACTGCTGAAATCTGTGCCTAACAATCCACGCAGGGACACTTCCCGTGCGGCATGATCATGCGCTCGGACTTGGTCTTGCTCCTGCCATCCTTCTCTGCGGTCAATGAGAGCGAGCGTCTTGTCCATCGGCATGGTTCGACCGCCAACGCAGAGGGCCGTGTTGCGGATGCGATCGACAAATCCGTGAACCACTTCTACTTCACCTTCATTTGCAAAAGTTTCCCGGATCCATCGGCGACAATCGGCGGTGGTGCGGATGATTCCCGTTCGTACTTTTTCGGCGAGTGTTAATAGGAGCTCTCTGCTCACGTTCACGGGATGGTCCAGGACGCCGTTGTTGTTCGCCAGTAAATCGAGGGTGGGCTTCTGCATGGTAATGATAAAGTAGATGAGAAACTGTCGCTGTCAATGATCTTGGAAGTGTTTTAGTGAAGCCAGGGAAAGTATGTGTGGTTGCATGACGACGTTTACCCAGCGCACGAGGCGTTGTGCGCTGGATTCATTAATAAATCTCTCTCAGGTAACATTCTTTGCCCATTCGGCTCCGCTCACTCTTCGACTTTGCTCAGAGTGACCCTGAGCTCGTCGAAGGGTCAGGGTGAAAATTGCTAGTAGACCTCCTTGAGATAGCAATTTTCACAATAGACAATCTCCGGTCGTTCCGGAGCGTAGCTGGTCGCAATGGGCTTGCGGCATTTGGCACATTCCCTGTTCCAGAGCTTACGGGGATTCCTGATCGCCATGCGCCTACGATGCCGTTCATCCGGATGGAAGTGCGGAATCGGAAGCTTTATTTTCCGGTAGAACTCCAGTTCTTGCCTGATGATCTTGAAGGGGCGACTTGTCGCTTCACACTGGACCGCCCACTCGGTGATCTCGTCGGGAACATCATCGATGGAGTCTGGTAATTTCTCCGCAGGGATCACCTTAGTGACTTTGGGAATCTCATCTTTTTGATCGCGCCACTGCCAGCCACGTTGGTGCGCTTGTTCCTTGGTAAGCGGGAAGTACTCCTGTGCTACGGTTTCGTTGTAGGCGAATGGACTCAGTGTTGCAGGGAAGAACTCGCCCCATTCCGCATCTGTGCGCATCTTGGCGATGATCTTCGATACCAAGCGTTCGTATTCTGCTTTTGTGTACTGCTTGTTCAGAACGCAGTATTCCTTCTGTCTGAGTCCAATACAGCCGAAAACGTGCACAGTATTGTGACAATCCCAGGAGAACCACGTTTCCTTGGGATGTCTGCAGAAGGCCGTGAATCCCGAGTGGTATCCGATAAGGCTTGTGTTTTCGATGATGAGCTCGGCTTTCACACAACAATGGCAATCTGCACAATCTTTCAGTTGCATGAAGGAATCGCAGTGCATGCAGTCTTGTGAGTCGTATCCATCATAACTTCCGTTGATGTTTTTGCACCGCATCAGGTGGTCTCCGGAAACATTTTCGCACTGCAGTACGTGGAGAGCAGGATGCGGTTGGGTTGCCAAGAATTCGTCATATTCTTTCCGGAATTGCTGCACGCCCGGATAACTTTCAATTGATCGCAACCTTTCTGCATATGTTTTCTCCGAAACTTTCTCATTGAAAACATACAGGTCTTTCTGTCGAAGATTGGCACAGCCGAGACATCGTGAGCAGGATCGACACTCAGAGAGGAATGCAGAGTCCCTGCAGTCCGATGAATCTCTGGAATAGCGCACGTTGTAGCTCCTGTCGACGTTCACGCATTCGTAGCAGAGCTCGGAATCAGTTGTCCACAAACAGTCAGAAGAATTTTTAGTATCGAGAGTGACTGTGGAATAGAACGAATCTTCGTTCGAGTTTGAATTGATGATCATATAACAGTTCTTGTTCCAGTCGGCAAAATTGCAGTAGTCCGAATTCTCGTTAATAGGATTGAGTACCGACATCCTCGGTACGGCGACGGAGAGAAGGCGGAATTGCTCAAAAAAACTTATCTCCGGGTCGACAGTTCGGCCGAAGGAAAGGGCATCCATGGATTCATTCCACCAGCACGCATGGCAGAATACGGTGAATGGGGTATCGGATGGATACATTGAGAGGACATGCTGATTGCACGACGCGCAGATGCCTCGTCGCAGTGTGCGTTCGTTGCGTTGAATCACGCGGCGTTGCAACCGGCAATTTGGGCAGAGCGTCGGCGGCGGGATCAGCTCCTTCTTGCCGTTGAACACAGGGGAAACTTTCTCGTAGAAGGCGAGGTCGCTTTCCGTGACTTCGAAGACTTGGTGACACCAGGCGTTGGCGCAGGTTCGTTGCATGGGAGTATTAGAATACTAGAGTAATAGAATATTAGGGAACAGTTGTCCGTGTTCCCTAATACTCCAATATTCCATACTCTCGTCCTTCGTCACTCCCCGATCGTCACCAGCTTCCCGGCTGTCTGACCGAACGTCTCCGGGAAGTACATCTCCCAGGCGCGCGCAGGTCGCTCATGAAAGGTTCCCGGGGTGGTGGCGCGGGTGAGGTAGGTGAGCTGGTAGACGCCGGCTGGCAGCTCATCGGCAAAGGCGAAGAACGCGTCGTCGCGGTACTCCCGGTGCGTGAATCGCCAGAGTCCGCTCTGCCAGTAGTCTTCGCTCCACCCCTTTGTTGTGTCATCGGTCAGGAGCGTTTTCTGCGCGGTTTCCAGGCTCAGATCGATCGCTTCCATCCCTGCGGGGAATGGGCTCTCCACAGCTACGAAATGGCGGTCCTCCGGTACGGTGATCGTAAGCGTCACGCGGTAGGTATTGCCGACGCGTAGGGATGTTCCGTCTTGGCCGGGCATCGGTTCCACGGAGCGCAGGATGCTAATGCCCTCCTCGGCAGGCGGCAGATCGTCGGCGGTGTAGAAGTACGAGAGCAGAAGGTCGTAATAGAGCTTACCCTTGCCGATTTTTGTCAGCTGTACGGAGTTCTCTTCTCCGCGCTTCATCTCATTCAAAGCAAGCGAAACCTGACGGCGTGTGAGCACATTTGCCTTTGTGATCGACCAGTTCATGACTTCGGCACCATTTACATTCGTCGTTGCGCTGTAAGAGGCATCCATTTCCTTCGTTTCCTCCAGGTAGTCCACCAACGCCAGCAAAGCGTAGGTCGTGGATTGTGTGGTGTCCCAGTGACCGTCTTTGCGGACGGCAAGCAGGTAGCGCACCATGTTGGGCAGCAGGGAGTTGCCCGGATCGATTCGGATCATCGCCTGCAGGACGATGGCGCTTGTGCGGTCGTTGGTGTGCATCAGGGAGGCATAGGTGGAGCTCTCCTCTTCCTCAAAGTGCGTGCCACGACTATCCACTTTTGCAGTGCGCACGATCTCTTCCACTATATCCAGTGCTTTGCGGTGTGATCCGGATTTCTCGAATGCCATGGCCAGATGCGCCTTGGCGAAGAGCGGGAGCTTCTCGCGGTCGGCATCCAGATTCTTGAGCAGGCTTATGTCCTTCTCTCCGGTTTCGGTCAGCACGAACAGGATGAATGCGCGGGAGGCTTGGTCCACCCGGTCTCGCGGATCGCTGGAACGCAGAACACTGTTCAGGTATTCCTGCGTGCGTCCGATCATGGCGCTATCCAAGGCAAATCCGCTCTGTTGCATCAGGTGGAAGGCGTAGAGGACGTACGCACTCAGATAAGGATAACTCTTGTTGCTTTCCTGCCAGTATCCGAATCCTCCGTCGCCGCGTTGGAAGGAGCTGAGGCGTTCTAGTCCCCGCGTCACGTTGGCTTCGAGTGCTTTGCGATCCACGATCTGGAAGGCGTCGTACTGTTGCAAGCGCGTCAGGGCAATGCTGGGCAGGACCGCGGAAAGCGTTTGTTCGGCGCACCCGTAGGGGAAGCGCATGAGATAGGCGAGTCCCAGCGGAAGGTACGTCGCAAGCGAAGGAGAGACCGTCACGGTGAGATTGCCATCCTTGGCATCGCGTTCCGTGGGGACCAATACCTTTTCTTCGGTCTTTGACTCGGTTACCCCTGTTGTTGCTGCGGATTGCGGCGTGCCGTAGATGAAGACCGGGATCTTCTCTTCCACTTCGTCGCGGAATTCTCCGCTTTTGGCCAGGAAGGTGAACGAAGCCTGCTCGGTACGTTTGAGTGTCACAGGGAAGGAGACCTTCTGTAGGCTGCTCTTCTGTACGGTGACCTCCTGCGTGTTCTTGCCGATCACGGTGAATCCGCTCCCCGTAAGGCTTACGGAGAATGTGGCGGGTGCGTCTAAGAAGTTATGGACGATTGCGCCAAGCGTGATGCGATCGCCCACCACGCCGAAGCGCGGGCGAACGGGGCGCAGGATCACGCGTTTGGTTTCGACGGCGGTGACGGCCGCAGCACCGAAGGTATTTTCCTTGGTCTGTCCGATCCCGAGGAAGTGCCAGGTGGTGAGGTTATCCGGCAGGGTGAAGGTGACGGTCGCCTTGCCGTTTTCGTCCGTGAGGATCGCGGGATTCCAGTAGGCGGTATCTTTGAAGTTTCCGCGCCTTTTCGCTTCCAGTTCTGCTCCTCCACCTCCTTTGGACCCCGGCTTGTAGCGGTCGATGAGGTACTTGAGCATCTCGGCAGTGAAGACTCCCGTTGGTCGGTCGCTGTAGAACTGGGCCACGGGATCTGGCAGCGAAAATCCGCTTAGGGCGAGCAGGCTCATATCCACGACTCCCAATGAGAGTTCCGCGCGCACGGGCTTGCCCTGCCAGTCCGTAGCGGCGAGGGTGACTTCCACCTTTTCGCCGGGCAGGTACTGCGGTTTATCCGTTTGCACCGTGACGGCGATGCGCTTGCGACTGTTTTCCACTGAAATCTTGGCGTAGCCGATCTTGAACGCGGGGACGCCGGTATCGAGTCCGTTTTCGTCGAATGTCTCGCCGATGCGCGGTTTGATGATGACGACGGAAACATAGGCGTTGGGAAGCAAATCTTCGGTAATGGGAATCTGCAGCGCCTGTGCGGCACTTTCGATTGCGATGACCTGTTTCCGGATCACCTGCTCGCGTTCAATGGTCACCAGTGCCTTTACGCCCTTGCCCTGGTAGGGCGACTTGATGAGGATCGTGGCAGTGTCTCCGATCTTGTATTCGGGTTTGTCAGCCAGTATGTCGATACGGTCGTTATTGGAGCGTGGCCAGTTTACGTAACTGGAGGAATAGGCATACAGACTCGTGGCGGCCTTACTCTGCCGTCCCGCTTGGTCCTCTGCCACCGCGACCACGCGGTATTCTCCTCCCTGGTCGGGTCGGACGTTCCCTGAAGCCTTGCCTTTCTCGTCCGTTGTGACTTTGATGGAGCGGATGAATGTATCTTCGGGCGTGTTGTTGTAGTAGTACTCGCCATCCACTCCTTTTTCTTTCACCGTGGTCCATGTGCGCTTATAGAGCTGGAGCGTGACGGAGGTGGAGGGGAGCGGCGAACCGTCCGGCTTAACCGTGATGACGGCGATCGTGGCATCTTGGCCCGTGGTCACAACGTAATCTTCGGTGCGCACGCCCACGTAGACATCGGCTTTGTGGACCGGTACCGAGACACGGTTGCTCACCACTTGGTTGTTGGGATCGGTGATATCGGCCTCGATGGTGAGGATTTGGCTCATGGCTTTTTCGGCTATATTTGCCGGAACGGATACTGTCAGATGCCCCATGGCGTCCAGCGTGCCGCTTCCTTCAGAAAGTTGCTTCGTCTCGCGTTCGCAGTTGTACCAGCACCAAGCATCCTCTGTGCCGAAGGAGTACCAGCCGTCTGTCACTTTGTTAAAGAAGTAATCGGTCGTCTGTGCGCGCCAAGTTACTGCAGCTCCCGCCATGGGGGCACCGAAGTAGTAGGCGCCTTCGATGGTGGCCTGTACGGTGTCGTTCTCGAAGTACTCTTCCCGCTTCGTCGTCAGATCCACGCGGTACTCGGGTTTGCGATAGGTAAGAACCTCGAAGTATCCGTAGATTTCGGGATACGGACTGTCTGCAAATCCGGCGCTTATGACGTACGTGCCCAGCGGCGCACCGGTATCAATGGGGAAAGAATCGGCAAAACTTCCGAATGTGGAGAAGGGCAGGGATTTCTGCAGGATCTGGTTTCCTGTCGCATCTGCGACATTCAGGTTGATGGTCCGATCTTTGCCCGGAAGGCTCAGTGCTCCGTTGCGGTCGCGCAGTCGAGCAAGTCCTTTAAAGTATACGGTGTCGCCGGCCCTGTAGAGCGGACGGTCGGTGTAGAGGTACGAGTGCACACGCACGTCGCGTTCCTGCGGATTCCAAAAGTCCGTCATGTAGCCAAAGGCATCGGCACTGAGTCCATCGCTCCAGCGGCTCGAAACCAGCGCAAAGTCGCCGCCCTTCTCAGCGGTGACCCAGAATTCCGGGTTCCACTCGTTACCAGGAGTCACGAACTTCGTACTCTCCACCGCGGACTCAAAGAATCCCTCCTTGTCCGTCTTCCCCGTAAGAACCTGCTGCCCGGAGAGTGCATGGAACGCAAGCTGTGCGCCGGAAATCGGCTCGCCCGTCTGCATGTCTATGGCCCACACCAGGACGCGGTTACCCGAGTATTTGAGCGTGAGCGCCATGTTCGTCAAGACGAACAGTTGCGTGTGTCGCAGGGGAAGGCCGTCGTAGCCAAGTTCATGAGGAGCACGGACCGAGATCCCGTAGATGCCGGAACCCAGACTCTGGCCTGCCTGCTTGGTGAGATCGATCAGTGAGCTCTCCCAGGTATTGCGTTTACTCTTCTGCTCCATCGTCCATTGCGCTACGGGAGTCTTCTTGGCAGGCAGTTCGTTCCAGGAATACTGATTGCTGCCGCGGAATGCCAGAAAATCCGCAAAGGAGATGGACGCAAGTTCCGCTTCCACACCGGTGGTATTGACGGATTGCAGACGATACACCGGCGGCTTGCTGCGTTCGAAGATGCCAAAATCACCTTTGGAATCCAGTTGCAGCTGCGGGGGGAGCGGCGGGGTTTCGAAGGAGAAGGCGAACGGCTCCTTCAGCTTCTGTCCGTAGGCGTCGGTCAAGGAATCGGCGACGGTGATCGTGTACTTCGTGCTGGCAGAAAGCTCGGGATACACGGAGAGTTCGCGGCTGTCATCCCAGCTGCTGAGCGACCACTCCAGGTCATTCCATCCTTTTACAGAAGGAGTGACGGAGATCTTTCCGATAGAGGATTTCTCCGTGAGGGGATTATTGAACGTGATGGCGATACGTCCGTACTCTTGCACCGCTCTCTGCACCGCTAGCGTTCCTACGGTAGAGAAGTTCAGTGTGTAGCCGCTCTGGCTCCCCAGGTTCCCGTGTGCACCTTTGATTCCGGGTGCGATGGTGAGTGTGTAGGAAGAAGCAAATTCCAGGGGACGGGTAAGGGAGAGTACAAGCATGTTGCTGATGGCAACCGGATTATTTGTATCCTTGGTCTTAGCGAATGCGACGGAGCGGATATCCACAGGTGTGCTGCCGCTTCCGGATATTCCCTTTTCCAGCTTCAAAAACGGCAGGGCGGTCGCGGGATTCATTGCTTGGTTAAAGGTAAGTGCAATCGTCGTAGATGGGCCGGCAAGGGCATATCCCGCATTCGGTTCCGTAGAAACGACCTCCGGACGAGCGGTTTCGAACGTCCAGGAAAAATCCTCTTCGGTGGCATCGCCAGAAACCGTAGAGATCCCTTTGGGTACGCTCACAGTGTAGTGCGTGGAGGCGTCGAGCTCTTTCTCGGGGATATATTGCACGGCGACGGTACTGAGCCAGCGCCAGCGACCCTTCACTTCGGGTACGATGCGCGCCGGGAAATTCGCCATACGCACCGCTGCGACATCGCCCTGCACTTGGGTCAGGGGAATCATGGGGCGATCAAAGACCATGGTGATGATCGTGCCTGCGGCGACATTCTGGGCGCTTGCTTCGGGGATACGTACCGCGATCTTGGGGGGTCCTGCCACCGTGAACGTGAATTCAAGGTCCTTGCCCATTTTCACCTGATCTGACGTCAGGGCGTTGCGTCCCACACGGAAGATGAGTGCCTTTCCGGCGGGAAGCTTTTCCGCAGGAGTAAACGTGAGTACTTCATCTTGCCAGGTGAGTGATCCCTTCAAATCTTCGGGCAAGATCAGGTTCTTCTCTACGCTTCCGTGATCCATAAGTTCAGGAAAGCTCATTCGAAGCACTGATGCTGCGGAGACCTTTTGGCGCAGTGCAAAATCCATAGCGGGAGCCAGACGGGGAACTCTGACTATTCCCGTAGCAAAGAGTCCACCCAGCATGATGGAGATCACAATGACGCTGGCGAATGCGTAGGGTCTCTTGCCGATAGCGGAAGCAACAGGGGCGAGTCGTTCGGAGAAAATCATAAATGAAGAGGGGAGTGAACGTGGGTTCCTATGGTAGAAGTCCTGCGTTGCAACCTCAATGACTTGCACGGTTCGAAATTGATGCCCAAATGGTTTTTTGGTGCTCAGGACAAGTAAAAGATCAATGCGTGCTACTTGTGATCTGTTGGAGTGCGCTTAGGGATTGAACGTTCGTTGGATCATACTGCAGAATCGCTCTGAATTGATCGATAGACTCTTCAATTGCTTCTCTATTGTAGAGAAGAATACCCACATTCAATCGGGCTGCTGTGAACTTAGGCTGCAGACGAATGGCATCGCGGTAGGCGGCCTCGGCTTCTTTAACCCTGCCGAGCTTGGCCAGGATCACACCCAGATTATAGTGGGTTTGCGGGTAGAAAGGATTCAGACCTAAGGCCGTGCGATACTCGGCAACACCTTCATCGTACTTTCTTATTTCTACCAGGAGTGCGCCCAAGTTGATGTGAGCTGTGGCGAATGAGGGTTCTAGCGCGATTGCCCGGCGATACGCTTGCTCCGCTTCAGTGTATTTTTGTTGCTGATAGAGGATCACACCCCAGCCGAGGATCGCATGATAGTTCGTGGGATCGGAGCTCATTGCTTCCTGCGCAGTTTTCTCCGCCAGAGTAAAATTTCCGCGATCACGATACTCAGAGGCGAGGTTCGTGAGGATTCTGGATTCACCATACTTGCTCCCAGAGCCGTTGCGAGCATACTTTCGGGCAATTTCCAGGGCGCGCGTGAGGAGCGGGATGACTTCGGCGTGCTCCCCGCGCAGACGTTGGTAGTTACCCAGGTTATTCAGCGCCACGTGCGATTCGGGGTACCTGCGGAGCGTATTACGAAACAGCGTCTCACTGTCTTTCCATACTTTTGATTGTACGGATGAAAGAATGGAAAGGGTTAGAAGCAGCACGCACATGCTGCCAACGCACAGTTGTTTCAACTTTCCATCACAGAGCCGTGCGAGTGCAATGGCAAAAAGGAAGACGATTCCGATGGATGGCACGTAGGCATACCGATCTGAAGCGAAGTAGAGAAAGTCTCCTTTAGAAAAGTTGAAGAGGGTAGGGGAGACTGCGATGAGATAGAACGCGAGAGAGAAGAGGATTTCTCGCGTCCATCGCAGAGAAAAGAACGCGCAGAAGATGAGGACGATGCAAAGAATAAACGGGATCAGCACATCTGTACGTGAGAGGCTCACTTCCCCAAGGAACGGATATAGAACAGAAAGTCCCACAGGAGCAAAGATCTTTTGCAGATAGAACATAGCGCTCACTGGAGCCATGAGGAATTTTTCCAGAGGAGTCGATGCGGTCAGCACACCCGTTTTACCAATCCAGGCAATAATCGCAAAGACTCCTGAGAGCAGAAAAAAGGGGAGCTTTTCCAGAAACATTTTGAGATTCCATTTTCTCCGTTCACGAAAATCTAAAAGGAGCAGAAGAACGGGGAGAGTGATTACCGTAACTTTGGCGAGTAGCGCGAGCAGGAAGGCCATCAGACTCCAGAGGTAGGTGCGTTTCTTTCCATCCGATCTGAAGTGCAGATAAGCGATAATGCTTAACAGAAAAAAACATGTGGAGAGAACATCTTTACGTGCGCTGGCCCAGGCTACGGCTTCCGTATGCAGTGGATGCACGGCAAAGAGTATTCCACAGAAAAGAGCGAGCCATCCGCGTCGCGTCAGTAGCAGCATGAGCCATGCTACGAGCAGTGCGTTGAGCGTATGCCAGACCAGATTTTGGATGTGGTAGATCGTCGCGGATGTCCCACCAACCAGGTAGTCGATCTGATAGCTCAAGAAGGTGAGCGGGATGTAGAGCTCGGGATCGTACGTCGAAAATATGGTCTTGAGGGAATGCGGCGTGATGGAGCGGATAACGGGATTTTCATAGATAAGAAGTCCATCATCCCAGCGAACGAAGAGATTTTGGAGTGAGCCTCCATACACGGCAAACATCAGTAGAAAAAACACGGCGATAACCCACCAGCGTGTTGACCAGGAGGGGAGGGGAGGTGCTGAGAGAGCATTTTCCGTCACGCAAGCACTGTAGAGCGCTTCGCCTGGTTCTGGAAGGCTCGTCTTGAATGAATAAATAATTTACTCAATAACTGCTTTTCTGAGCAATTTTCGTGTGCCGAAGAAGAGGAGTAGAAAACTTCCTGTGAGCACCGCCCAGAGTCCGGGTCCCGAAGAGGGTTGTGCCAGGGGCCGGCGAAGAGGGGCTCCGCCGTGGAGTGTACCTGTAACCTTTGCGGATGATCCGCCAGAGGCTGCTTGGGCAGCTGCCTGTGCACGATTGCTTCCTACCGTATACGGATTCATCGGGAGCAGGCCACTGACATCAGCATATGTTCGAAGAGATGAGCTTTCGTCCGCTCCTGCAAGCGCATTACCAAGAGATGTTTCGGGTGGATCTTCTGTTTCATTGCTTGCCATGAGTGCGCGGGTGGTGGCTTGATCGTCACGTACGGAAGAGGTCTCTGTGTTTGACTGAGCAGAGGACACAGTTTGAACAAGGGCTGCCGGAGTGCTTGTTGAGGCAGAGCCGTCTGTTCCGTTTGGTGCGGAGGCAATAGAAGAAGAGCTCTGGCCAGCGGGTGGTGTGATGTTTGCTGCGAACGCATCGATGGGTTGTGTGAGTTCCATGTTCTCCATGGAAGTTTCTGTCGTTGCAGTCGGTGTGGAATTATTTGAAGTTCGAATGGTGATCGATCCTTCTAAACCTTGACCATTGATGCTGTAGTAAGAGTAGGTCCCCGAAGAAAAATCCTGTGCAATGGTTAAGATGGCAGATGCACCAGGGGCAAGTGCGCTTGTGGAGAGGCACCGTCGGTCACGGGTACAGAGTTGATCAGATTGCAACGTGTGTGTCTCGGGCGAATCGTTGACCCACTTCACTCTAGTTCCGGTAGTCACTTGCACGGTCTGCGGAGAAAATCCCTGCGCAGAAATGCGCACAGTCACCGTATTCCTGCCTGTGAAATTCCCTCCAAAGGCAAGGGTGAGTCCAATGCTCGATGCAACAAGGATCCCTGCAATGGCGGCAGGACGTCGGGAGATGGTTGTGACACCACCGTGCGGAGGGGTTGCAGGTATGTGGACAGAGGGAGGTGTGACGGATGTTGCCTCATCTTTGACTGTTACATGCACGGGGGACGGCATTGCTGCGCTCGTGTCCGTCGGTTGCCAATTGGGATGAAGATCGCTCATCGGGATCGGGGAGGGACGGCAAGGGCAACCACCTGTCGGCGGGAAGCCAGAACGGTTCCTGTGATAGCGGAGAGCGTAAGGATGAGGGCAAATATGGAAGGTATTCCGGTTTCGCCGGGAACCGTTACGGGATTCTTGGTCTTGAGTAAATCACCGGTAAGGGGAGCGGTCGAGGTCTTAGGATTGCCGACTTCCACAGCGACTTCCTGACTGAAGGCCGATTCCTCATCATTTTGATTGAGGGCGCGGATGGCGACGAAGTAAGTCGTTTTCTCAGGAAGGCTGCGAATGGCCATGCTTGTACTTTCCGCGGAGACGGTCTTACGTTGTATGTATCGTCCGGAGGTTGTTCCATAGTAGAGGTTGTAGGCCTTAAGCTTAGAAGAAACGAGTGGGTCCCATGCGACGTAGAGACTTGTCCCCTCGGTGGTGATGCGCATGTTGCGTACCTGCAGTTGTGTGAAGGCCGTTCCGCTTTCTTGGGTCGATCCGACAGAGGATGAAGCGACAGAGCAGCGATTGGATGTGCAGTTTCCACTCAGGCATTGGATCGGCGTGTTGCATGCGCCACCATCTTCTACCTTGAGGATATCTCCGCGACACACTCCGCCACCGCAGAGTCCACTGTTGCAGTCGGCATGACTGCCGCAGGTGGTTCCATCGGGCTGGCCATTGCTCGTTGAACTCATAGACGCAACGGAAGAAACGGGGGCGCTGGAGCTTGAGGCAATTTCCAATGTGCAGTTCACCGAGCAGCCGTCTTCGGCAAGGAAGTTACCGTCATCACACTCCTCACCTGCTTCCAGGAGTCCGTTGCCGCAGATTGGTGTTGCCGATGCGACAGACGAGCTTGCAGCCATGGAGGTAAAAGATGAGCTGATGCTACTCAAGCTCACGCCGTTACTTGAGGTTGCAGATGCTGTGCTCGTACTTGTGCTGCTTCCTGCTGCAGGGTGCTCCGTGTCGATACTGGATTGGCTGTCGGTAGAAGCCGAGGAAGTATTGCCGTTGCTCTGCGCAGCGGAAGAGGAAGAGTTTTGCTGAGGAGAGAAGTCGATGAGCAGTGATCCGGGGACTTGTGTCAGAATATCTTCACTCTCACCGTTGTCTTTTTTGGCCACGATGCGCGTATGTCCGGTTACCTGAACATCATAGAAGCTCAGAACATCTGAATTGGTTTGAGGGATTGATTTGATGTTCAAGAGCATGCGAGCCACTTCGATGGTTTCACCCGTGGGCTCTTGATCCGTCACCGCTGATACATCGATCTTTATCAGGCCGTCGCTTGGAGAGAATGCAAGTTCCCCCGGTACCGCTGTGGGCAGCAGATCGCCTGCACTAATTCCCGCTCCCTCCAGGACGCTTGCGTTGAATTGAATCCATGCACGCACTCGAGAAATCTTGCGCTTGCCCGGGTTGAGTACCACGAGATCCATATGGAGGTTATCTCCCTTATTCATGGGAGAAGTTCGCAGGGTATCAGGGTCGAGTACATCGAAGGTTGGGCAAGGAGAAACGCCAGTGGCGCAGTGCGGGCGCAACATAAGCGTTGGGGCTGTCGTATCGGCAGTCAGCGCGGAAGGAGTCTGCGCAATGGCGATCGCAAGCAGGAATCCAAGGGTTCCGAGGAGAGAGAGCCGACGGAAAGTGGCAGTGTGTTTCATGTGTATGGTGATCGGAATCAGGGAAGCGTGCGCAGAATATGCAGGGCGTCATCCACAGTCAGCTGGCCGTCCTCATTTGGGTCGGCGAGCAGCTGCTCGGGAGTGGGGGACTTGTACCCCTGCGTCACCTCAAGAATGGTGATCGCGTCCTGCACATCCGTAACGCCATCCCCGGTCAGATCGCCTACGTGACTTTCAGAACCCGCTTCTATGAGTGCGATGGGTTGCACGTCTCCGGCGCTTTGAATGCCGATGACAAAAGACGACGCAACACAGATTGCTCCAAAGAGGAGTGCTCTGAGGTACTGCCGTGAACGGGAAGGAATATGCATTTCCCATTATTATAGATCATTTCATGTTTTCTCTCTATCGTGATTCATTGACTGAATACTAGTAATAGTTTATAGAGTACATGGAAATAATAAATAGCACACTATTTATAAGTGGAGTAAAGTTTCATCTGAACTGCTTCTGCTTAGACTTTGTATCATCCTATGGACAATATCTTTCTTTTCACTGGCGAGAATGCTTTTGCGTTGAGGATGGAGGTTGTCCGTTGGGCAAAGGAATTCCGAGAAAAGCATGGAGAAGCGAATCTGTCGCGTCTTTCTGCGCAGGGACTTGGGCTTTCGGAATTTCTCAATGAGGCTGCAAGCGCCCCCTTCATCGCGGAACGGCGTCTTCTTATTGTCGAGGGCATTCCGGATTTCTCCGTGGAAGGAACCGAGAAGAGAGGGCAGAAGAAGCGTGATTTCTCTATGGTGTTTACAGAGGTTCATCCTCAGACCATTATTTTGTTCATTGATCCCAAGCCGGATAAGCGCCTGAGTACGGTTAAAGAGCTTCTTACATTGGCAACGGTGAAGGAGTTTGCACATGTAAGCGGCGAACTTCTTTCTCGATGGGTGCAGTCTTCCATTCAGATGCAAGGGGCTCAGGCCGAGCGTGAGGTGCCGTTTGTGCTGGTGCAGCGTGTGGGCGAAGATCAATTGGTCTTAAGCCAGGAAATTTCGAAGCTCTCACTTTATGCGATGGGTAGGACCATTACACGCCAGGATGTGGAAGAGCTTTGTATTCCTTCATCCGAGCAGACTGTGTGGTATCTCTTGGATCTTTTGGGTGAAGGACACACGGATGAAGCAGTCATGTACTGCCAGAGCCTCTTAAGCCGCGGAGAGAGCGCGCAAGGGGTGTGGAATATTTTTCTGTGGATCGTTGCGAGCTTTGCCTCAGTTGTTTCTGCAGTAGAAGAAGGAACCACCAGTGTTCAGGGGGTCATGCAGGCAACAGGCGTTAAATTCGGCGCGGCGCGTTCCTTGATCTCGCTTGCTCGTTCGTGCAAGCGTCCGGCACTTCGATTGCTCCTCGAGCGCGTTGCCGACTCCGAAATTGCGCTCAAGACCGGTGCCTACAAAACTTCCACCGATTCGGAAGAGGAACTGGCGGCGGTATTGGATTGCTGCCTGATGGCATTTCCACGGTGAGTGAGTATGAGAATACTAGAGTCATAGAATATTCTCATACTCCAATACGAATATCGTTCGTCTCACTTCTTCCCTTCGATCATACCTAAGAGGCTTTGAGTCCTTTCCTCTTCCTCTTGCTTTGCCGATTGCTCGGTTTTGGAGCGCTCATCACGTCGACGACGGCGTTCCTCATCTACTTGCTGCACCAGTTTGTTTTCTCCGATATTTTCGATTTCTTTGGCATATTTCTTGTCAATGGCGGCCAGCTGTTGCTTCTCATTGGAAAGAATGTCCTTCAGATTCTGGATCTGCTCAGGGGTCATCACGGGAAGGATATTCACCCAGTACTGCCGCTCCTCGTCATTCATGCTCTCGGAACCAAGAATCAATTCCACAAGCTCCGGGAATTTCTGCTTCAGCTCCTCAGGGATCTGCACGGCGGGTGGTTTGGAATCAGCCATATGAAAAGAGTACGCGGAGAGGATGGCTTTATGCAATGGAGTTGTTGTGAGGATCTGCCTAGGAATGCGATTTTTTGACTCTTAGAGGTACTCGAAAAATATTGAATGAATACGTTTTCGGTTCAAGACCTTTGCAACACTTGGGAAGGGGTAAGGAAATCTAGGCCAAGGTGAGGACGATCATCGTTGTAGTAGGGCAACCAGAGCTTAATGGCTTGCTGGTACGCTTCCGGCTCTT
>Ga0247841_10003280_pt1 | contig 30415 bp, 23 predicted proteins | sample LaCruzMarch2015__2_FD_192410 | JGI IMG/M metagenome (GOLD analysis project Ga0247841, IMG submission 192410) | Freshwater microbial communities from meromictic Lake La Cruz, Castile-La Mancha, Spain - LaCruzMarch2015_18m | ecosystem: Environmental > Aquatic > Freshwater > Lake | place: Spain... | reverse complement strand
CGTCCCTGGCCTCTAAGCCCGGGACTGGAATACCTGCCCTGTAAAGTGCTTCTTTGCCATCCAGTAATTCACCCTGATAATAAGCTTTGCCTTCACCCATCATCAATAAGGCGATCTGCGACATCGGGGCAAGGTCTCCGCAGGCGCCAACCGAACCTTTCTGGCAAACATACGGTGTAACACCTCTGTTGAGCATTTCCACCAGGGTCTGTGTAATAGCTAGTCGCATTCCCGAGTTGCCATGTGCATGTACGTTTATCCGGCCAACCATCGCACCCCGGACCCATTCTACCGGCATGGGGTCACCGATGCCTGCAGCGTGATTATATATAAGGTATCGCTGGAATTGCTGAACCTGTTCATCGGTCAGCACCATTTCCGAGAATTCACCAATGCCGGTATTGACGCCGTACATTATTTCACGGGCAACGATTTTCTTTTCCAGCATGGCCCGGCATGCTTCGATCCTTGTGATCGCGTCCGGGTGAAGTTCAACTTTTTCATTGTGACGGGCCACATTGACCACGTCTTGTATGGTAAGGCCGGAGCCTTTGATTATTAAAGTCATAAGATTTAAGTGTTTAGGTTTAAGTTTCAAATGAGAAGACAGAATACAGAATACAGAATACAGAATACAGAATACAGAATACAGAATACAGAATACAGAATACAGAATACAGAATACAGAATACAGAAGACAGAAGACAGAAGACAGAAGTCAGAAGTCAGAAGTCAGAAGTCAGATTCCAGAATAGCAACTCAGGACTCAGAACTGATAGAGCGCTGTGCGGTTGATCTTGATCTTAAACTTTAAAATCCAGCTGTACATAGATTGGAGGTAAATTTTCACAAAATTATTAAAAATATTCAATCCTTTATTGGTTAACTGTTATTATTACCGCTCAATCATTTAAAATGATTATCAGGATGGATTGGGAAGGATCAGTAGAGGCCTGTATCAAAAGTCTGAGCTACCTCTATTTTATGATAGTCCGACGACTGAAGCCGTCGGTTCCGGCATCTCCTTCCCCCGTTTGGGGGAAGGCCGGGATGGGGGCCGATGCTCCGACGACTGAAGCCGTCGGTTCCGGCATCTCCTTCCCCCGTTTGGGAGAAGGCCGGGATGGGGGCCGATGCTCCGACGACTGAAGCCGTCGGTTCCAATTTTGTAACATCAATGGAACCAACGGCTTTAGTCGTTGGAGCACGAACTAATATCAGGTAGCAATTCGACAGAATAGACTTTTGAGACAGCCTCTTAGAAATTTACCAGACTAGTCAGTTTGTACTTTTCTGACAAGTTGTTCGACAGTCCAGGCATTTTGCTCGCCTGTCTTCATTTTTTTTACGGTGAGATGTCCGCTGGCAATCTCATTTTCACCGACCATTATAACATAAGGGATTTGTTTCTGATCGGCATATTTCATCTGTTTCTTTATTTTTCCGGGATCAGGATATATTTCTGTGCTGATACCTGATTCACGAAGCTGAACTGCAAGCCGGAGGCAGTATTTTTCTTCCTTCTCTCCGAAATTTATTAATAAGACCTGTGTTTTTGAAATATCTTTTTCAGGAAAACGGTTTAACGACAGAAGGACATCGTAAATACGGTCAGCGCCGAAAGAAATGCCTACGCCCGAAACGCCCGGCAGGCCGAAAACCCCGGTCAGGTCATCATAACGACCACCCCCGCAGATACTTCCGATCTCAAGCTCTTTTGCCTTTACTTCAAAAATGGTTCCTGTATAATAATTCAGTCCGCGCGCCAGGGAAATATCCAGCTCACACTCATCTGCAATACCCAAAATTTCAAGTCTTTCATAAATGTCCTGCATTTCGGCGATTCCCTTCACACCGGTCAAAGAACCGGAAAGATTTGATTTTAAGATTTCAATTCTTTGCTTGTAGTCTCCTTTAATATGAATAAATGGATTGAGTTTGCTTAGTTCGCCAGGTGTAAACCCTTTCGCAACAAGTTCTTCCATCACTTTTTCAAGACCCGATTTATCCAGTTTATCCAGGGCTACTGTCAGGTCGGTAAAACGATCAGAAAAACCAGCGATCTCAGCTATTCCTGCTAATATTTTCCGGTTATTAAGTTTAATGACAACCTTAACATCCAGTACTTTAAAAATATCATGAATGACCTGCACCAATTCCACTTCATTCATCAACGAATCACTTCCGATCACATCGACATCGCACTGGTAAAACTCCCTGTACCGTCCTTTCTGGGGTTTGTCGGCCCGCCAGACAGTCTGGATCTGGTAGCGCTTAAAGGGAAAAATTATCTCATTCTGATGTTGGACGACAAACCGCGCAAAAGGAACAGTCAGATCATATCTTAACCCTTTCTCAGCAATTTTGAGTGTCAGCGGACTCAGGTTTTCCGGAGTAACTTCTTCAGAGGAAATTCCTGACAGGTAGTTTCCCGAGTTAAGTATTTTGAAGAGAAGTTTGTCGCCTTCTTCGCCGTATTTACCCATAAGGGTCGACAAGTTCTCCATGGCAGGCGTTTCAATTGGGACATATCCGTAATGACTAAAAACATTCCGTATATTTTCAAAAATATAGTTTCGCCGCACCATTTCCTGCGGTGTGAAATCCCTTGTCCCTTTCGGAATAGTAAATTTTTCACCCATGATTAACCTGTTTTCATGATTAAACTTCGATCAATTTTAAGCAAAGGTCGCATTTTTCGTTTATTTTTGCCTTCCTTCTGGATTTATAATTACCGATGCAAATACTTCAGATAGCCAATAAATTTCCTTATCCGGCAATAGACGGTGGTTCTATCGCAACTTTAAGTCTGAGCCGCTCCTTTGCTGCTCTGGGACATAAAGTGACTGTGCTGGCTATCAATACTTCCAAACATTATACGGATCCGGCAACCGTACCCGCTGAATTGTCCGATAAAATCCGGTTTATTGGTGTCCCGGTGAACACCGAAATCAGGCTTTCCCATCTGATCCGTAACTTTTTATTTTCCACCTGGCCCTACAACGCGGAAAGATTCATCAGCAAAGAATTTGACAATAGTCTGAAAAAGCTCCTTCTGGATGAGAAATTCGATATCATTCAGCTTGAAGGCCTTTACCTGACACCTTACCTTAAGACGATCCGCGCTCATTCCACCGCGAAGGTGGTGATGCGCGCCCACAATATTGAGCACGAGATTTGGGAGCGGACTGTTACTCGGACACAGGGCGTGAAGAAGTGGTATATCCGTCATCTGGCAGGCCGGATCAGGCGAATGGAGCTGCAGTTCATGAACCGCTACGATGCCGTTCTTCCCATTACTAGCAGGGATGGTGATTTGCTTCGTGATTTAGGATGCCGGTTGCCCAGCCATGTAGTTCCGATGGGTATTAATGCCGGTGAACTGATTCCTGACCTTAGCCGGATTGAGTTTCCTTCGGTGTTTCATATCGGAGCCCTTGACTGGATACCTAACCAGGAGGGTCTTTTATGGTTTTTCGAAAGAGTTTGGAATTTAGTGCTTGAAAAGCATCCTGATCTTTTATTTTACCTGGCAGGAAGGAATGCACCACAGTATTTCAAAACGCTGCCTTATCCAAATATCGTTTATATCGGCGAGGTAGCAAATGCTTATGATTTTATCCGCTCGAAAGCCGTCATGATCGTTCCTCTTCTATCAGGAAGCGGGATGAGAATCAAGATCATTGAAGGGATGGCTCTGGAAAAGGCTATAGTAACAACTTCTATCGGTACAGAAGGCATTGCAACAACCCATGGCACTAATATCCTGATCTCCAATGATCCGGAAGAATTTGCCCGGGATGTATGTGGGCTCATTGAAGACCGGAATTATTGTCTGAAAATCGGAGAAAATGCCCGTAACTTTGTAACCGTCCATTATGATAACTTTGCTATCACCAATTCGCTGGCAGAGTTTTACCAAAAGTTACGCTGATGATCATTGAATTCATCTTCTGGATAGCGGTTTTTCTGGTTTTGCACACTTATGTGCTTTACCCTTTAATTTTACGGATATTTTCCGCAGGGCGAAAAGGAAATGTTATGGTTTATGAGAGGAATGAAGAATTACCTTTTGTATCCGTCATCATTTCGGCCCATAATGAAGAGTCATGCATTGAGGAGAAAATTCAAAGCATATTTGCCGGTTCCTATCCACCAGAAAAATTTGAAGTCCTGATTGGGTCTGATCATTCAACTGACCGTACCGTAGAAATTATCAGGTCGTCGATGAAAATTTTTCCTTCATTGAAGTTTTCTGAATTTAAGGAAAGAAGAGGTAAGGGAAACGTAGTCAACGATCTGGTCCAAAATGCTACAGGTAAGATACTGGTGTTAACCGATGCCAATGTAATTTTCCATAAAGACACGCTCTTTTACATGATCAGGCATTTTAAAAATCCTGTGATTGGCCTTGTGGATACTAATATGGTTAACCGTGGTATGAAAGAAGCAGGGATTTCGTACCAGGAGAGAGCTTATATATCCAGGGAAGTTGGGATCAAGGATAGGGAAAGCCGTTTGTGGGGCGCCATGATGGGGCCTTTTGGCGGCTGTTATGCAATACGGAAAGATGATTACGCCCAGGTGCCTTCGAATTTCCTGGTTGATGATTTTTATATCAATATGAGGATATTTGAAAAGAGAAAACAGGCCATAAATGATATCCACGCTATTGTTTTTGAGAACATTCCGGATGAATTAAAAGTTGAATTCCGTCGGAAAGTGCGAATTGGAACCGGGAATTTCCAGAATCTCCGTAAATTCTGGCGGCTTATTTTTACCCTCAGGTACGGATTCGCTTTTCTTTCCCATAAAGTGATCCGCTGGTTCGGCCCTTTTTTCCTTATTATAGCAATGGCAGCAAATATTTACCTTGCTTTCGGAAGCAATTTATACTTATGGATACTTACAGGCCATTTATCTGTTTACTTCATTCCGCTTATTGATTGGGCTTTAAAGAAGTTCAATATCTATATCGGGCCATTCCGGCTGGCAACTCATTTTATCTCCATGAATGCCGCACTTTTTATCGGGTTTTTCCGTTCGCTTGGAAAAGTGCAATCAGGCGTCTGGGAAAGAACCGAACGGGGTTAATTTTTCTGAACGCTTTATTCCATATATCCATATCCATTAACGGGGAATCGGTTGTAGCCTTTAAAGTGAGGAAAAAACCAAGCGGAAGAAGGATAATAGAAGAAAGCCACATTCCTCCGGATACGCCCATTGCCCCTTTAAGGGCTGATTTTTCCCCGATCATGGAAATGATGTGATATAAGATGAAAAACAAGATGGAAATCACAGTTGGCAGGCCTAATCCGCCTTTTCGAATAATAGCTCCCAGCGGTGCACCGATAAAAAACAGTACCAGGCATGCGAACGATAAGGTAAATTTCCGGTGCCATACGATCTTGTGCTTTACCAGGTATTCTTTGCTGCTGGCAATAGATTGCACGTGATACTCGAGGGTTTTTTTAATGCTGCGGGCTGAGGTCAGTGCGCTTGAAGTTATACGGACACGTTCCTCTCCTGAAAACAGGCTGAGGAAATCAGGCTGGATGACTGTGCCTGTATCCTGGCCTGCATGGTAATTCGAGTCAATATTCAGGTAAACCTGGTAATTGCGGGGATAATGCTTAGACAGGTTTAAACGCCTGCTGTTGATGGACGTACTGAGAGAGTCGATGAAATAATTTAGTTGCTTAATATTCAGCATCTGATAGTTGTTCTTGAAAAGTTCCTCATTCGTCCTGTTTAGTTCAAAGGCCGAAAGGTCGAATTTTCTTTGCTGCACTTTAAAAAAAGTCCGTTGAAACGGATTGATCTTCTTCGAATCTTTCTGGTCGACTTTATCCTGGTAGTTATATCCATCATACAGGGTGAAAAGAAGGTACCTGCCGTCAGGCGTCGATTCCATCAGTCCGGAATCGGCCACGGTAACATCGATATTGCCTCTGCCATCTGTATGATTATAAATCATGACCTTGTATATATTGTTGCCATCTTTCCCCTTTTTACCGACTCTTATGACGTAATCTTCCATATCGTTATAAAAGATGCCTTCTTTGATATTTACTGCCAGTTTTTTTTTCCTGATATCGTAAAGGAGTGATTTAAATTTCAGGTTGGCGACCGGCAGAACATTATTGGAAAAATAGAAAGCAAAAACGGAAATAAAAACAGATAAAATGATCAGCGGCTTCATAATGGAACGGAGCGAAATGCCTGCCGACTTCATAGCTACCAGTTCGTAATGTTCGCCGAGGTTACCGAAAGTCATCAAAGAAGAAAGAAGGATAGCTAAAGGCAGCGCCAGAGGAACGAATGTAAAAGAAGCGTAAAAAAGCAATTCGCCGATGATATACCATTCAAGGCCTTTACCTACAAGATCGTCGATGTACATCCACATGAACTGCATCAGCAGGATGAACAGCGAAATGAAGAAAGTGACCAGGAGAGGTCCGGCATAAGTTTTTAGTACCAGCGAATATATCTTTTTCATGACAGGCATGCTTTCTTCAACGCAAAGGTAGGGTAATAAATTGCTGGAGAAAAAAAACCGGTAAATGATGATCTTAACATTTTTATATTACTTTTGTTGCATTGCAAACCAAATGTTTAATTTAATAAAGGAGCAAAAAAATGAAAAAACTATTACTCTTAACCCTTACAATTGTCTTTGGGTTTACTACTTTCTCACAGAAAGCTACTGTCCCTAAACAACTGCTCAATAAAGCAGTGAAGATTGAATATCAGAAACCCATCAGGGATCTTTCTGATTTTTCCATGCCTGTCAACCCCACGGTGAGGTCCATTACTTTAGACCCATCAGAAACGATTATTGGAAATACGTTTTATGATTTATGGTCAAATTCCAGTTATAGCAACCGTCTTTACAGATATGACGATGGTTCTATGGTTGGCGTTTGGACGCGCGGTATGGAATCAACAACATTTCCTGACAGGGGAACCGGTTATAACTTTTTCGATGGGAGCGCATGGGGGCCTATTCCTACTGCAAAACTTGAGCCCGTAAGGACCGGCTGGGGCACTTATGCACCAATGGGCCTTAACGGGGAAGTTGTAGTTGCCCATAATGGGGCAAATCTTCAGATCTCTCAAAGAGAAACCAAATTCACCGGTGAATGGGTGTCAAACGCTTATGTCGGCGTAGCACAGCCAACCTGGCCCAAAGTCGTAACTTCAGGTGATGAGAATCAATACATGCATATTTTCTATCACTCTTATAATGCCTTCGGTGGAATGCCAGGTGCAATTGTTTATACCCGTACTTCTGACGGTGGCGCAAGCTGGGATCCGGCAGATGTGATTCTTGATGGTATGGGACCCGAAGACTATTTTGAGTTCCAGTCGGAAGAATTCGTCGTTGCCAGTAAAGGAGATGTTGTAGCTATGTTTGTGTGTGGTGCCTGGACTGACATGTTCATCATGAAATCCATAGACAATGGTGACACCTGGGAAAAGATTTTGGTGAGGGAACATCCTGTTCCATTTTGGGATTTTGCTACCATGCTCATGCCGGATACTTTATTTTCTTGCGACAACTCTGGAGGCATCGCTATCGATAATAGCGGAAAAGTCCATGTTGTTTTCGGTTTAAACCGGGTTTTGGTAGATGAAATTACAAATCCTCCTGGTGGTTATACTTATTTCCCCTATGTTGACGGTATTGGTTACTGGAACGAGGACATGCCTCCATTCTCCATCGATCTGAGTGCATTGGCCGGACCTCAGTATGAATATCCAACTTCAGAAATGATTGAAGATTATAACTATATCGGTTATATGCAGGACTATAACGGCAACGGAACACTTGATCTGCTCTCCGGGGTTATGCCACTTGGTTACCGGTCCATTGGGCCTTCAACGATGCCGACCATCTCGATTGATGATGAAGGCCGTATCTTTGTTGCCTTTGCTTCGACGACGGAAACCTTTGATAATTCTGAAAACAATTTCAAAAAAATATGGGTACGTGCTTATGATAATGGTTTATGGGGTCCTTTCTATCATGCCACGGAAAGTATTCTCCATATCTTTGATGAAAGTATCTACCCACTGTTGACAGCAAGTTCTGACGGAGATATCCATATGATCTACATGACTGACGGGACACCGGGATTAGCATTAGATGAGGACCATGCTTACCAGGAAAACACTATTTGGTATTCAGCAATTCCAAAAGAAGACCTTCTGACAGGGATCGAAGATAACACACTTATCAACCCGACCAGTGTTTCCCAGAATTATCCCAATCCTTTCAACGGAACAACAACTATCACGGTTAACCTGCCGAAAGCAGCGAACCTTAGCATGAATGTGAGCAATATCCTGGGACAACAGGTGATTGAAATGCAGAGAGGCTATGTCTCTTCCGGAACCTATTATTTCCAGGTCGATGGGACAAAATTGCAGGATGGGGTTTATTTTTATACTGTAAAAGCCAACAACAGCGAGGTTACCAAAAAAATGATCGTAAGATAATCTATTCTGATTATTGATCTTAAGCCGGACTTATATGTTAAGCCCGGCTTTTTTTTGTATACTGAAACTTAAGGCAAATGCGAAGCATTTTCCTTTTAGTTTCAGTTATGCCGAGAGGAACAGCGGCTATAAAATTGCAAATACCGAAAAATCGGTACAGGCTCTGTTCCGATTCGGTATAATTATTTATTTGCAGCAGATTAATATTTTAAAAATGTATAACTTTATGGTTTGATACAAGAAACATTTTTTAACGTGTTCAATTAAAATTACCAACTATGAAAAAATTATTACTACTTGTTATCCTGATGAGTTTTTTGACTGTCAATGCACAGCACATCAAAAAAGAACTTATGCCGGTGAGCCGTCATAGTGCAACTTTAAATAGTGCTGACAAAGGTGCTATTGCTGAAAACAACGTAATGCCTGGCTTGATTGCCCCTCAGACATTCATTCCATTAAAAGAACAAAGAGATATTAAAAATGTGAATCCTATTCCGATTGGTGAGTCAGGAAATGCATTCGGCTTTGCATTTATGAGGACTACATATTTATGGGCCGATAATAATATTAACTCGGTTGCTTTTATGCACCGGATGGGAGTTGCTCCCGGAACAGGTTACCTGGCCTATGATTTCTCAAGGGATGGAGGCCTGGCCGGGACCTGGACCAACAATGTCCAAACCTATAACTCTACCCTTCCGGATGCATTTAATGCCCGGTATCCACAAGGCGCCATTTACAACCCACCTGGAAACATTGATCCTGATAACGCCTATTACCATTATTTTGCTCCGACACTTGACGGATCAAATACCTCGGGAACCCTGACATGGGGCGGCTATGCCTATGGCGTAAAGAACCTTGCAGAAGGATCTGTGCCCACTCAGCACAATAGGCCATCCGTACCACCATTTTATCAATTCCTGCCTTCCGGTTTTACTATTACCCAGACCGGAGAAGCCTGGATGGTTGATGCGAATTCACTTGGCGATGGGGCAGGAGGATACGATTACCAGGGCGACCTGATTGTCGGCCGGGGGATTTGGGATGAGGACCTGTCGGATTATAATTACAACTTTGATCTTTTTCCACTGGAAGTTAATGCGGATGGTGGCTTAAATGATATTAAGATTGCATTTGCACCTGACGGTTTGACAGGATATATTTGTGCTATGACCGAACTTCCGGATGTTCTCCCCTATACCAGCTATCATCCCGTTTTATTTAAAACGACGGATGGCGGTGAAACATGGAGTGATCCCATTGAAGTACAACTTGGCGGTGAATACGGGCTTGAACCGGTTCAACAATATATTGCCGATTCAACCCTGGAATGGTTTTTTGACCCGAATCCGGTACCTCCAAGGGATGAAATTCCTTACTGGATGGGATATGAATGTGACCTTTCGGTAGATGCATGGGGTAATCCTCATATTATTGGGCTTGTCGCCATTTCAGACGCTGAAGGAATTTATACAAACGAAGGGCTTATAGCAATGTTCCACGTCTGGTCAGACGACCAAGGGTCAACCTGGAGAGCCTTTAATCTTAGCGATATCAAGCGGTTTAAGGCTGATTTTGGAGTTGCGCCCAATGCCATAACCATGTATAACCGCCCTCAGGTGTCCACCACCATGGACGGAGTTATTGTTTTCTTCTCATGGATAGATACCGAGGATCCAAATGTTGTAGACAATATGCAGCCTGATATTTTCTTCCGTGAATATTTACCGACTCTTGACACACACGGTGATGCTCCCGAAAATGTCACCACTTTCTCTGCCGCGATGTGGGCAGCATATTATGGTTGCATGAGTCATTATGTTTTCTCAGCTGTCTCCGTTAAAGGTCATGCCTATTCCTGCACAATCCCATTTGTTTACGAGGAAATGGACGGTAATGACCCGCTGCTGCCCGTGCAATTCTATTACATCCCCGATTTCGTAAAAACTTATGTCATCGACTTCGACGGCATTGGTGATAAAGAGGAATCTTCGGCAAGGGTTTCCCAGAACTATCCTAACCCGTTTAACGGTGCTACCACCATTACGGTCAACCTTCAGAATGCAGCTAATCTTAGTATGAAGGTAAGCAATATTCTGGGTCAGGAGGTAATGGATGATCAGAGAGGCTATGTCGCTGCCGGAAACTATTACTTCCAGGTGGACGGGAGCAAATTGCAGGATGGTGTATATTTTTATACTGTAAAATCCAATAACCACGAGGTTACCAAGAAAATGATTGTGAGATAATCTTTTCTGATTATTGATCTGAAGCCGGACTTATGCATTAAGCCCGGCTTATTTATTTGTATACTGAGAGAAAACAGCGGCTATAAATTTGCAAATACCGAGAAATCGGTACAGGCTCTGTTCCAACCCGGTATAAGATGAACAATGCTTTCTTTCCTTTGTTTATGTAAGAAAAGAAAGAATATGCCTGAATTTGAAGGTAACTGGGCGCTCATAACCGGTGCAACGACGGGTATGGGTTATGAGATGGCCAGGATTCTCGCATCAAAAGGACATAATTTGCTTCTTGTTTGCCATAATGAAGAACGTCTCTGTCAGGTTGCCCGGGAATTCAATGAATTAGCAGACATCATTATTATGCCGGTGGATATGTCTAAAACCGGTTCATCAGTAGTTCTGTTCAACGAATGTGAACGCCTCGGTTTAAAGATCAATGTCCTGATCAATTTTACGCAGGAAAATAATTAACTTTGCCCGCTTAATACTTAATTTCCCCCTTTTCGTCACTATTATGAATTTTAAACATTTCATTACCGGAGTCGCTTCAGTTCTATTATTATTTCAGGGACTGTATGCCCAAACCCTTACCAACCCCGAGATAACAGTTGATGATCTGAAATCACACATTTCCTATCTTGCTTCAGATGAGCTCAAAGGGCGATATACCGGAACTCCGGGTAGCACGGCAGCCTCTGAATACATCATGAGCCAATTCAGGGAAGCAGGTCTTGAATTGTTGGGGGAGAAAGGATTTCAGCATTTTGAAGTGGTGGTAAATGTGAGTGCAGGAAAGAACAACTCCTTTAAAATTGATGATCAACATGTTACTTCCGGCAGCGACTATACACCTTTCCCATTTTCAAAGAATGCCACAGTAGCCTCAGGGGTTGTATTTGCAGGATATGGATTTGAAATCAACCAGGACAGCCTTGTTTGGAATGATTATGAAGGATTTGAAGTGACCGGTAAATGGGTCATGATTCTTAGGGGAGATCCTGAGATGGAAAAGCAGGAAAGCCGGTTCGCCTTGTATGGCGATGACCGTGATAAAGTCCTTATAGCACGTGATAAAGGTGCTGCAGGTGTGATTTTTGTATCAGGGCAAAAATTTGATGAGAAAGATGAGCTGGTTTCAATGTATTTTGATAAAACGCAGTCAACTGCCGGGATTCCGGTCATCCATATAAAACGGTCTCTTGCTGACGAAATTCTGTCGGCTGACCAGGTTAATGTCGGGAGCCTTGAATCTAAGCTTATTTCGGAAATGAAACCCACTTCAATGGTATTAAGCAGCAAGGTGGACGCGACCACTGAAGTATTACAGGAGAAAGTCATTGCCTGCAACGTTGTTGGCTTGCTGGAAGGCAGCGACCCCGTCCTTAAAAATAGTTACCTTATCGTCGGCGCTCATTATGATCACCTGGGAATGGGCGGTCCGGGCAGCGGATCACGGCTCATGGACAGCCTGGCCATTCACAATGGCGCTGATGACAATGCTTCCGGTGTGGCAGGTATGCTTGAACTGGCATCTCTTTTAGCTTCTGAAAGAACATCCATTAAGAGAAGCGTGGTTTTTATCGCTTTTGATGGCGAGGAACTCGGTTTACTGGGTTCAAGGTATTTTGTGAGCAATCCACTGGTAAATCTGAAGAATGTGATTGCCATGATCAATTTTGACATGATCGGACGACTGAAACTGGAAAATCCGGCTGTTATGGTCGGCGGTACCGGAACTTCTGTTGAGTCGGAAGGCATACTTGACAGCCTTCATGCCGGCGCTATAAAGTTGAATTTTTCGCCTGAAGGGTATGGCCCTTCAGATCATGCTGCCTTTTATGCCGAAAATATAACGGTCTTTTTCTTTTCAACGGGAGCCCACGAGGATTACCATACCCCGGATGATGACTGGGATCGGATTAATTTTGAAGGGGAAAAGGATCTTCTTGAAATCAGTAGTCAGCTTGTTACGACGCTGGCAAACAGGGACGAACTCCTGACTTTCCGGGAAGCAGGGCCGAAGAAGCAGGAAGGCAGAACCGGTTACAGGTTTAAAGTAACCCTTGGCATCATGCCTGATTTTACATCTACTGTTGAAGGCGGCCTTGGAGTAGGAGGAGTGAAAAAAGATGGACCCGCTTTCAAGGGAGGAATCCTGAAGGGTGATGTCATAACCGCTATCGATGGCAAACTGGTTAATGACATTTATGATTATATGAACCGGCTGAAAAAACTTCAACCCGGCCAGGTGATCTCGGTAGATGTTTTAAGGGACAATCAAAAAGTGATACTCATCATACAATTGTAGTATGACCGAATACCTTTCACGGACCTTTCTGGTTAAGTTCATCAAATTCGGCATCGTCGGATTCTCGGGTGTTTTTATTGATTTTGGAATTACCTATATCTGCAAGGAATGGCTTAAGATTCAAAAGTATGTGTCTAATTCCATTGGATTCACGGTGGCAGCATCTTCCAATTACTTTTTTAACCGCACCTGGACATTTAGAAGCCAGGACCCCGACATTGCCACAGAATATACCGAGTTTTTGATAATCAGCCTTATAGGCCTTGGAATTGCTAATCTGATCGTTTGGTTAATACATTCCAGGTTAAAGCAGAATTTTTACCTTTCCAAACTCTTTGCTATTGGGATGGTAACCATCTGGAATTTTTTTGCGAACTACTATATTACGTTTGCTGGTTAATAAACGCTGACAGGTCTTCGACGCTGTCAGGTTTAAAAGATAGGAAAGCTGTCAGTGTCCGCTTGCGGACCTGACAGTGTTTCATTAAATCTTATTCTGCAAAAACCTCGAAATCAATTTCCACTGAAACTTCTTTGTGGAGTTTGATCTTAGCCTTGTAGTTACCCAATTCTTTTATCGATTCGCCGTCAACTTCTATACTTTTCCGGTCGAGATCGAAATTAAACTGTTCTTTTAATGCATGGGCGATCTGGATGGCATTGACTGAGCCGAATATTTTTCCTGATGTGCCGGCTTTAGCGCCGATTTTCAGATTGATAGTTTCAAGTGCTTTCGCAACGGTCATAGCTTCATTGCGGACCCTGTCATCTTTATATGATTTTTGCTTTTTATTTTCGGCGATGACTTTTTTATTGGTTCCGGTAGCCAGGATAGCGAGGCCTTGCGGGATAAGATAATTTCTTCCGTAACCATTTTTAACGGTCACGATATCATCTTTATATCCCACATTAGTTATGTCTTGTTTTAAAATGACTTCCATAAATTATTCCTCCTCTTATTTAAGTAAATCGGCTACATAAGGCATTAACGCCAGGTGGCGGGCCCTTTTTATCGCCTGGGCTACTTTTTTCTGATATTTTGTTGAAGTACCGGTTAATCTCCGGGGGAGGATTTTTCCCTGCTCATTCACAAATTTCAGCAGGAAGTTCGCATCTTTATAATCGATGTATTTAATGCCCGCTTTTTTAAAACGACAATACTTTTTTCTTTTGGTATCGACGTTAATCGGGGTAAGATATTTAATATCTCCGGTTTGCTGTGCCATGGTTCTAAAACTTTTTTAGTTTATACATTAAGCTTCTTGTGGTTGCTGTTCTTCCTGCGCTTTTCTGCGCTTCTTCTCATTGTATGCAACCGCATGTTTATCCAGCTTAACGGTCAGAAAGCGGATAATGCGTTCGTCGCGTTTGAATGCCAGTTCAACGTCGCTGATGATGTCACCTTCGGCTTTGAACTCGATGAGGTAGTAAAACCCTGTGGATTTTTTCTGGATCGGATAAGCCAGCTTTTTCAATCCCCAGTTGTTTTCCAGGACTATTTCGGCTCCTTTGTCATTCAGTAATTTCTGATACTTAGCGACCGTTTCCTTCATCTGATCATCAGATAAAACGGGAGTCATAATGAAAACGGTTTCGTACTGATTTGCCATTGTTTAATCGTGGTTATTAATAAATCTGTTTTTTAAAATGGAGTGCAAAGGTATGAAAATTATTTAGTTTACCAAAACCGACGGAAGAAATTTAACTAATTCATGGAGAATGAATTCGGCAGCCCTACCATCACCGAAGATGGCGGGAAATTGATCGGGTGGCTGTTTATAGAAGCGATCAAAGGCTTCGCGGATCAAGGTGGGGTTTGCATCGACTATTAAAGTTGTGCCCAGTTCAATCAGCTCTTTCCATTCCGATTCGGGACGTAAAACCAGGCAAGGTTTCCGGAAAAAATAGGATTCTTTCTGCACCCCGCCTGAATCGGTTAAAATCATACGGCAGTGGCTTTCCAGCATCAGCATATCAAAATAAGTAACCGGGCCCGTAATCCTGAAGAAAGGATTGGCAGCGATACTTTCCTTAAGTTTTGCATCGAGCATAACAGGCAGCATTTTAGTCGTCCTGGGATGTAAAGGCAGGATGAAGATGATTTGTTTTGCCAGGCTGATTTCATGCATAGTCTTCATGATCGCATTCAGCCTGGTGCCTGAATCAGTATTATTATCGCGGTGAATGGTACAAAGGATGAATTTTTTTTCTTCCAGTTTCAGATCAGCAAGTATGTGTGATCTTTTTTCTGCTATTTGGGTAAAGTACAATGTATTATCAAACATAACATCCCCACAATGGTAAATGCCAGGATTGTCAACCGAATACGGTGGCCGGGCATCAGGATCAAATCCTTCCTTTACCAGGTTTTTAAACCCGGTAGAGGTTGGTGAAAACAAAAAAGTAGACAGGTGATCACAAACTACCCTGTTGATCTCTTCAGGCATGGATTTATTGAAGGAACGCAGGCCGGCTTCAATATGCGCCACAGGGATATGCATTTTCGATGCCGTCAAAGCCCCGGCAAGGGTTGTGTTGGTGTCGCCATAAACCAGGACCATGTCAGGTTTCTCATCCATCAGGATCTTTTCCGTGCGGCGGATGATCTCTCCTGTCTGGTATCCATGACTGCCTGATCCGACTTCAAGATTGTAATCTGGTTCCGGTATTTCCATTTCTTCAAAGAAAACGCGCGACATATTATCATCATAATGTTGTCCGCTGTGAATGATCAATTCTTGTATCGTCTCAGGAAAAAGCTTTCTGACAGCACGACTGACAGCGGCGGCTTTGATAAACTGCGGCCGGGCCCCAACAATGGTAATAATCTTAAGTTTCTTCATTTATACTTAATAGCGGATGTTTGAATTCATCCTTCAAATAAAAGCAAAAAAGGCGGATTATTCTTTAAATTATCATCGGATAATTATCTTATGATAATCAATATTATCATTCCCGGTTTCGGAACTCATAATATAAATACCGGGAGAAAGTCGACTGAGATCGATACGGATTTGATTTTCAACCGAATAAGGTAGTTCATTAAAAAACACATTTCTACCTGAAAGATCTGTAAGATATAGCTTAAAATCGTGCCTCGAAAGATTCTTTAATTGAACGGTGAGCAAACCATCGGTTGGATTTGGGAAGATAAGTATGCTTTCATTTTCCTCAACTTCAGTTACCTTAACCAGGTCAGAATCAAAGTAAGCCTTCCAACCCGGTGCTGTAACGGAACTGTTTGTGCTAAAGGCCAAAAACATTTTACCGCTGGGAGAGGTAACTGGCTCGGGCACACCCGGAGAGTAAGAACCGGTATATTGCGCCAGCAGTTGCTGGGTTTGCAGGTCATAGATTTTCAGCAAATCAAATCCAGCTTCTGTCTCAAACTCAGTAAAATAAAGGGTTACCGAGGATGCATCTTCCGGCATGATCCTCCAAAGGCAGGCAGTACCGTTGTGATAATCCCAACTCCCGCTTCCGTCGGAAAGCGTATCTGTCTGGGTTGTAAATGTTGTTGTACCATTGCAATACACCGGGATTTCCGATTCATAAGAAGCCAGGAATCCTTCATCAGTAACCGCCGAATCGCCTTCAAAAACGATAAATATGCTATTGCCGCCTGAAGAAACAGGAAAAGGTAAATCACTTCCTGAAAATATCCCCAGGACCGGTGCGGAGATGTTATCACCATCATAAACAGTGACGAAATCACTGGAATCGGTCCTGAATTTCAGAAAACTCAGCGTGATGCCGTTCACGGAATCAGCCGGAGTAATCAGCCAACTGCACCCGGCATCATTCCGGTAAGAATAAAGCGGCCCGCTCCCGTCATCGATAGTGCCAGACAATGAACTGTAATTCTTTTGCCCTTCGCAATAAAGAGGGTAATTATAGAGGCTGGTGTCAGGCACAGCATTGATGATGAGTTCCTGTGCAAGATTAAAGAGGTTACCACCGGGGGTCAGGTCATCGGTATAGAAATAACCATCATAAGATCCGCTCCATCCCCAGTTGAAATGAAAGTAATGATCTCCCTGGTAACCGTCACATATAAAGGCATGTCCCATTGTATCAGGAACGGACCAGCCTGCATAATACATAGGGATACCTTGGTCAAGATGGGCGATAATAAGGCTGTCCCAGTCCATTGAGGTGGTATCCCTGAATACATATTGTGTTTCAGGAGAATATTTAAAGTAGGTTTTCAGCATGAAGGCCCCTTTATGATTATACATTCCGGAACCATTGGGGCCATAAACCATGTCAACCGAAACACCTGCGTGGAAAAGCAGTTCAGCCACTTCCGGGTTGCTATTACTAAGGGAGGTTGCCATCATATCCCACTGGTAGCTGGCACTTTCGAAATCTGCACTGAGGGTTCCATAAGGGGGGCATTCGTAAGAATATGACCCGGTGCCGCTTTCCGGCCAGCGGAAATAGTTCATAAGCTGGCCCAGAGCTGTTGCAACGCACCCGGTGACACAATGTCCTGAGGGTCCGGCAGGATCTGCCGGGCACATCTCGTTATAAAAGTTTCCCTGGTCCCAGGTGGAAGTAGTCATGGGCATGACTTCTCTTCCTGAGAATGGGTGCAAAACGGACCTGGGAGATTCCAGAAAGTGTTTCCAGAGCGATGATGTTTCTTCGGATGGAACCGCGCCGGTATTTACCGCAAAGGTAATCTGCCGGTTATACTGTTTCATCCAGGCTTTGAAATTTTCAGGTTGATTAACGGGTTCATATTTTCCAAAGAAAGAATAACATAATACCGGAGTTACTGCATCATAGGCTGATACGGCAATGTAGCCTCCCGTTGAAATATTGAAGACGTAGTATAGGATGACCTGGTTTTCTTCAATCGTATATCCCCCGGTAACTTTGATATTATCAGCACCGACGGATCTGTGCGGTTGAATTCTTTCAAAATAAAACGATTCTGCCACTGTACGGGCATCGCTCTCGGTTACGAACAAGCCCTGCGTATAAGAAATTGCAGGAACGAGCAACGCAAAGAATAAAATGAAGATTATCTTTGTCATGATTATAAATTGAATATCTCCATAAAAATAATATTTTTTTATTCATGCTCCAACGGGTAAATCCGTTGGTTCCGAATTAGTCACAAAATATCAACCGACGGATTAACCCGTCGGAGTAACAAAAAATATCAACCGACGGATTTACCCGTCGGAGTAATAAAAAGAGGCCGTTCTGACTTTTGAACAGCCTCTTTTTAAGTGAATTATTAAGCTTTTATTCGATCACGATTTTTTTAACAATAGTTCCTTTATTACCTGAAATCTGAAGGATATAAAGGCCGCTGCTCAGATTCTCAGTACTGAGCTGGTAAACATCCCCTTCATTATAACCAAAGATAGACTCCCGTAAGATGGCCTGTCCCTGCAGATTTAAAACCTTCAGTGTTATCTGGTCCCCGGTCCCGCGGACAGAATAGTTCAGCATACCGGTAACCGGGTTAGGATAAGTGAGCACCCCGGCTGTGGCATTATTTCCATCTTTAACCTTAGTAGTATTGGAGATCATGATATTATCGACAAATACGTTATCCCCTTCGGCATAAAATTCAAATGACAGATAGCAGGCAGATTGAAGAGTAAGTGTAAATATCGAATTCCCAAATTGGGAAAGATCGAATGTTTTCATCGCAAAGGGATCCGTATTTGTAACGGGATTGAAGTTTTCCACGCCATAAATATCGGGAACCGGTTCGCCATTGACCAGTACCCTGAACCATGAATATTTATTCCCGATTGTGTAAGTCTGCTGCAGGTCCAGTGTAAGTCCGACCCCTTCGATGCCGGTGGCATCAATGCTGCAATTCTCAGCAAAACCATGGAAATTGGTATTTATATTCCAGGCCTGGTCAGCGGTTGTGTTGGCCGGTCCGCCCTGCCATCCGCCGGTAAAGGCGCCTCCATGGAAATGCAGTCCATAGGTTGATCCGGGAGCTGCCGCCCTGGTATCGATTTTCACTTTCGCCCTGGTATTGCTTCTCAGTACAAAATCATGGCTATTGCCTGATTCAAAATCCTCACTATAATCAGGCATGATACCTTCGATGCGGACCATATCCCCGATAGTTTTAAAGTTACTGCCATTACCATTGGTAGCTGTAAGGGTGACAGTATAATAACCTGGCGCTTCAAAAAGTACATGCGGGTTCTGAGAATTGAGGCTTGTCCCCTCGATAAAAGTGACTGATGAAGGCTGGAATTCCCAACTCCAGGAAGCAGGGTTGTACAAACTCTCATCGGTAAAAACAATGGTGTCTTTGTCACAGGCATAATCTGTACCGGCTGAGAAAAGCACCCAGGGGACAGGAGTGTTGGTCACCGTGATATAGTTTGTTTTTGTCTCCACATCGGTCCCAAAATCATTAGTCACACCCAAATAAACAGTATAAACTCCTGCAGCAGCAAAAGAAACAGTCGGGTTCTGCTGGCTGGAAAGATGAGGTGTACCACCCATAAATTCCCATGACCAGCTATCAGGCACTCCGGCCGACAGGTCGAAAAACTGGATACTTGTTCCAGGTGTGATATAAGGAACAGCCGTGTAAAAATCGGCTACCGGTTCGAATGGCGTACCGGCGATTGCTGCAAAGGCATTAATTCTGCCGGCGCCCAGCAAACCGGCGTAATTCTCATTCCCGGGAACACTATAAATATCTTCACTGGTCGATTCCAGGACATTTTCAATTTCTTCGGGGGTTAGCTCAGGGTTTACAGACAGGATAAGGCCGCAAAGACCGGCCGTTAAAGGACAAGCCATAGAGGTGCCGAAAAATACGTCATAATAGCCGTAAGTGGTCAGTACCCAGGTTGTGCTCAACAAACCATGCGGACCAGCGTTACCATAACCTCCAGGTGCAGAAATGTCAATACTGGTCCCGTAATTTGAGAAATCAGACTTAACATCATCTTCATTTGTCGAAGCGACGCTTATTACATAATTATAAGCTGCAGGATAGTGAGGGGAGGAGACGTCATCATTCCCCGCAGCACCCACCATTACAACGCCCATGCTGTGAATGGTATTAATCAGGTTCTGGTTGGTTTGACTGAAACTGGAGTTTCCCCACGACATGCTGATCACATCTGCGCCGTTATTGGCTGCCCATTGCATACCTTCAAAACCTTTAGTAATTTGATCGGGAATACTTAATGATGCTTTAACTCCTATCAAGCTCACATTATAACCGATGGAAGCAACGCCAATCAAATTGTCAGTTTCTGCTGCGGCAAGGCCGGCGCAATGCGTTCCATGAGACCAGGGTCCCGGATCTCCTCCTGTAGGTGGATTGGAGTTTTGATTCCCTGACTGGGTCACATCATGCGAGAGGACTATTTTGTTGCTGAGGTCAGGATGATCAATCCAGACAGCATTATCCACTATGGCAACTTTAATATCGGATGAACCCGTATTCAAGTCCCAGGCCATTTCGGCATTGATCACGTCGAGATGCCAGTTCCAGTTGTTGTATCCGTATTCACGGTTGTATAAAGAATCATTTGGTGTATAATCAATGTAGAAAAGAGGGACATTTTCAACATATTCCAGATCTGGATTTTTGGCCAATTCCTCCCTGATCTCTTCAATCTTGTCGTACTGCGAGAAATTAAGCTCAAAGGTCCGAATCAGTTTTGAGTCATTATTCAGGTCAAAAGGCCTGGAGAGGCCTGTAATATCGAATTGCAGACGTATTGCATTCAGAAACGTGGCATTTTCGAGGTCTACCGTTTTGTCAGTATTTACAGGAATATCAACCTGAACCTGGTCTTTAAATTTGAAATAGACCCGTCCATCGATATAATCCCTGTTATAGGTTTGCGAAATGCCTGTAAGACTATATAAAGTTAAGATGATAAATATGAATGCCAGTAATAATTCTGAAACTGATCCTCTTTTCATGATTTGAAATTTAACGGTAATACATAATCTTATTTAATCTTGTTGGGATAATTCCCTGCCCTTTGGGGCGAAAGTATTATAACCGACGGGTTAACCCGTCGGTTAAACAGATACCCCGCTACCTGCGGTGGGGTTGTTCATCACCATTCAAAATTACAATAAATGGATTAAATGGTAATAAATAAGTTATTAAAGGATAAAAAGTCAGGATTATCTGAACGGATCAGTTAATCTATTTGACCAGGACTTTTTTGTTGGTTGTTCCAGTTTGGGTGGTTATTTCCATGAAATACAACCCTGCCGGAAGTGAACTCACAGATATATCCTGTTGATAAGTCCCTGAAAAAGAGGCATATTCTTCAGTATACAAAGTTTGACCCGTCAGGGTAACCAACTTTATCTTCAGGTTGCTTTTTTCTTCGACATTGAAACGGACATGAATAACGTCTGATGCCGGATTAGGATAAATTCCCAGGTTGGTCACAGAGGATCCTTCATGTATACCCACGTTATTGACTTCATAATAGGCTTCCCATCCCTGGAAGTTGCTACTCAGGTTTGAACTCCAGGTAATGAACATGCTGCCTGATGTGGCTTCTATGGGATCCGGGATACTGTTGCCGGAAAGTTCTATTAAAAGCGTTGATCCATCATAGATCTTAACTTTATCAACTCCTTCTTCGGTTTCGAAATAATTAAAGCTGAGTGTAATCTTATCAGCATATTGTGGCATGATCTTCCACAGGCAGGTAGCTCCGCCCTGATAATAAAAATTGCCGCTTCCGTCATTAAAAGTTCCGCTAGGCTCAGTCATCTGGGTCAGTCCCTGGCACCAGACAGGCGACACGGTTGTGTATTCAGCATACCAACCAGTCGCATTTCCACTGCCATTGGTTATGAATTCGATAAGCATCATGTTACCCGTTGAAGTCATTTCCGGGGGCATTGTCGTACCTGAATAAGCTCCTAAAAGAGAATCTGAGGTGGTTCCACCGTTATAGACTTTAACCGAATCACCAGCGAGCAGATCAAATTCAGAAAAAGTCAAAGAAATACTGCTGATGGAATCATAAATAGTTTGCGGATTGATAAACCAATAAGCGGTGTTATTGTCTAAATAATTTGATGCTGGACCGCTGCCGTCGGTAATAGATCCTGACCTGTTTGTAATATTAAGTGTACCGGTATTATAGTAAGGGTAATTCGATTCTGACGGGACAAAATTCCTGACACAGGCCTGGCCCTGGTAAAAACCTCCGACATCGGAGAGAGAGTAATAACCGTTGCCGCTACCACTCCAACCGAAGTTAAAATGAAAATTATCACCCTGGTAACCATCGCAAACGAATGCATGCCCACCCTGGGTTGGGTTAGAACCGGAATAATAAACCGGATGACTGAGGTTGATATCAGCTTTTAATAAAGCAATCCACCCTGAAAGTGTATAATTCTGCTTTTCTTTATACTGAGTACCGGTATACCTGAAGTATTGGTTCAGGCTGTTGGGGACATTGCCGCTAAAGGCACCTGAACCATCGGGATCGAAATTCATATTGACTGAAACGGCGCAATGGTATTGCAACTCTGCATTGGGTTCGGGATTGCGGTTATCGATACCGTTGATCATCCCTGACCATTTGTAGTAGGTCTCCCCGAAATTGGCACATTGTTGTCCGTATGCATAATGGCCGGGGATATAACAATGCTCACCGGTTCCAACTTCCGGATACCGCCAGTAGTACATGATCTGCGCCATGGCAGTAGCCACGCAGCCCACCCATGTATGTCCGCCTGGACCTGCTTCATCTTCAGGGCAATACATATTAAAAGGGCTGCCCTGATCCCAGTAGCAGTTTAGTAAAGGCTCCACATCTCTATCTCTGGAAACAGGGAGGGAAGTAATATTTTCATTTCTAAGTTCAGCCCAGGCTGCTGCTATTTCCAAAGAGGGTTCAATTTGGTTCTCGCGCACATACGAAATCTGCCCGGCATAATTAAGAATGAACCCTTTATAAGATGCAGGAGCATCATCCAAAATAAATCTACCTTCAAAAGAATAACCTATAACAGGCGTGAAGGCATCTTCAGCAGAAATAATGATAAAACCGGGATCCATCTGGAAAGCATAAAATACAGGGTTTTCACCTTCCCGGTAGATATATGGTTCAGTAAGCCTGATTTCATTATAAGAACAACCGTTCTCATATTTATTTAAAGTAACGAAGATGAAATTCTTAGCTATTTTTTCAGCTTCATTAATATTGACTTGTTTCGCCTCGATATTCATGATCAGGCAGAAAGTCAGCAGTGCAAGAATTGTAGTTTTAAAGTTCATTATTTAAAGTAGTTAGGTTGGAACAAGTCACAAAGGTAAACAAAACTTGAATTGGATAAAAAATCAGGTATGTAATTTTTCAACTATTTGGAAAAAAAAAGCACCTGTATTTTTACAACAGGTGCCCGACAACCATTAAATAAACCAAATTAGTTCACCAAAACCAAATCAGAGAACAACCGATTTGTTTAAACTATGACAGCATAAAGTTGAAAAAGGTTGCATTAGTCCAAAAAAAAAATTATTAATGTTCTTGATATATGCCTTTCCGGGTTGCGAGCCGTTTTTTACTAATTTCGTGGCGTGACAAATTGAAAAGGTATGTCTGTTCTCATCAAAAACATCAAGGAGCTTGTACAGGTAGAATATCAGCCAAAGCAACGGATAGCTGGTCGGGACATGGCCAAGATGGAAAACATTTCCGATGCATTTTTACTTATTGAGGGCGAAGATATTTCTTCTTTTGGTAAGATGAAGGATCTCAGCGGAGAGTTGGAATCAAAAAGGAATCGTTGGCATAAAGTGATCGATGCTTCGGGGAAAATGGTGTTCCCTTGCTGGTGTGATTCTCATACTCACCTGGTCTTTCCGGCGAGCCGGGAGATCGAATATATTGACAAAATCAGGGGATTATCTTATGAAGAAATTGCCCGCAGGGGAGGTGGGATACTCAATTCCGCCCGTAAAACTCACGAAGCTTCGGAAAAGCAGCTCTATCAATCGGCACGAGAAAGGCTTGATGAAATCATCTCTTTTGGTACCGGTGCGGTGGAGATCAAAAGCGGATATGGGCTGACCACTGATAATGAAATAAAGATGCTGCGTGTAATTCGCCGGTTGAAGGAAACATCTCCGCTTACCATCATTTCTACATTTTTGGGAGCTCACGCTATTCCACAGGAATATAAAGAAAATCCTGCAGCATATATCGACTTAATTATTAATGAGATGATCCCTCTGGTTGCAGCAGAGGAGCTTGCCGATTATATTGATGTGTTTTGCGACAGGGGATTTTTCAGTGTTGAAGATACCGACCGTATCCTGAATGCAGGGATGAAATATGGTCTTCGTCCGAAGATCCATGCTAACGAATTGGGCCTTACGGGAGGTGTCCAGGTAGGAGTGAAGTACAACGCGCTGTCGGTAGACCATCTGGAACACCTGGGAGACGAAGAGATTTCGGTTTTAAAGGATTCTGAAACCATGCCGGTAGTTTTGCCGGGAGCCAGTTTTTTTCTGGGCCTGCCTTATGCCCCGGTCAGGAAGATGATCGATGCAGGCCTTCCGGTTGCAATGGCCAGCGACTTCAACCCGGGTTCATCTCCTTCAGGTAATATGCAGCTCATACTGTCGCTCGGGTGCATTAAATACAAGATGCTCCCTGTGGAGGCGATCAATGCCATAACCATTAATGGCGCTTATGCCATGGGCCTTGAAAACGAATTGGGAAGTATTGCGGTAGGTAAAAAAGCCAATGTGTTCATTACGAATGAAATACCGTCGCTGCAGTATATGCCGTATGCGTTTGGAAGTAATAAAGTAGAGAGGGTGATATTGAAGGGGAAGGTTTTTTAGGTCAGCGGTCGGCGGTCAGCGGTCATGAAGTGGTCATGAAGTGGTCATGAAGTGGTCATTAGGTAGTCATTAGGTAGTCATTGATTGTGGTTTAGAATTTGAAGTTTTGAATTTGTTTGATTTTTGGAATTTGGAGTTTGGAATTTATTAAGATAGATCAATTGTAAGCTATGAAGCAATTAATAGAATGTGTGCCCAATTTCAGCGAAGGGCGGGATATGGGGATTATCAAGCAGATAACCGACCAGATAGAGTGTATTGAAGGAGTGAGATTACTGGATGTTGACCCGGGGAAAGCGACCAACCGGACGGTGGTGACTTTCGTTGGTGAGCCGGATGCAGTCCTGGAAGCAGCTTTCCAGGCGGTGAAAAAGGCTTCGGAGATTATCGACATGCGCAACCATAAAGGCGAACATCCTCGTTTCGGTGCTACAGATGTGTGCCCATTGGTGCCTATCAGGAATGTCACAATGGAAGAAGTGGCTGCTTTTGCCCGTAAATTAGGAGAAAGAATCGGGAGAGATCTTGATATCCCGGTGTATTGTTATGAGAATGCTGCATTTACGCAGGAAAGAAGAAACCTGGCCAACTGTCGCTCCGGGGAATATGAAGGCTTGCCGGAGAAATTGAAAAACCCTCATTGGAAACCCGATTTTGGCCCGGCTGCATTTACTGAGAAAGTTGCCCTGACAGGCGCGACAGCAGTGGGAGCAAGGGATTTCCTGGTCGCATATAATGTTAACCTCAACACAACCTCCACCCGCAGGGCAAATGCGATAGCTTATGATATACGCGAGAAAGGGCGGCCGGCACGCGAGGGCAACCCTATTACCGGAAAGATTAAAAAAGACGAAAAGGGAAATGATATTTATATTCCCGGATCACTCAAGGCATGCAAGGCTATCGGATGGTATATCGAAGAATACGGAATTGCCCAGATCTCCATCAACCTGACGAACATTAGCATTACACCGGTTCATATAGCATTTGAAGAAACTTCCCGGAAAGCTTATGAAAGGGGAATCAGGGCGACCGGATCGGAGCTGGTGGGGCTAATCCCGCTGAAAGCCATGATCGAAGCAGGGAAATATTTCCTCTGCAAACAACAAAGGTCGGTTGGCATATCGGAAAAGGAACTGGTTAAGATTGCCGTGAAATCCCTCGGCCTGGATGATCTGAAACCCTTCAACCCGAAAGAAAAGATCATCGAATACCTGCTGGAAGACCCTTCTGACAAAAAGCTCGTAAGCATGACCGTGGAAGGCTTTGCTGATGAGACAGCTTCAGAATCTCCTGCACCGGGCGGGGGATCCGTTTCTGCCCTGGTTGGGGTTCTGGGCGTGTCATTGGCGACAATGGTCGCCAATCTGTCTTCGCATAAAGCAGGCTGGGACGACCGCTGGGAGGAATTCTCCAACTGGGCGGAAAAAGGCCAGCAATATAAAGACGAGCTCCTTTTCCTGGTGGATGAGGATACCCGGGCATTTAACAAAATCATGGACGCTTTTGGCTTACCTAAAGGCACTGATGATGAAAAGAAAGCCCGCAAAGCTGCTATCGAGGAAGCTTCCAAATATGCCATCAACGTCCCGTTCCGGGTGATGGAAAAGTCACTGGAATCGATGCAGGTGATGAAAGCTATGGCGGAGATTGGAATGGCAGCCTCCGCATCCGATGTCGGTGTTGGCGCATTATGCGCAAGAACGGCCGTGATGGGCGCTTATCTCAACGTGAAGATCAACGCCGGTGGGCTGGAGGATAAAGTTTTTGCTGAGGAAATGGTCAGGAAAGGGGAGGAGATCGTGGAGGCGGCAAAGAGGCTGGAGGAGGAGATACTGGGGATCGTTGAGACGAAAATCCGAAAGTAATCCTGAAAGGATTAAACATGAGGCAGGTGGCAGTAGGCAGTAGATAATGCAAATGACTAATTGCTTCTGAATGTGCTATGTTGTATGTGGTATGTTTTAATTATTAATTAGATAAGCGGCAAAACGCACTCCTTAGCACTTAGAAATTACAACATACCACATATAACATTATCGGTCTCCATCTCGATGATCAGCTTTTTCACTCATTATTAGGAGACACAGTCCAAATAATTTAAATACTATTAGGAATTATAGTCCTATTAATATTATCATTTGATATGAGAAACGACATCGGCCAGTTATGGGAAATTTCCTCGTAACTGAACGATTGAAAAAGCAGTCCTATAAATCCATTTATGCCAATAATTTCTTCTGGCGGTCATGGTCAGGGAAGGAAGTTGATTTTATTGAAGAAAGGGAAGGGAAGTTATTCGGGTATGAGTTTAAATGGTCAAAAGATAAAGTGAAACAACCTGAATTATGGCTTGAAACCTATCCCCATGCCACTTTTGAAGTCATAAATAAAGATAATTACCTTGATTTTATTTTGTGAAATGAAATGGCAGTTTGACAGTTGGGCTCATGCCGCAAACTCCTCTATATCCTTCGGTGTGCTGCAACGTTTTTCTTTTGCAAGTATTAATTACCCGGTTTGTCTTAAAATGGGTCTTTGTTAATAAAGAATCAACTTTTTTATGCAAAATATTGATTTTTCTTAAATTTTATCATACCTTTCAAGTCTCAAACTTCGGTCAATATATTGACCACTAATAGATAGTCAGGTTCTCTGTAAATAATTGGCAGAAGTTATTAACCAAATCCAAAAGCCATGAAAAAAGTACTATTTCTAACTTTCATGCTGCTGGTTAACAGTAGCTTGCTGATCTCACAGGTATCAGTATCACCCGACGGCAGCCCCCCGGATAGTTCTGCCATGTTTGATGTGCAATCAACTGACAAAGGAGTGGTCATCCCGCGGATGACCTTTGAACAGCGCAATTTAATTCAAAGTCCCGTTGAAGGACTGATGGTCTATTGCACGAACTGCAATATTGATGGGACCGGTGTTCTTAATATTTTCCAGGGGGGGAAATGGAAAACATTGCAGATGGGATGTTATTTTCCAGTTGCACCAGAAGCCGGAACCCATATTCCTTCCATAACTCAGATTGTCTGGAACTGGAACGCGGTGCCCGCTACACTTGGTTATAAGTGGAATTCGGTTAATGATTACAATACCGCGACCGATATGGGGACAACGACGACCTTCACGGAGACTGGACTGACCTGTGGTACGGCCTTTGGACGGTATGTCTGGGCATATAATATCTGTGGAGTTTCCCCAATATTATACTTAACCCAGTCGACATTAATGTGTCCTCCTTTCGTTTGCGGCTCTGATCTTACTATATATCACACGGAAGGGAATGTCGCACCGGTGACAAAAACCGTGACATACAGTACCGTCAGCGACATACCGGGCGTAAATTCCAAATGCTGGATCACCAGTAACCTTGGCGCCAGCCACCAGGCAACCTCGGTCGACGATCCAACGGAGGCTTCTGCAGGCTGGTACTGGCAGTTTGACCATAAGCAGGGTTACATGCACGATGGCACGATCCGGACACCAGATACCTGGGATTATGTTTTTTCCATTTTCTCAGACTGGCACGCATCGAATGATCCATGCTCCCTGGAGATTGACAGTAGCTGGCGTATTCCGACAAGAACGGAATGGGAAGCTGTAATGCAAAATGGAGGATGGACAGACTGGTTAGGCCCGTGGAACTCTGACTTGAAACTACATGCTGCCGGAATACTTTACTTTGGGGAACTCTCAGGCACAAGGGGTTTTCAAGGTAATTACTGGAGCAATTCTTCAGGAGGCTCTGAAAATAGCTATCGTCTTAATTTCATGAATAATGGATGTTCGATTGGTCCTACTGACCAGGAATATGGTTTATCCATACGATGTTTACAAGCCACTTATTTACCAGTGACATGTGGTGATTCCATTACTATTAATCACCTGGCGGGAGAAATTGCACCGGTGACAAAAGCGGTAACCTACGGCACAGTGACAGGTATCCCGGGCGAACCTTCAAAATGCTGGATTACCAGTAACCTTGGCGCCGATCACCAGGCTACAGCAGCCGATGATGATACGGAACCTTCGGCAGGCTGGTACTGGCAGTTTAACCTGAAGCAGGGTTATAAGCATGATGGAACGACCCGGACGCCGGATTGGAACTGGGTAAATGCTTTAACTGAAAACTCAGATTGGATCGCAGCTTACGACCCCTGCTCCAATGAACTTGGAGGAGCCTGGAGGATCCCGACATCAACCGAGTGGACTAATGTTGACGCAAGCGGAAGCTGGACAGACTGGAACGGCCCGTGGAACTCCGCGTTGAAATTGCATGCAGCCGGGTACCTGTCATACAGCGGTGGATTACTTTACTCCAGGGGTTCTTACGGCTACTATTGGAGCAGTTCCCAGGAGGTTAATACCGCTGGCTTGAGCCTTTATTTCAACAGCAGTATCTGCAACGTGATCGGTAACAGCAAAACCGGCGGTTTTACGATCCGTTGTGTCCGCAATTAAGGTAAGCCAATTATAGTTTGAATGGTAAATGACTAACATATAAAGCCATGAAAAATATATTATTTCTCATCCTGTTATTGATGATAAACAGCAGAACTTTGATCTCCCAGGTCTCGGTTTCAGCTGATGGCAGCCTTCCCGACAATTCTGCCATGTTCGACGTGCAGTCTGCTGACAAAGGGGTTGTTATCCCACGGATGACTTATGACCAGCGTAGTGCTATTCAAAATCCAATCGAAGGACTCATAGTTTTTTGTACGAATTGTTCTGAGGATAGCACCGGAGTCCTTACTATTTATAGTAATGGCCAATGGTATTTATTTATGATGAATTGCCTTAAACCTGGAAGACCGGCGGCCGGAAGCCATGTGGCTTACGAGACACAGATAATCTGGCATTGGAATACGCTTCCTATTTCACTCGGTTATAAATGGAATACGGTTATTGATTACGCGACCGCGACCGATGTGGGAACAGCAACGACCTATACGGAAACAGGACTGACCTGTAATACAACTTATACGAGATATGTGTGGGCATATAACGATTGCGGCCCGTCATCCTCTTACCGGATACTAACCAAAGCAACCAAGCCCTGCCCTTAATTTGTCCCGATCCTAAATCTAATAGATTTTCTAACCGCTGCAATAGACAGTAGGCAATAGACAGTAGGCAATAGGCAATAGGCAGTAGGCAGTAGGCAGCTGGACAGTTGGCAGGCAGATTCCGCTCTTCTTTTTTCATAGCGGGATCGTCATCCTGAGTTTATAGACTTTTTACAAACTCCACAATGTGCGATGACAAGAAATCTAATAGAAAACAATTGAACTTAACTATCATTGGTTTAGGTAACCGAAAATGTGGTTTTACGAAACCACTCTGGAGGAGTGTAATATGAATAGCAAGAACGGGGAATAGGATGAAAAGCCCCTCCCTTTGATGATATATTTCATTGAATATCAGTTTCACAGGGAGGGGTTGGGGAGGGAAAAGGATTGGACGATTTTCGATTTTCGATTGAACGATTTTATAATT
>Ga0247841_10003276_pt1 | contig 30432 bp, 47 predicted proteins | sample LaCruzMarch2015__2_FD_192410 | JGI IMG/M metagenome (GOLD analysis project Ga0247841, IMG submission 192410) | Freshwater microbial communities from meromictic Lake La Cruz, Castile-La Mancha, Spain - LaCruzMarch2015_18m | ecosystem: Environmental > Aquatic > Freshwater > Lake | place: Spain... | reverse complement strand
TATAGAGAAGAGGTCTGTTACCCACCGTGCTTCTGGTGTAATAGCTGTAATATCACCAGTCATATGTATGTTCTCAGCTATAACCGTAGAAGTGCCACCTGAGTTACTAGTTCTCCAAAATTGGTAAGGACGTTCACTGCCTGTCAACCATTTGGAGAGATATTTACAAATTTTTCGTTCTTCCTCACTACCCTTTGCTTTACCGTTTGACATTATATCTCCTTGTAGTATTGGCGTCCATCATAGTCTGCCAATTTGTCTACCTGTTCCAACACTTTATCCCAGTTACATCCATTGAAATGGACACCTCTATCATCTACATAACAGATAGCGGGTAACTTCTCACCAGTTACATGGTCATAGGGTAGTTCGTGTCTTATAAGCCATTCTTCTACTCGGGATTTCATATCTATGTGTTCATCACGCCTGGTATCCCAAAACCGGGCAGTAAATATAATTACTTGATAGCCTTTAGCCCTCAATGATTCAAGAAAGTTTTTTGCTGCCTTAGGAGGATCATCATATAACAAACCACCATTCCATCCCAAACTATATGGATGCAACACACCATCACAATCTACGCATACCGCTTTATCTGGATTCAATACAAACAAATTACTTCTCCTTTCCCTTATCAGGATAATTCTGATTGTCTTTCACATCTTTTTTGACTTCTTTATCACTTTTACCCTTACCACGCCAATGTGTTGAACCATATGCTGCGTCCTTTACGCGTGCACAATATGCTTCGGGATCACTAATATGGTCTTTCATATGGGATACACACAAATCAAAAAAACCATGGTCTTTCGGACCCTTTCCATGGTTTTTACCAAAGGATTCTCCCCATTTACGAAGCTGGTCAGCATCTTCCTCATTTATATATTGTATTAGTCTACTCATAGGTCCTCCAACATTTCATCCATCATATTCTCAGGAACTAATAAGCTCTTAGCATCCGTCCAAACTTCATGTTTACCACTAATCTTGAATAACCCTGCGTTCATAACTTTGAATCCATTATCTTCTGGATCCATAATTTCCTCAATAACATCAATAGAACTATCATTATCATCAATAACTTTAATGATAATATTCTCTAATATCATTATAGACCCTTTATCTTCGTATCTAAAATTACTAGTCAGTACATCTATAACTGCATCCCTAGCCATTTCCTTTATTTCAGACCTGGATAAATCCTTATTTTCTTCCTCGGACTCATAATGGTTTATTTCCTCTTCATAGAAGGCTTCAATAAAATTATCAACCAACTTAAAATGTTCAACTAGGTCACCATATGAGTCATATCCAAATTGTTCTTTAGATATATCCCATATATATTCAAGTAACTTATTGAAATCAGACATACTTTCAAGTGGTATTCTTAGAAAGCTTATCCATAAATCATCCTTAGGGCATATACCTATCATGGAACGGCTCTCTGGTATTACTCTATTAGGCGAGCCAAATGAATTAGTATAAAATATATCGGTGGTGCAGATTATTGATTTACTTCTCTTGGGGTAGTTCTTCCAGGACTTAAAATTATCCATCAATAAAGTATAATAATTACTGGTATTTCTAGATTCACGTTCAAATTTAGCAGGCTCAACAAAATAACAACTATCAATATCCATATCTTCAACACCTCTGTATATAGGTGTTAGGTTGGGGTTATAATGTTTTTTTATCCAAGCCTTTGCATAGTCTTTATTGACAGGAGCACTTCTTCCTTCATTCATATACATTTCAAATCGCATGAAAAACCCTCCATAGATATTATTTATATCATTTTCGGAGGGTTTTGTCAATGTTACTATCGTTTTGTTTTGGCTTCTTGGTATAGTCTCCACATTGTCGTTCCATTGGCTAATACCATAAGGCCAATATTTGAAAATAATCTTAAATAAAGTTGGCAATCCGCGCTAAATAGTGGTGAGTTTCACTAACAACATAAGTCCCAAAGGAGAACATATGAAAGATTTTTATGTTTATGTTTATATGGATACACGAAAGATGGGTGCTTTCATTTATGGTAAGTATACTTTTGAACATGAACCAATATACGTTGGTAAAGGTATAAATGGAAGATATAATGCTCACTTAATGGAATCATGCAACAATAACAAACACTTCAAAAACAAAATAAATGCTATAAGAAGGTCTACTGGATTGGACCCAAAAATAATATTTGAATATGAGGGATTGGAAGAGGTTGAATCACTTGAACTAGAAGGAAATGATTAGTGTTATCGGTAGATATGATTTGGGGACAGGTCCTTTATGTAATAAAGCACCCGGTGGTGTTGGTGGTGATGTATATACTGATGAAATGAAAGAAATATTTTCCAAAAAATATAGTGGGGAAGGCAATCCATTTTACGGCAAGCATCACACCGAAGAAACCCTACAGAAACTACGAGGTCCAAGAGGTCCAAATCCTAAAACTAAAGGACGGGTTCTAAGCGAGGAATGGAAAGAGAAGCTACGTGGATCAAGAGGTCCAAATCTTAAACTCAGAGGACGTGTTAGAACAGATGAATATAAAGCTAAAATGAGCGCCTCAATAAAAGCCAAACATCAAAATGATGAAAACTATAAACCTCGGGTTGGTAAGAAGCATTCAGAGGAGTCAAAACAAAAGATGTCCGACAAATTGGGTAAAACATATCTGATACAAACCCCGGATGGTATTGTTGTAACAATAAACAACCTCCGCTCCTATTGTGAGAAGCAGAGGTTGAACTATAGGACAATGTATAATAGACGGTCCTCTAAAGGTTACAAGGTTCTACAACGTATTGAGGTATAGGTTTATATGGGCGCATATCGTTCCTAATACCATAAGGCCACACATCAGCATCGGTTGTGTATCCAAAATCTTGTCTAGCCACATTCCGAATAACGCCATACCTATTGTGGATACTACAAGAACGAAACTCCAAGCACTTATGTTGAATACCTTTTGATACTTTTGAACCAAAGATTTCTTTTCTTCTTGTTTATAACTTACTACCAACATGATACACCTCCTTATTCTTATCCGATAAGGTTCTTGATAGTCATAACAACTGGATTGGTGAACAATGCGATCAATATAGCATACAGACCCATAGCACCTACTGCTTCAAAGCTGGACATCTTATCATACTTGAACTTCAAGCCAGAAATGATAAGACCTGCTACGATAAGGGTTCCAAGATGGAAGTATGGGAAGTTTGCTGCCGTACCTGCCATCATTGTTTCTGCTCCTACGAATCCTGCTGTTACTAGAACTGCTCCGACTGCCGTTACGATTGTTGTTTTCAAGTTTTTCATGGTAATTCCTCCATTATTTTATTTTCTTACCTATATGAAGAAGAAAGTTTTATGCCAAAGTGAGCGAAATAAAAAATTTATTTTAGCCACTGGGCATCAATAACACCAATATGAAAGATTTTTTACATGACCGTGGATGATAGTTTTATTTCAAAATGTTCAATTATATTATTTACCGATTGAACGAAATGTGAGAACTGTTATGGTATAACAATCACCAGTTGAACGAAATGTGTTATTGACCTGTATGGCACAGAAAGTTTTATACTAATGCTTGACTTTTTTCAAAATATTTTGTATAATAAGAATAAATAGATTTGAGGTGAGTCATGGAAAGAAAATCATACGTTTATATTTATTTAGATCACACGGTTGAAGGTCCTTTCGTATATGGTGAAGGACAATATACTTTTGATTATTTACCCATGTATGTTGGTAAAGGTAAAAACGGTAGAAGTCATACTCATTTGAATAGTGCTAAAATGATAATGAACAAGGGTACACATAAAAACAATACTTTAGTTGACCGAATAGCCATAATTGAAGAAACTACAGGTTTTCCGCCAAAAATTATAAAGGTTTGGGAAAAGATTACAGATGAGGAAGCACTATATGAAGAACGAAAATTGATAAGAGCTATTGGCACCCGAGAGGCTGGAGGACCTTTATATAATAAAATTAGTTATGATATGTATAATTGGAAACCATTAGATGGTTATGCCTCTGGAACTATTTTTCTTTTGAACCATCCATATGTAAAACATTGTCCTATTGGATGTTTGGGTGGAAAAGATTTTGAAAAAACATGTGGTAAATTAGGTTTGGATAAAGATACGATGAATAGTGTAGCAAGAAAACAATTATCTGAATATAGAGGATGGACTGTAGAGATAATGTAATGCAAGAATAAGCCCAAGTAGTATTCCCACTTGGGCTTATTTGTGTAAGGTGTTAGATCGGGCAGCCTGGAACATGAGTTCCAGCATCAAATTATACTTCTATAATAATGGTCCCATTACAACGACCTTACTACTTATTACATCGCTTCCAATTCTCTTAGTAAATCTTCATCAGTCTGCTCCTCAGCAGTCTTGGGAATTTCCATTCCCATTCTTTCCATTCTCTTAGCCTGGTCTAAGGGACTCTCACCAATTTCAAAGGGAACATCATCCTCTACAACCGTAGTGCCTTTTGAAGGGCCACCCTTATACTTAGCCCAATCTGCTGATACTAGTTCCCAGAGCATTTCGGTTTTCAACAGACCAATAGTTTCTTCATCACTAATCTTCATACCATTGATATATTCATCAAGATCGTATGTAGACTCCATGATTGCCTTGATTTCCTTATCGGTACCAAGAGCGTAAGGCTTTCTTGCGAAAGAACTGTCTGCATAATCAGGCCATACCTTCTTGTTAGCATCGGGCTTGGTAGCCTTGGCTTTCAGAAAGAAGTTATATCCTTCTTCACCTGGATCAAAGATTGACGGTCCAAGACCATTCTTTTTGTCGGTGATTTCAGACTTTAACTTAGACTCTACCTTATCAGGAAACTCATAGATACGGGTAGCGCCTTTCAGTTTCTTATCTTCATCACGTTCTGAATCTCTCGGGTCATCAACGATATTGATGTTACCGACATTACGAGACTTACGTTTATAATTTGATGCAGCCTTCTTATCGTTCTCATTACCAATGTATAGTTTCTGAGTAGCTAGGCACCAAGGGCAGAAATTATCCATACCATATGTCTTTTCACATATGAATGATCGGAACTTCTCTCCTACCTTGATTCCGTGATACAAATACTTTTTGGTGAACTTACCTTTGGGGTCAGGAATGAACCTAAACTCATAGGTCTTTGCCTTGTCTGCTGTACCCATAGCTGGTGTTGGCCATACTTTATCTGATCTTTTGGTAAACTGTTGCGGTGCCTCTTCCTTCTCTTTCTCCTGGACATAGTCCTCAAATAACTGCTTTGATATCCATTTTGACATAATACTTCCTCCTGTGTTGTAGCCTTCTTGGCTGTTTTATTTGTGTTTATTATATGTTATTTTGCTGGTTATGTAAAGCAAAGAAGTTTTACCTTATTCTTTTCTTGCCAATTTACAATAGGCACTTCCAGCTTGCCTGTTTCAGATGTTACTACTACCCTCATTCTTGGAACAAGGTATTCTTCCAACATTGGGTCTACTTTCATAACAGTTTGTTGGTTAGATGATTTGAAAAGTATAGTTATATTATCATCTTCCAGTCTAACAACTTCACCTACTAGTCTCGGCACGCATCACCTCCTCTTTATATGATGTTCTGACAATAATCTTATCCCATGTGAGTTCTAGTTCGTGATGATATACATATGGTAGTTTGTTGGCATCGGAGATCAATCTAATACATTCTTCATCAGTCATATAATCATCACCTTCAACCTCAAGAGCACCATCCAGATAACACATAATATGTCTTTTTCTATTCAAAATATCATCAAACATTTTTACTCTCCTCATTTAGGTTCTCTCGTTCATATCTATCCTTCAAATCTCTTGGGAAATCTTTAGCCTTCAATAAATCTCCTGATACTGGTATAGATGTAGTCCACAATGGTTGTCCTTTGATTTTCTTTATTTCATCCATTTTCCTAATGACTCCTCTATTTCCGCAACAAGGTCACGGTAATTTGTTGTTATAAGTGATACTAAAGCCCTTTCATGGTCTTCCAATACCAAGTGCCTCTTATAGATCATATAAGCTAGAGAATACTTACCTATCTTATTTGCCAAGAAATCTGATACCGGTTGGCTAAGATTTTTATCCTTCATCCTACAATATACTTCAATCGTTACATTATAAGTGTCCTTGATATGTTTCAAACCTTTCATTAGATCAGCCTTACAACCAATTATGGTACGTTTCTTCAACTTATCTTTGTCTATGTAGAAATTCATTACCTTGGGGTTTTGGAACTGATGATAGGTGAAATTCTTGAAGAGGTTGAATCCAGCTTCAAAGTATTCTTCGGGATTCACGTTAGCCCATTTTGTATTGAAGAATTTTGTGACCATATCCAGGTTGTCTTGGGTAGCCTTGCCTGACTTGATATACCAAGCATTGAAATCTTTAGGTAACTTGTAAGGTCTACCAAGGCTTCTACCTTGGACGCGCCTAAATATCTCATATACTTCTTGGATTGTTATCATCTATACCTCCAACCATGTTCAGCAAAGCCAGTAATACAATATCCAAATATAATACCTATTATTCCCAACGTAGAAAGCATCATCGCAAATAACATTGATTCACCCATATCGTCCCTATTGACATTACTACCTTTACCAATGTGTGCCAAATTCCAACCATAACATACAGGTATACATATCAAACAACTCAACAACCATAAGACCATCATTCCAGACACCTCTTGAAAAATCTCAAATACGTTTCAATATACTTTCTAACATTTTCATTACTTTCCCAGTATAATACATCCTTCACTAAATGTAAATCGTGATTATAAATTTCAACTCTCAATTCCCTATTACCTGCCACCTCTTCAATCATATCAACCATATCTTGTGGTGTCTTGGCACTCATACGGGTTCCATGGTAAGGTTCAATATCACTATAGATACCGGCAGCACCTATCGCACATGCCTCTATGAGTTTCAAGTTACTCTTGGCTCTATTGAAATCATTGTATTCCAATGGAGCTATTACTATATCTGGTTGTAAAGACTGATAGAACCGTGGAAACTCAAAGATACTACGCCAGCCGTGATATTCAATACCATTATTCTTCAAGTCATTCAATTCAGCTGGACAACCACCAAGTATTATCCAGTGATAGTCCTTAGTAGTTTTTCTGATGAAATTTATCAGAGTATCAGAGAAGTCTCCACCACTGATGCCTTTGGATATCAATATCTTATTAGCAAAGTGATTATCACTACCTGCCCATACTATCTTCACCTTTCCAGGTTTGTCCAAAGTGTGTTGTGGTATTGATTCACCCCATAGAAACTTGGGCAGGTGGTTGGGTATTACCTCAATCTTCTCATTATATTTTGAGTATTGAGACTTCAAGAACTCGGTAGATACCACTATACCGTCTACTTCACGCATGATCTGTTCAATGCTTGGGACAAACTTTGAGTAGTAGTCAGAGGCATAGTTCCATTCAGGTATTCCAAATAGAAGATCATCAATTTCCAATAAAATTGGTGTTTTGGTTCTCTTCCGAATATTCTCTTTGAAGTGTTTTATAAGATTGAGGTGCTTATCGGTGGTTGATCTCTGGAACTGGATAAATGTTTGATTAGAATAAAAATTAGCATCATTTATGTATTGTGTTCCATATGAAGCAGAAAACGTGTAACCTGGTATTCTCAAATAATTGTTCAATAATAAACCAGGAAATATAACACGGATGCTACCAACTCCTTGATAGTCGCCTAAATAGCTATGTAGGCTTATCTTTCCAGGTTTCTTGATAGGTTGTAACAATTTTATCCTCCAAAACAAATGATTTTTATAATTACTATATAACATTTACAAATATTTGTAAATGTTATATAAATAGAAGTGTGAGGTAATCTTGGTGTTACAAGCACACAAGAAACAGCGGGAGTTATGTCGCTGCTGTCCCTCAACATATCTATTTATAGGAGTTATATCAATGAGTAAACAAACCCATACCAACCGTTTTTATGTCTATGTATATCTTGATCCACGTAAGCCAGGAAACTATGTTTATGGTATTACCCAATCAGACGAACATATTAAAAAAAGAGTAGAATCAAGGCGTAAAACTATGGAACTAAAGACCCAACTCTCGCAAATATCCGTCCAATCCGATGTTCTTGATAGATAATTGTAAGAACTCTTGAATGGTTGGCACAACCATCTTATATTTCAATGTCATTCCAGCTTCACTAGGTAACTTATTGTCTTTTTTAAGATTACATTTTAGACAACATGGAACAGTGTTTGAATAGTCAGATTTTCCGCCCCGTGATTTAGGTATAACATGGTCGATGGTTAGTCCGGATTTTTGATGTATACCGCAGTATCCACAGGTAAAGTTATACAATATTTGTAGTGATCGCTTCGAGAATGGAACCTTCTTTCCATACATCATTCGGACCATTTTGACAAGACGCAGGACTACAGGTACCAAAAATGATTTGGTTACAGTATGTATCAACTTTTCAGTTGCCTTTACTACTATTACCTTACCTTTAGCCATAAGTTTGAAAGACTTCTTTATACCAATCAAACCTAACACTTGATAGTCAGCATTCAACAACACCACGCTCGTCATAACAACCTCCTAAATCAGTTTTTCTGGAATTACACCGTCTCCATCTACAGCGTTTCTCAAAATTTCATTTTTCTCTTTCACCATACGCATGAATATTTCATACTCTTTGATGATTTCCTCTTTCGTTACTGGCTCACCTTTGTAAGTCATTTTGTTAGTACCGTCATTACAGAAGGCACATATCCTTCCTCCATCCTTCATGTCCACCATAAATGGTGGTGGCAAGTAGCCATAGCATTTTTGGCATTTCGGCATTATTCATTCTCCCAATCTTTGATATTTTTCATTATCTGATCTTTTATTTTTCCTTCTATATTGGTAAAAGCATTGAAATCTTTTTCCGTGACCTTCACACCCATTGATTCTAATTTTTTAACCTCTCCAATTATATAATCAAATTTAGGTGATTCATCTTTCTTATCTTTCACCATTATAACAAGTTCCATCCTTTTTGTAAACAGTTCATGTTTGAGCATGAGTCTGTTCATTTTCAATAGATATTCCTTTTTCATATATTCAGCATCATTACCAACACTCAATGCCCAAATATAATGAGCTGTAATAGTCTTGATTTCTTTCCACTTCTTGTGATAATCACCACTACCTAAGTATCTAAACTCTATGTATTGTTTCTCTGGTTTATCACTGAGATGTTCAATATTTATGGCTTCAAAGTGGGTATTAGGGATGGCTTTTTTTATTGCCGATATATCAATATTGTCTTTGATAAATTCTGTTACATCATCACCCGTAAGGTTCACCCTCACCGCCTTATGTGCTGATCTGGCATAATCATTATCTCTACGTTTCTTGAAGAAATTATATATATAATCTTCTTCCAAGAACAATGCCATCTTTACAACATCAAGACTCTTGGACAAATCAGGTACGTTTTTCAGTGATATGGAGATATGGAAACCACAACTATCATCCGTTGTACCATATTTTTCTACATAGTCAAACATCTTAGGGCACATTTCAAGATACTGGTCAATAGTAAGTATCGGACTTACAATTTCTACACCAGCAGGCCCGAGTGTCGCATCTGGTTTGATAACCCAATCAGTGGTGGATTTCCTTTCATTATTGTGATCTATAATCATATTCTTGAATGGAAGTTTATCCAAGGGAAGAAACTCTCCAATCACTAGGTCAAAAAACTTCTCTATATCCATTTCAGGCATATCAAACAGCTCGGTTGGATTGGGTAATTCATCTTCACCATCTTCATAACCAAGTTCATATGCCCATTCTGGAAGGTCAGGTGGGTCATATCCTTCTTCATTACCTGCATTATGATATTCTTCTGCTGATGCTTCCCAAGCATCATATCTTTGGTTGTATCTATCCCATTCAACCCACATCTTGGCTGCCTTACCATACTTGACATTGAATGTAGGCACAATCATTTCAATTTCAAAACCTATACGGACATTTTTATTTGAAAGAGCAATATCCACATCACGCTTAGAGACTTTTTCAGTAAGTAGATCATCTTGTAATACCATTGAGCTATCGCCTAGAAATTCAAACTCACAACCTATACGGATATTAGGATTCTTCAATGCCTCGTCTATTTCAGTCTTGGAAACCTTCTCCATGATATAATCAGTAATTTTACTCATTATGGTCCTCCACTATATTTCTACTTCTATTTATACCCAATCTAACATAAATAATATTATATCATGTGAACGATGTAAAAAGATTGGAGATACACTAAGAGGAAGACCTAGGACAAAAGAATCTATTGATAAAATGATTGAGACAAGACGTATAAACAAGGAGAAAAGAGAGGTGAAAATATGAAAGAAAACTTTGATATATCATTACCCAAGACACTTATATTTGAAGGTGGATTCAGTAATCACCCTGCGGATCGCGGAGGACCTACTAATCTTGGAATAACTTTAAAAACATTATGTGATTTTGATGCTCAATATGACGGATTGGATCTTGATGAAGATGGAGATGTTGATATAGATGATTTACGTATGTTGGATATTGAGTCAGCCGCGGTGATTTACAAAAAATATTATTGGGACAAAATGAGATGTGATGAACTACCTTCCGGAGTTGATTTTCTCACATTTGATTTTGCTGTAAATTCAGGACAACGTAATAGCACAAGAATATTACAAAAAGCCATCAACAGACTCAGTAAAAAAGACATTGTAGTTGGAGTTGATGGTATCTTAGGCAATAATACATTACAATGGGCAAACAATGTCAATCCTTCTCTTTTGGTTGACGCCATGTTGAAAGAAAGAGCCATTTTTTATGATAAATTGATAGCTCAAAATCCATCTCAATCTGTTTTTAGGAAAGGATGGTTTAACCGTTTAGAATCAACATCACAAGAAGTTCAGGAATTTATGTAATGAAAAAATTCTTTATGGATTTATTAGCTTCTGGTATAGATACACCATCAGTAATGAGGTTTGCGTTCTTACTACAGGTGCTTGTTTCAAATATTGTAGTTTGGTATGTATGGGTATTTATATGTATCTGGACCAGAAGTATGGCTAACATACCACCAGGTGTTGTAGAATGTTATCTAGCAGCTAATGGTACAGCCTTTTTAGGTAAAGGTATACAATCATTTGCAGAAAGAAAATATGCTACACCAGTACCTATAGAACAAACAGCAAAATCAACGGAGGAAGTGTTATGAGAAAATTATTTGTGTCTATTGTATTATTGTTTATAAGTGTCTCCCCATCATATGGTCAGGTCTGTTTTGACCAAGTAACGGCAGATAGAATGGTGGTAGAACTCCAGTCTTGTAGGTTTACTGAACAAGAACTTACTTTCCAAGAGAAAAAGAATCTTGAACTTATGAGTATGTCAGAGAAACAAACTCTACTGGCTAAAGAGACTGAGGCTAAGTTCAAGGCTTGTTCTGCTGCACTTGGAAAAACAGACCAGTTGATGAAGGACAAAGACGCTGCTTGTGATGAACGAGTTAGACAAGCCAAGCCAAGTCTATGGAGTATGATTTCAGGTGCTCTTGGATTCTTTAGTGCAGGAATATTGATCGGACTATTATTATAGGAGGATGTTATGTTTGGTATAACATTAGGATTGAAACAAATAGGATATATTGTGTTGGCTATAATCATATTGGTTACGGTAGCATGGGCATCAAACTCTTATCCAAGAAAAAGTGTTGTTGATGGTGTTCTAAAGAACCGGGAAGCAGAAATACGAGCCGAATACACAACAACCATCAAGACCCAAGAAGATAAGATTATCGCATTAGAAAAATCTATCAATGATTCCAAAGTGAAGATTAGTAAACTGGATACGGAGATAGTAAAAATCAAGAAAAAGAAAATTGACATTAAGAAACCTGAAACACCTCAGGAAACATTGGATACATTCAAAGCATTGGGCTACGAAGCTATAAAATAGATATTCTATCTTTCATAAATAACGGTAATAACACATTACAAGAGGTAAGACTATGAACCATTACGGAATTGACAACATTGGACTTATAACCACAGATGAATTGGAAGCCGTCATCAGACTCAATATACCTGTTTCGGATGTAGATCCAGAAGGCGATTTCAGTCAAGGAGACCTATATTATAATTCAGTTGATAAACGTTTATATAAGTATACTGACGGTTGGAATAAGGTTGACGGTGTAATAAGAGGATTCTCTGATACAACCACTACGTTGCTATATCCAGTCATGGTTTCAGGCACATCAGCAGATGAAACGGCTAAAGTTAATATGACCTCAGACTATTTCAGTTACAACTCTAATACTGGAACACTAACCACCATTGAACAAAAATCAAGAAAGAATACAGTTACGGGTAACGTAGCTGATGATTCAACTATAGAATTATTGATATTGATTGGTAATAGTGTTGTAGGGGCTGGAAAACTTGTTGTTTCCGCTACACGGGATGATGGAACGGTTGCCAATAGATATACCTCAATTCAATCTACTGACCAAGGTGGAACAGCACGATATTTAGTGTTGAACCCAAGTGGTGGTGCAGTAACGATAGGTACCACAAGTATATTGGTATCAGAACTACTCCGAGTAAATGGACAGATAGCTGCAACAGATATAAAACTTACTACAGGGGCGGCTATAGGTAAGGTCTGGAAATGTGCAGATGTTCTAGGTAATGGATCATGGGAAACAGAAAGTGCTACATTACTTTCCATGACTCCTGATCCAACAATCTCAACTGATCTTACCATAAGAGGTCCTCAAGCCCTTATGGTTGCAGGAGAAAACCTAACATTTGGCTCTCCTTGTTATCTCAAATCTGACGGTAAGTGGTGGAAAACAAACGCTACATCAACAACGACAATGGCTTGTGGTGCTATAGCGGGAGCTACAATATCAGCAGATGCTACAGGACTGTTTGCTTTACCGGGATCGTTCCTTCGTAATGATGCTTGGACTTGGGCTACATTAGGTGGAATACTTTATCCAAATAACACATCAGGTGTTATTACTCAAACAATGCCCAGTGACTCTGGCAATCAACTCCAAAATATAGGATACGCCTACAGATCAAACATTATTTTCTTTGGTGGTTGTCCAATTCTTGTGGAGATAAAGTAATATGGCATTGACCGTAGAATCATTCACACCTATAACAGGACATATGGGTGATAGAGTAACCATCACTGGTACTGGATTCATTTCTACACCCACTGTAACATTTGGTTTTGTTACAGCTTATGTCATAAGTTATACTGAAACAACTATTTCAGCGAGAGTTCCCGAAAATGCTGTCACGGGCACAATAGATGTAACAATAGGCATTGAAACAATTCCTAGTTCAACATCATTTGTAGTTATTCCTTACGGACCACATGGACCAGCCAAGGGAGACATTAATAAGATTAAAGACATGGACATAATATATGTCAAACGTGTTAGTGGTAATAGAGGTAGTAAGATTATGGGTGTGGATTGGGCAGACGATGCTTTCTTTGCTATACCCGATGATGAGAACACCAAATCCAATCTACATTTCAATGGAGAAGAAGGACTAACAACTTTTACTGATGAGTATGGTAAAATATGGTCACCTTCTGGAATGGCATTTACAAGTACCGATAATCCTAAATGGGGTATAGGATATGGTTCAATGGCTTTAGGTGGATACATACACACACCGTCCGTTGAAGATTTCAATATTGAAAATGGTAATGTATCTATAGAAGTTTGGGTAAAGAATTTAGTTCCAGGTGATACTGTATTTTCATGTATGGGTAGTGGTTTCTCTGGATACAGTGGATATTCTGGATATACAGTTCCAGGATACTACAGTCTTACATATCCGACATCAACAACCTTGAGATTCAAAGCCAATGTAAATGGATCATCATGGTATTTTGATGGCACCGTTCCAGAAAGTGTTGCAACAGATTTTGAAACGAAAGAAATATGGCATCATATAGCCTTTGTAAAAAATGCTAACACATATATTATTTACTTAGGTGGAAACAATATTGGAAGTGATACCAATGATGATGGTATTGTGAGTATAGATAGTTTGGGATTACTCAAGATAGGAGGATAGTATGGATATAACAATTACACTGACTGACGAACAGAGAGCAGCATTGGAAGAGGCTGGTAAAACAGGGCGTGGTAGAATGATGCTTAGACGACTTGGAATTAGAGGAAAAGATGTTGGAATCACTCCCGAGGAATTTCTAAATAACATTATCAAGGGTGTTGCTGCTGAACAAACTCGTAGAACAGAAAGAAAACTAGTCGGAAAATTGACGGAGAAATAATGGCTGAAAGATTTTGGGTAAATGGTACTGGGTATTGGTCTGATATTACATATTGGTCCACTGAAAGTGGTGGTGCCAGCGGTGCCAGTGTCCCAACTTTAAGTGATGATGTATATATTGATGCTCTTTCATTTTTAGAAGGCGGTAGTATAATTTCATCATCGGCTATATCTGTATTATCATTAGACACTACGGGTCTTGCTTATCCTGTTGTATTATCAGGATCAAATATTGCTATTTACGGTTCAAATCTGGCCCTCTCTCCTGAAATTACATTAGGAGACAGTAACACTATTTGGATAAGATCATCTTGTAATGTTACTATGTTGGGAGACACTTCTGAATGGAGATTGAGATTAGGTAGATCATCTTCACCCTCAAGTATAATCGAATTAAACTCTGATATATTTGTTGCAGAGTTATTATGTGATTGTGTATTCAATTCAAATAATTATACAATAAGTTCTAATGGGACGATCATATTTACCTCTTATTCTGGTGGTGATCTAGGAACATCAACTGTAAATTGTTCTTCTTTACAAGTTGATGGGGACTCAACATTAGATTATGCAGATATTACACTTGTTCTTCCTGAACCAAGAACCCTTTATTGGGTTGATGGTGCTGGTGATTGGACTGATCCTGAACATTGGTCTATAGAAAGTGATGGTGATGGTGGTGAAAGTATACCTACATACCAAGATAGCGTCATCATTGATGCAAATTCCGGATTAAGTGGTGATACTATATCTATACCACCTTCATCAGGAATACTATTTGAATGCTATAACTTTACATCATCAACTGGATATACTTATACTATTTATTTAGATGATTATCTGTATATATATGGTTCAGCAACATTTGAATCAGGATTATCAATAGATACATACATTTATTTTGAAGGAGAGGACACACATATAATAACATTTGATGGTGTAAGTATACTTGGAGTAGGTTTTGAAGGACCTGGCACATTCAATCTTCAAGATGATCTTATAATAACTGGAAGACTTGAAATATATAGTGGTACATTCAATACTAATAACCATAATATTATCGTCGAAGAATGTTATATTAACTCAGATATAATAAGTTCTCCGATCATCAATATGGGTTCGGGAACATGGGAGGTAACAGAAGGTTATTGGAATGTGAACCATTTTGATGAAACAACAACTACTATAAATCCTGAAACATCTACGATAAAAGTATATAATACTGCCATAGATGATGATAGAACTTTAGGTTTTTATGATGAATACGAAACAGAAATAGGTAAAACATATTACAATGTATGGTTCACAGGAGCAAGTGAGACTTCAATACTTATTCAAGGATCAAATACATTCAATGAATTGAGAATAGATACACCACCACAATCTGTTTACTTTGATGATGATTCCACTCAAACCGTAACCACATTTCCCGTTAGCGGGTCTTCTGATTATTTAATAAATTTTTCATGTAATGATGGTTCTTGGACTTTGAATTGTTCTGGTGGAACTATTGAATTAGCGTATTGTGCACTTGAAAATAGTATAGCGACTGGTGGGACAACATTTAATGCTTATGTCCATGATGGTAATGTGGACAATAAAGGAAATACAGGATGGAATTTCTACTTACCCTATAGATATTGGGTTGGAAACACTGGAAATTGGAACGATGATAATTGGTCAGAATATAGTGGTGGAACTAGTGGTACTAGTGCTCCAAGTATTACTGATGATGTATATTTTGATACAAATAGCTTTGCTACGTCTGGTTGTGTTGTAACAATAGACGGTGATTGTTATGCTAAATCTATGGACTGGACAGGAGTTACAAATAATCCAAGTTTAATATTCAACGATGATGATTTAGATCCTTCTATTTTAATTGTAGCAGGAGACGTTACATTTTCTCCTGATATGGATATAATTTTTCCAGAACTGTATTATGATAATTTCGGTGGTGGTGTATACGCTTTTGGAATTGGTATAGCAGGAGATTGTCACTTGACAAGTGCAGGACTTGAACTTCCACCTATAATATGTGGTGTAGATGAAGTGTTAACGGAAAGATAATAAAATAGGAGTATAGATATGGTAGGAGAGTGGGAGTTATTTCTGTATCAAATAATTATAGATAGATTACCAGTTGTATATTGTTACTGGTCGGAAGCTCCGTATACATGGAAACTTTATCGTGATGGTGAATTGATTTATACTGGACAAGCTTTATCATTCCATGATCCTGATGTAACTTGGGATACCACATATACATATACTATATATGGTAATCCTGGTGGTGTTTATCAATTATTTGATACAGAAATAACTGCTACCCCCACTGAACCTAGAACATTATATTGGGTAGGTAATGGTGGTAATTGGAATGATCCGACTCATTGGAGTTTGGAATCAGGTGGAACAGGTGGAGAACCTATACCTTTAGTTGATTACACAATATTTGATTCATCTTCTTTCAACACAACAAACCAAAAAGTTAAAATATATGGTCGACCAAATGAACCTTTTTTTGGTAACGATACTTCAGGATGTTTATCTATGGATTGGTCGACTGTTACTAATAATCCAACATTAGAATTTGATTCCAATATATGTGAATTGACATTTACAGAAGGGGATTATAATTTTTATGATTCAAACGGATATATGTGGCGACAATCATGGCCTTCTTACCCAACAATAGTAGGGAACAGACTGTCACTTACGGGAACAGAATACATTTATAATGATGAAATGAATGAATATATTCTGAGCACCCTTAGTATGGGCACAACAGATTTTGAAATATCACTAGATATTGAGTCTAATGTAACAATTACAGATGAGACAACATGGTATATAATTGATTCTAATGAATGGAAAGTTATAATTACTAGGAATGATGCATTGTATGGCGGATTATCTGTAATTACCTGTCCGTCCTCAGGTGGATCATTGATGTTGGGAAGTGCTGTTATATTTACAGGTCTTGATCCTATTCTAGAAAATGTGAATGAGAATTGGAAAATTACACGAACAGGTAATGATTTCAAACTTTTTAGAAATAATATCCAACAAGGATCGACCCAAATATCAACATTATCAATACCAGACACCACTGCATATTTCCAAATCGGACAAGGTGTCAATGGATATATTGATAATGTATATATAAAAAATGAAACCATGAAAGGCAAATCCTATTTTATGGTCGCTGGAGATATAATTCTTTCTCCTGAGATGGAAGTAGATTTCGTTGATGTGGTTGTTGATGATACGGAATATTTACTGGCTATGGTTGGGGGAATGCCCGATGTAAATATAACACATTATGGTATTTCAAATACACACTTTACAACATGTGGTAAGTATTTACCAACTATAACATCAGTGGTTTTTCCTGGTACTGGGTTTTATTTGGAAGACGATTTACATGGAGAAGGATTAAAAATATTTTCTGCTTTTGATTCACAAGGCCACGATATTGATGTGGTTGCTACAATGTTTAGTAATATGTTACCAGGATCCATAATAGATATTGGAGGATCTACTATAACAACCAATTTTCTATTACTTATGGAACGGAGTGAAGATTATCAAATAGATCCAGACAGTAATTTTTTAGCTGATATTATTATTGAAAGAAAATCCAATGTTGATGTAAAAGTTCCTGCAGGTGTCGGGGTAATGACTTATGGTGTCCAAACATTTGAATCCGTAACGATTAATGATCCTAGTACAGTGTTTATTGCATCTGATGCACCCGGTGGTAAAGGACCAGACCAGGATTCATACCTTTATACTAACCATTTCTATTCAAATGGTGTTTCACCATCAGAACCTAATTATATTAGTGGAATGGTAGATCCTTGGAGATTATATTGTAGTTCCGGAACCATTAGTCTTACAAATACAAGTCTAAATAATTCCGAAGCCTATGGTGGAGCGGAATTCAATGCTTATACTATCAATGGATGTGTAGATAATGAAGATAACGTAGGTTGGTATTTCAGACCTATAAACACACTTTATCTTGAAGATGATTTAACCTGTTATAACCTTATTGTTACAGAGCGAATAGATACGCAGGGACACAGTATAAATACAGTTGGTTTTTCAATTATACCTAGCAGACCAACAACGATTGATATTGGTAGTTCTAATATTTCCACATATTTTTTGGAAGTTGATGATGAAGAAGGATATATCAAAGAGTCCAGTGACCTTCTTGCAGATATTACAATTACTATAGGAGACTGGACCGTTCCAGTCCGACAAGGAGCCTAATGGATATAGAAAGACTTTTAGCTGGAAGAAAAATAATAGATGATTATAGAGATAAACCCAGATCAGAGAAAATACCACTGTTGAGAGAATTGGGATTTAGTAGCACAGCAGAGTATTCTATATGGGATAGAAAAATGATCTTTCAAGCGTTCAAAGAATCATATCCTATAGAAGGAGAATGTGATTTATGTGCTGGTATTACCGAGAAAGAAATAAAATGTGTGGTAACCTTTAGTTTTGAGGCTTGTTATTACAAGAAACTTGTAGGGGTTCCAGATTCAATATATCAGTGGTCTCTAGAACAATATCTGAAAGGTAATCTGTATTTGACTGAATCAGGTGTGTATAAAATAAAATCTGGATGCCCGGTAGATCATGGATTCTATACAATACCCTCAAAAATAAAAGAATTTCCATTTGATCTTACATGGAGAGCATAATGAAAACATTACAATTATGGTTTAGTGAAGGTGTTCTTCCAGCAACTGTATCGTCAGATTGTCCAGACTACTGTATTTTCAATTCTGTTACTATTGAAGCTGATAGAGTGTATTTTGACGGTGCCCTGAATTTACTAGAATTTTATTGTAATGGGTCAACGCTATCAGTAGGTAGTGGAGAATATTGGGGAATTGTTTGTCCTAGTGGAGCTATATCAATATACAACACTGATATAGCCGATAGTTGGGCATCTGGTGGAGCCATATTCAAATCCCTACTTACAGATGGAAACATAGACGATGGCAACAATGATGGTTGGATTTTCTTCTATACAGGGTATGATGAATTCCGATTTAGTAAAATAGTCAGATGGACAACTAATTTTATACCACCTCCTTACGAATACAAACTTTTATGATATAAGGATGTTTATGAATCCACTTGTTTCAGTCGTTATGGCTGCATATAATGTTGAATCTTATATTGAAGAAGCCCTCACCAGTATTGTTACTCAAACATATCAGAACTGGGAACTTATAATCGTTCTGGATGGTTGTATAGACAATACTCTTACCGTTGCCAAGAACTTCATTTCTCAAAATTATATATCCCACAAATGTAGAATATTTGAATCGAAAGAGAACCGTGGATATGGCTTTGCATTGAATAATTGTATATCTCTTTCAAAAGGTGAATTAGTTGCTATAGTTGATGCTGATGATTTACTGGCAGATGTAAGAGCTTTAGAGATAATGGTTGTGGAACATTCCAAATATCCTAAGGCTAGCCTTATATATAGTGATTATAATGAATTTGATTCTACTATGAGAAGTTCTAAAAGAAAGAGACATGGTCCAAGGAAAAATTCCATAATACCACAAGGTGGATCTGTTTTAGGTAAATTCAAAGATGGTGAATATGTAGGTACAGATTATAAGGTTAGCCATCTAAAAGTATTCAAAAGAAAATTTTATGATATGACGGATGGTGTTGATCCTACTCTGTTGAAAGCCGTAGATAGAGACCTGGTATTGAAGTTGGAAGAAGTCGGAGACCTTGTACATATTAATGGTTATTTTTATAACCATAGAGTACATGAAGATAGTATTTCAGAAATGTGGAAACATAGATCCCAAGCGTATAGGGATAAAGTTGTAGAGGCCAAAAATAAAATGTATAGTGAAGCTATCCGTAGGAGAACCAAATGAAGATAATGTGTATATATCCTAACGCTGAAGGGTATTCCAGAATACCACTTGGAATGGCTCTTATAATGACCATTCTACATAATGAAGGACATGAGATAAAATTATTTGATACTTCTTTCCTTCGGGGAGAAAATGTAGATAACACCGTCCGTCAGAAATCTGGATTTGTACCAACTACGGACATATCAAATTTATATGAATCATATACTGATGATGAAATAGATGGAATACTTAGACTGAAAATAAAGTTTTTTAGTCCCGATCTTATTATTACCAGTATTGTGGAAGATAACTATAGATATGCTACTCATCTTCTGGAAATAGTGAAATCCATTGACAAGAACATCACTACGATAGCTGGTGGTAGCACACCAACAGTAGTTCCAAAGATAGTTATGGAGAATCCATTTATAGATTATGTTATTCAAGGTGAAGGAGAAGAAGCCATTGTTGAACTTTGTGATGCTCTCCAACATGGAGACTATGTAGGATACATACAGAATTTATGGTGGAGAGACAACCAAGGTAACATTTGGAACAATACTGTTCGTCCTTTTGTAAATTTGGATACGTTACCCATTCAGAATCTATCATTTTGGGACACCAGACACTTTATGAAACCGTATGCAGGAAAGGTTTACAAGTCTGGATACGTTGAACTTAGTCGTGGTTGTATGAACAAGTGTACCTATTGTATCAATCACACTCTCCAATATTGTCTTAGTGAAGCCGGTAAGTATTGTAGAAGAAAATCAGTCTCAAAACTCATTGAAGAAGTCAAGGTATATAAATCTCAATATGGTATTGAAAGGATCTTCTTTACAGATGATAATTTTCTGTTCATGCCAACAAGAACATTAGAGGAATTTGTAGAAGCATGGAAAGAGGTTGGACTACCTTATTGGATAAATACTACGGCTGAAACAATAAACAATACACGATTAGGTTTTCTGAAAGAATCTGGATGTGATGGAATATCTATCGGTGTTGAATCTGGAAGTGAGTGGCTTCGTACAAACATTCTCAATAGAAAGACCAAGAACACTACCATTATTGATACATTTGAACTTATACACCGATATGGTATAAGAACTAGTTCCAACATAATGATGGGTTTCCCAGGAGAAAGTGAGTATAATTTGTTTGAATCTATAGGTCTCTTGAAAACGATTGAACCAAAAGCTATGGATGTTAGTTTTGTTACGCCATATATGGGCACGGTCATTCATAAATTAGCAACAGAATTAGGCATGATAGAGACTATGGATGAACCCGGTTTTACTGGATTTGCCAAGTTCAAATCTATGAGAGAACCATGTATCAACATTCCTGGAGTCAGTAATGATAGACTTATGGAGATTTTCAATTCATTTACAGATTATGTCAGAGGTGTCATACCCATACCTGATTTATCTGTAAGTAGTCCTGATTATAATACTGCTAATATAATGAAGAGGATACTAGATGAACATTTATGCAGATAATGCTCTCGGCCATATTTTGACCAAGAGAATCACACCATACTTGAACAAACAAGGTCATAAATTCAGTGAGAATCCATTGGAATGTAATGTTCAACTAAGTTTTGTTAGGGCTGGATGGAAGGGCAATCTTCCTATTGTCCAACGCATAGATGGAATATACTATTCTAGTGTTGAAGATTATCAAACTAGAAACCTAGCCATCAGTAAAACACATCAAATAGCTTCAGGAGTCATCTATCAATCTGAATATTCAAAAAAATTATGTGAACATCTATTACTTCAAAGAAATACCAAAGCAAAAGTATCAGTAATATATAATGGCATAGAGCCAAATTGGTGTGGACCTCATATAGAGCATGATGGAATAAATATTGTGGTGCTGGGAAAACATAGACGACACAAACGATTGAAGGAAATAATAGACCTTTTTATAGACTATAATAATGTAGTTAATGATTCAACTTTACATATTTTTGGATTGTTACACAATAACACACCTGTAATACATCCTAATATAAAATATTATGGAATGGTAGAACGAGAGAAAATGATAGATGTTATGAGAATTTCTGATATGAGCATCCATCTTTCCAAACGTGATAGTTGTCCAAATTCAGTAGTAGAGTGTATATCGGCAGGTATACCTGTTATAACAACAAATAATTGTGGTGGTGCTACTGAAATGTGTAGAATGACACCAGGGTGTATAATAATAGAACAAGATGGAGATTACAATGATTTGAAAACCGTAGATTATTATGGAGAACAATGGAATAAGGTGAAACCAGAAGTTCAAATAGCTTTATTATACGCTATGGTATCAATCACTAATGATAAAAGACGGGTTATTTTACCAAAAGAACTACATGCAGAATACACCGCTGATAAATACATTGAGATAATGAAGGGTGTATTATGAGTAGATTTGAAGATATACTTGTAGAGATAACATTGGAAGATCGACCTAAAATAAAAAGACCTGATGGTGTTCCAATGAGAAAGAAGGATGATGTAAAAATCACATCAAAAGATGTAAAAATCACATCAATACCTCTTGAAGTTACAAGTAAAGAAGAAAGAATACTAAACCATAAGAAGATGATAGAAGCTGAAAAGGAAAGATTGAAAAGGAAAAATGTGTTGAAACGGAGACGAAGGGTATGATGAATGGATTGATCCAAATAAATGTGGAATTATCAAGTGAATGTAGTAAGAATTGTGGTTTTTGTGGACGTAGAAAGTATGATAGAGAACACGGACTCCAAGACTATGGACATATGGATTTTGACTTGGTTAGAACTATAGCTAATGAGGTTCCAAGTGAAATAGTCATAGCTACACATTGGAATGGTGAGAGCATGTGTCAACCATATTTTGGTGGTAGTGTGTCTCTTTTCAAACAAAGAAAATGTTTTGTTTATACTGTCACCAATGGCAAGCATCTTGTAGAAAAATTACACCAAATAGACGGAAATCTTGATCTGGTTAGTGTCTCTATTATAGAGAATGATAAACCTGAGGAACGTGATGAACAGTATGCTATACTTACTGAATTTCTCGCTAAAAGGAAATCATCAACACCTAGAGTTATTCTTAGATATGTGGGACATATTGAGGATGAACGATTTGATAAACTTGGGTTACCAATAGTGAGAAGAACTTTACATAAACCTGAGGGTAGTGTAGGTTATAGACGAACCCCACCTATTCCTGAAAACCATATATGTAGGGAAATGATGTCAGGACTTGCTATAGATAGAAACGGATGGGTAAGTCCGTGTGTTAGATTTGACCCTGATGGTGAAATGGTACTTGGTAATATCAAAACAAACTCGTTGAATGACTTATGGAATGGATCAAAACGGATGTATTACAAACAAATGCATATGAATGGTAGAAGGTCTGACCTCACATTCTGCGGTAACAAATGTGAATATTGGGGAATACCCGTTGGGGACTGATATATTTGGTGAATCAGAGTTAAATCTTCGTAAAATTACAGCTATACTGGACGAAGAATTGGAAGGAGTAGAACCACGAAATAAGGTAACTATGGTTGGTGCTCCAGGAACAAAGCGATCAACTTGTGGTTTTTTACAACGAATATATGATAAAACAGACGATGAAGAAATAAAATTATGGTGTTTAGAAGCATCTATAGAAGCAAAAATATTGATTACAAAAATTATAAGGTACAGAAAAGGACTAACGGAGGTTAATAATGAAAAGATTTCCAACAACCGATACACATTCCCTTGAGGAACTTGAAAACATTTTGAGTGATGAGGAAGCCTTACTACAAGAATCTTTAGAAAAGATAAGATACAAGGGCAACTATGAAAAATTCAAGATCGGTGTAACTGATGAAGAAAAAGCCACTAGGAAACGATTTGTTTGTACGGTTATCAGAGAAATATATGATAAAACAGATGATGAATATATAAAAAAATTAGCCCTTGAAGTGGGTATCCATGTAAAAAGAATGACCACTGCTCTTGCAGACTATAAGTATAAAGAACTTACTGGAAAAACTGTAACTTATGATTAGTCCTATAGATGGCCTGTATAAGAAAAAAACAAGTAATATAGTCGTTCTATTGGGTACAGGTTCATCCATCAATAGGATAGATGAAAAGACTTGGTCTGAAATATTCAAGCATGATACTCTAGCGCTCAATAATTTCATCTATCATCCTACTATGATACCTAAGTGGAATAGTCTAGAGATTCAAACTATAGATTATGATATTATGAAAGCACGATTTGAAGAAAAGTGGGAACTAGGTTGGAAAGATGTATGTTATATAGTTAGAGAACAAGAAGATAGTAAGGCCGTAAAAGCTATAGGACATGAAGATACGTCTAAAATATATCAATTTGAATGGATTTCAAGAGGTCATGGCCCACACTTTGGTCCACAAGAAATAGATTCAGATTTTCAAGTAAAATCCAGAACACTATATAATTCCTATAAATCAAGAACCACCGCCATGTTTCATTTACTTTATGTTATAAAATATGATACCATCATAACATATGGAATTGATGGAGATAGTAAATATTTCTGGAGTTCTATGGACCCTATATATGGGCAGGTACATTTCCAGTATAATGACAACCACAAACCAGAAGAACCACACTCAACAGCACCAACTAAAAACTATATTATAGACTTCAATACAAGACATATGTTGCCTAAGGGTAGAGAAATATTTGTAGGACATAAAGACACAATGTTATATCCAGAGTTGAGACTTTGGGAAGGATGGTAATGTGAATATCAAAGAATTGTGGAAAGAAAAAACTAGTGATATAGTGGTGTTGATAGGTGCTGGAACAGCTATAAATGATATTACTCCAGATGAATGGAAAAAGATTGGTCAATGTGATACATTAGCCATGAATAACTTCGTGTATTTTCCAGATTTTATACCTAAGTGGAACAGTCTTGAATTAAAACACTATGATTTCCAGAATATGAAGGATCGTATTGATGAGAAATGGGAACAAGGCTGGAAGAATGTTGGATTCATTCTACCTGAAAACAGAGCTGATTTTATGGCATCAGCTATAGGGCATCCAAGAGAAGCAAAAATATACACTTATAGATTTGTCAGTAGAGTTGACCATCCAAGAATCAATCCTAATAGTATTGTAGACGCCAATTTCAATCCAGATGATGGAAATATTTATAAGACTGGAGATGCAACAACCAGTACCATGATACATTTATTATATATGATGGGTTATAAGTATATAATAATGTATGGATTCTCAATGACTGATAGTTTCTACTATTGGAGTTCTGGAGACGCTAAGTATGGTAAGACCTATTGTCTAACCAACAAAGACCATGAAGGTAAGGATCCTAAGAAACCACACAATGCAGCCCATATGAAAGAATATACTATAGACTTCAACAGGAGACATATGTTACCTAAGGGTAGAGAGATATTAATTGGAGACACCAACACAGCACTACATCCTCATTTGAATTTATGGAGGTGGTAAAATGAGACCAAATCTACAAGATTTATCGGATTGTTATGATGAATTGAAACCTCTTATGGAACAAGCATGTAGAGAACTTATACGAGACAAATATATCGTAGAGAATTCCAAATTACCGAAATATTTATTTGAGGATATAGAATGATAGATATAACCAAATGTCCATTGTGTGGACGACCTAATGGTGATAATAATATAGCCAAACACGCCATCCAATACTATCAATGTCAGGACTGTGAACTATATTATCAAACCAGTTATATGTCTCCAGATGAACTCAAAGAGTTTTACATTACTGATTATGCTTATAGTGTAGGTAAAGGTCGTAAAACAATAGGTGAAAGGAATAGACCATCTGTTCTTAGTGAGGAACGATACAACCTAAAATTCAATAGATGTCTTAGGCGAGGTATGGATAAGATTATCAATGAAATGCCTTGTCCTTCAAAAGTATTGGAGATTGGGGCTGATGCTGGAGGATGTTCTATCTATGCCAAATCCAAGGGACACACTGTAGAATCTGTAGAAATGTTGGACGAACATGCAAAACGAATGGAAGTTCATGGCATAAAGGTATATAGAGACCTGTTTGAGTCAATAGACTTTGGAGATAAAAAGTTCAATTATATAATAGCTCTAGAGGTCTTAGAACATATTGTGGATCCCGTGTCTTTCATCAAAAAAGTTTATAATCTATTGGAACCGAATGGATATTTTGTTATAGAAACACCAATAGCTAAGGCAGGACTGGGTAATAATACTGAATGTTATGGATTCCAATTTGCCCATCCGTGTGTGTTCACCCAAAATACCCTACCAATATTATTCAAAGAGTTTAGTTTCATACCAGAATTTGATCAAGGTAATGCCAAAGTATATATGATAAGGAGATAATATGAAAATTGTAAAGTTAGTAGCAGAGCTCGGCATAAATCACAATGGAGATGTAGAATTGGCTAAAGATTTGATAAAGATGTCTAAAGATACTGGTTTTCACATGGTGAAGTTTCAAAAACGCCACATTCCCAGTTGTTATTCTGAGGAAGAACTAAACAAACCTCGGGAGAGCCAATGGGGAAATGATACTAGAGCGCAGAAGTATGGTATTGAGTTTGAGAAACCGGAGTATAACATTATAGATGATTATTGTAAAGAACTTGACATACCTTGGTTTGCTAGTCCGTGGGATGAAACTTCTGTGGATTTCATCTGTGGTTATGACATACCATATATCAAAATAGCGTCAGCCCACGTTACTCATCTTGAACTTCTGAGACACATCAAATCTAAAAATAAACCTGTTATATTGTCTATTGGTATGAGCATCAAATCTGAGGTGGATAAAGCTTTGGATACACTTGGAGATTGTTGTCAGGTTATTATGCATGCTACATCTAGCTATCCTACTCCAACTAAAGATTTGAATATTTTGAAAATTCGGACTTTGAAATATGAATACGGAGACCACTATCAAATTGGTTATAGTAATCATAGTACAAGTGTTATGGCTATTATGTTTGCAGCTTCTATAGGTGCCACATGGATTGAGACACACATCACGAAATCAAGGGCACTAACCGGGAGCGATCAGGCTGCATCTATTGAGCGTAGAGGTATGGAAATGATTGCAGATTGGACACGGGACCTTCCGGTGGCTATGGGAACTGGTGATTGGGGTGTGATGGATAGTGAGATTCCGGTGATGAAAAAGTTACGAAAACGGTCTGAATAAGTTATAAATAGAGGTGAAGGTAATCCTGGTGTTCAAAGCACACAGGAAACAGTGGGAGTTGTTTCACTGCTGTCCCTTCCCAAATCTATTTATACAGGAGTTGTGTCAATGAGTAAACAAAACCAATGTTATATCTACATTTACCTTGATCCACGTAAGCCAGGATATTATAAGTATGGTGAATACCATTTTGTCTATGAACCATTCTATATAGGTAAAGGTAGTAATAGTAGGGCTTGGGATCATCTCAAGGAAAATTCTTACAATCCATATTTCAACAACAAGATAAAAAAGATACAACGTGTTACCGGTAATGATCCATACATCATTATATACCGAAACAATATGTGTGATGGTGATGCCTACATACTGGAAGAGCAAATGATAAATATAGTTGGAAGGACTAATAATAAAACAGGACCGTTGTGTAATCTAACAGTTGGAGGTATTGGGGCTAGTGGTGGTAAAGACAATCACTTCTATGGTAAGCACCATACAGATGAAAACAAACAATATATGTCATCATTGAAGAAGGGTGTGCCTTTATCAAAAGAACATCGAGAAAATATTACCAAGGCACAAACAGGCACCAAACGAACACCAGAGACACGGCAAAAACAATCAGATGCACAAAAGAATTTAGATCCAAAGGTTAGGGCTAAAATAACTACTTCTCATCGTAGTCCAGAATATACCGATGAATTGAGAAAGCATATTGGTGATAGTGTATCATATCTTTGGAAGGTAACTTCACCATTAGGTGAAGTTAGAATAATATTGAACTTGAAGAGGTTTTGTGATGAAAACGGTTTATGTAAAACAGGAATGTTGAGAGTGGCTAACAATGTAACACATATGTATAAAGGTTGGAAATGTGAAATAGCACAAGAAAGAACAATGAGGAGATAATTCTTTACATTTTGATATATGTATGTTATACTCATTCCAAATAAACAGGGAGTGTATGATGGATGATAACTTGAAATTTTTTACTGAGTTTGTAGAACGTCATCGTGGAGAACTCGTATTGGATTGTTTTGATGTAGTTATGTTAGAAGATTTTAAAGATGTTCCAGATGACGATTATTACTATGTTGTGTCAGGTAAAAAAGGAACTTATTGGACTAGTTGTGTAGGAGACCTATATCCATTGAAGGACGTTCTACCAGAGGACCAATACAGTCGTATGTTGTATATATTTAATCTGAATATTGATTGGTGGAAGTCTATATCTATAGAGGCCAATAAAAAAGCCAAACTTGATAGCCAGATGGCAGAGTGGGAAAAGAAATGGTTTGGGAAATCATGGTATGAATGAATATAGGATACCGTGGAGTGGACGTAGCCATGATTATACAGAGGATGAAATCCAATTTATCACTGATGTCATTAGGACAGCCGACCCTCTAACAGAAGGTAAGTATCAAAAACTCTTTGAACAAAAACTTACGAAGTATTTTGATATTCCTGAGGGTCATATTTTCACGGTAGATCACGGTACCTCTGCACTTGAATTGATTGCTGGACTTTGCCATATAGAACCAGGTGATGAAATCATTATTCCAGCACACACCTTCACATCGTCTGCTGTTCCCTTTTTACGAAGAGGTGCTAAAATAGTTTGGGCTGACATTGATCCTGATACATGGAATATTAGTGTTGAAGATGTTAGACGGAAGATAACTAAAAAAACCAAAGCTATAGAACTTGTTCATTTATATGGACTACCTGCTGATATTGATGCTTTTAGAGAATTTGGAGTTACTCTTATAGAAGATTCTGCTCAAGCCTTTGGAGCTAAATATAATGGTAAAAGAGTAGGTGTACAGACAGACTTTGGTGCTTTTAGTTTCCATGGTCAAAAGAATATGTCCACCTTTGGAGAAGGTGGAGCCATCTATGTCAAGGATACTATAGTAGCATCAAGAATACCAGCTTTGAGAGATTGTGGTATTCAGTCTTATGGAAATAAAGATTATTGGATACCAGCCATGGTCGATGTTACAAGTGTTGATAGTTATGAACTTCCACATATGTTCATTCTACCTGAAGTTCCTTGTGCCATAGGTTCAAGACTGATGGACAGAATTGATGATCTGAATGGATTACGAAATTTTAGACATTGGGAATTTAGAACTATAATGGATGATTATCCAGAACTTCAATTTCAAAAGGTTCCAGATAATTGTGTTCCAAGCCATCATCTTCTACCGGCATTATATAAAAGTGATAAAGCCAACAAGGACGATGTAATCAGAATGTTATCAGAGCAATATAGTATAAAAGCTATAGTCCAATATAATCCACTATACAGATATGATCTGTACAAACAGTGGACATTTGGAACACCATACTGTCCTAACACTGATTACTTCTTTGATAATATGCTTAGTTTTCCTAACCACGTATGGATGAGTGATAATGATTTTGAATATATGGTAGATTCAACAAAAAAGGTATTGGAGGCATTGAGAAATGGCATTTGATGATATTATTGGTAATAACCTACAACCACAAAAGATAGTAAATATCAATATAGATGTGGAGATAATGGACCCATGGTTGAATGAAACAGAGGAAGTAACAGAAACTATAGCCATGGAAACAGCTTCAAGACACCTAATGATAGATGTATTTGAGAAAGTACCAAGTTTTCGGGATAATTTACAACAATCTTTAGTGGATTTGATAGGTATGATGCCAGTAAATTCTACTTGGGAAGAGATAGTGGATGTTGTGTTAAATAAAATATTTTGGAAAAGTTAAGGAGGAAGTAAAATGTTTGATGATATAATTGGTAAAAGTAATGAAAATGAAGTGACCTGTGTGGAAGACCCAAGTTGTAGTATTTGTCA
>Ga0247841_10003274_pt1 | contig 30454 bp, 38 predicted proteins | sample LaCruzMarch2015__2_FD_192410 | JGI IMG/M metagenome (GOLD analysis project Ga0247841, IMG submission 192410) | Freshwater microbial communities from meromictic Lake La Cruz, Castile-La Mancha, Spain - LaCruzMarch2015_18m | ecosystem: Environmental > Aquatic > Freshwater > Lake | place: Spain... | reverse complement strand
CATCAAGTGGATTTAAAGGATTAGAATTATATTTACAATAATCCTTGTCAAGTCCTGCCCATGCATATGAAGCTAAACAACTGTTTTTACATACATCATTATCAATAGCATTACATTCTTTTGGATCTAATGAAATTAGAACAGATGTAAATATACTTTGGTATTCTTCACATTGAGTTGCACCATCATTATAAAATACTTTATCTTTATTACTATCGCCTGTGCTTTTCCCAATCCTTGGCATAAATAAAATTGCACCAATTACAACTATAATAATAATTATTCCAATTAAACCATAAATAAATAATTTTTTATTAATCATAATATTCCTTCCTTCTTATACTTTACCCCTAACTACTATCTACTATTTGATTAAAAATATTTAAATAGGTTACTTAATAGTAAGGTGTTATAAAATTGAAATTAAAAGCATCAACTAAACCAAAATTAAAACTACCAATCATAACTAGTAAGAATATTATCCAATCAAGTATGTTCATTTTCATATTTCATTTATCTATCATTATTTAGATGTGTTTTATTCTATTACCAAAAACATAATAGTAATCATATTCAATCTCCATATATTTATATAATAATCCAATCATATCTTGTTATTAAGGTCTAAGAACATAGTAAGTTATTAAATATTTAAAATAAAATGGTTAAAATGGGGTTTGCTACTTTTTTTAAAAAAATAATCCAAAAGGATAAGGTTAATGAACCTAAAACAAACACGAGAGAACTAACTTTTAATGAACTAAAAAATATAGTTGAAAATAAGGAAAATGAAATAAAAAGTAAAGAAAAGGAAATCTTTCTTTCAATTAAAGATAGAGCAACTATATTTGTTAATGAACTTAAACACAAAGTAAAAGATTTAGAAGGAATTGATCTTAAATCTAAAGATACTCATGAAAGAGTAAAGCTAATTGTAAAAACAAACTTAAACATATATATTGATCATATAAAAGGACTTATAGAAAGCATAAGTGACTTGAATGAAAATAATTTTGAAAATAATATTAAATTAATAAATCATATATTTATGGATTTTGAAAAAAAAACATTTATTAGTTATCAAAGATCTGTTTTTTTAATTGGAGATGATTTAATTGAGACTAGGAAAAGCATTGCTGATTTTTCTAAGTACTTAATAAACATGCTTGAAAAGAATAAAGAAATTATTGGTTATTCTAGAATAATTAATTCAATCACTAAAAAAGTAAATCAAGTATCTGAAGCTAATGAAACAATAAATAAATTTGATGATACAATAAAACTATTAACCGAAAAAATAAAAATGCTAGAAGAACAAAATATAATAAATATAGAAATAATTGAAAACATAAAAAAAACAAATAGCTATAACGAAAATTCAAAAAAGCTAGGATTAGTTAAATTAAGTGAAATTGAATTAAACCATGAAATTTATGAATTAAAAAAAATAATTGATTTTAAAGGTTTAGGTAATGTCTTTCACACAGACGAGAGAAAAACTAAAATAATTAATACATACAAAGATAAATTTGAAGAAACTTATTTGAAGGATAATGGAACTAGTATCCTTTCTTTACTTGATGAAGCAAAATTAAATAATTTAACAATTATCTCTAAAGTAAGACAAATAAATGAAAAACAAGAAGAACTAATTAAAATTAAAGCAACCATTAAAAAAGATGAAACAGAAGACTTATTTGCTAAAATACAAAACACAAAAAACGAGATAGAAAACATAAACACAGAAATAACTAATGAATTAAAAAAATCAGAAAAAATTAAGATTCAAAGAGAAGACCTAATTAATTCAATAAAGCAAGAATTAGCTAGAATAAATGTTAAAATATAAATTTCGAGTTAAATAAATTATATCTTAAACTGAATTTTTTAAAACTGATATGCAGTTATGTTTAAATAGATTTAGGTACACTATAGAATTATAATTGTTAGATATATGTAACTAACTTTTAACAAATAAGAGTCTAATAGAGATGTGGATTTATGAATAAACAAAACAAGACAGGAAAGAAAAAAACAAAATCAATTAATTGGTTTTCAACTTTATTTATTATTTATGGTATTATTTTAATAGCAGCTATTGCTATTGCTCTAATCTTTGGAGTAGGATCTAATCAATCAACAGAAAAAATAGTAAACCAAGCATTAGAAACTAATAATCAATTAGAACAACCAGAATCTACTTGTGAATCTCCAAATAAAATGATTGGAGATAGATGTTGTATTCCAAATGTTGACTGGGGACTTGAGATTTGTGAAGATGAAGCTAAAAAAATGGATGATCAACTAGATATAGCTATTAATAACGAAATATTTACAGAAAATAAAGAAGAAGTAATATCAGATAAGTTCATTTTATTTATTCCAGAAGGATATCGTCCTATTAGAAACATAGATGCAGGGATTATATCTATTCCATTATATCTTGTTGGATATGATGAAAACGGAAATACATTACTAATACAAATCTTCTATCCTAAAGAGCAATCAGATTCATCAATAAATAGGTATTATTCTAGTTTTAAACAAGGATATAAATCTGAAGTAGATAAGCTTGCATCAGATACTTTTTATTCTGAACCAGAATTTTTTAAAAATGAAAATGGTTTTGATGCAGTTGTATTTGATGTTTTTGCAACAACTGAAGAGATTCAAAGTTATACTTCAACAGCAATAATAAAAATTGAATCAGACTTTTTAATAATTAATTATATGAGTGATAATAAAGAATTGTTTGATGCTTATCATTATGAATTTGAAGATCTTGTAGAATATGCAAAAAAAGTATAAGTTATGCTTTTGAAACCCACACTTCAAAGATCCCCAAGTTAATTTGTGAGAGTTTTCTAAAACCACATCTTTTTAATTATTTCTTTTATATTATATATGATAATATTTCAAGGATAGATTATGGCATATTCAAAAAGACCAACAATTTTAAAACCAAAAATAAATTTCGAAGCACATAGTTTTGGAATTAAAGCAACACAAAGATATCTAAAACAATACAACATTGTAATTTCAGAAAATACAATTTATAAGTATAAAGAAAAAGGCCTATTAACAACCAAAAATAGTCCTTTGGGTTGTGTTTTTACAAAAGAAAGCATAAATAGCTTTATACAAAAAATAAAAAACAGAGAAAGAATAGGTTTTTTTGCTTCAGAAGCCCATAAATATCTTAAACAGCAAGGATTAATAATTAGCAAAGATCTAATATACGATTATGAAAAAAAAGGATTATTAAAAAGTATAGATGATTCAATTAGTGGGGACAAAGTATATACTAGAGAAAGTTTAGATGCGTTAATTAAAATAATTAAAGAAAGAAAAAATACATTTTCTGAATCTCAGGCAGAAAATTACTTGAAACAATATGATATTTACATAGATAAGAGAACTATAAGTAGATACGGAAAAATAAATAGATTAATTGCTATTAATGATGAGGTTACAGGAAATAAACTATATACAAAAGAAAATCTTGATAAATTCATTAAACTAATTCAAGAAAGAAGAAAAATAGGCATTTTTATATCACAGGTACCGGAATATTTAAAGCAACACAACATAAACCTAGATCTTGCAACAATAAACAGATATAGAAAAAAGAAAATATTTACAATTGTTAATGATACTCTAACAGGAAAGAAAATTTATACAAAAGAAAGTCTTGATAGGTTTATTAAACTAATTAAAGAAAGAAAAGAAAAAGGTTTTTTTGTGTCCCAAGCACAAAAATATCTTATACAAAATGGAGTAAGTGTTTCTGAAGCCACATTACCAGTGTATGAAAGAAAAGGAATATTAAAAAGTATTAAAGATATAATTAGTGGAGATAAAATTTATACTAAAGAAAGTTTAGATATACTTATTGAAAATATTAAAGATAGAAAAAATAAACTACTTATATCAGAAGCACAAAAATATCTTAAGCAACAGGGAATTAAGTTATCTACAACAGCCATAAATAGATATGCGAACACTAAAATATTAAATACATCTAAAGATTTTACTAGTGGGCGTAATTTATATACAATAGAAATCCTTAATGAATTGATTGAGCAAATCAAGAAAAGAACAATTGGATTATTTGGTGTGCAAGCTAGTCAATATTTAAAATCACAAGGAATAAACATAAGTCCAGATGGAATGTATTATTATGGAAAGAAAGGAATTATAGATTCAATAACTGATGTAACTAAAGGAACAATGATTTACACAAAAGAAAGTCTTGATGAATTCATAAATAACTACTTAAAACGAAAAGAATTAGAAAAGAAACAAAGTATAGAATTAGCTAAATTAAATGAATATGCAAAATCAAATGCCAAAGAACTAATTGAAACTATAAAGAACACAAAAACATTAATAGATTTATCCCCAGAAAAAATAAATTATTTATTCTTATTAGCAAAAGATAATAATTCTGCTTTTAATGTTTTGCTTAGATTAACAAAAGAACAGAGATACAAATTTTCTGAAATCTATTATAGTTATGGTAAAAAATATGGTTATAGTATGGATGATTTGTTACACACCTGTAATCTAGCGATTTGGAATTCATTAAATCAGTTTCAATATCCTTTTAGATCTTCTGTACAAGCCCAAGTATATATTTGGAGATATTTAAAAGCAGGTATCTCTTTAGAGATTAAGGGTATAAAATCTAAAGATTTATATTTAGAAGAAATCTCCAGATTTAAATAATTTTTATTAAATTATATTTTATTAGATATGCCTTAAAATCATATTTTATACTTTCTTCTTTATAGATTGTTAAATTATTATTATTAAATCATTTTCTTTTAAGTTTACTTACTTTAAATATAATTGTTGGTCCAATCATTCTTGTTGCCTTTAATGGATAGATTTTTTTCCAATAATTGTCTTTCCATGCATTTTCTGTTTTTTCATCAAATGGTTCAATAATCCTTTCAACATAGAAACCAGAGTTAACTAAGGAATTAAAAGTATCACTTATCTTTCTAGAGTATGCTATAAATTTTTTCTTTGTCCCATCAACTCCAGTAGTTGTTTCTTCAAATCTTTTTAATGTATTATATGATTGAGTTATTTTTAATGTGCTTGGGGATATAATAGAATAAAATGGATGATCAAAACTAAAAACAAACACTCCATCTTTTTTAAGAACTCTATACACCTCTCTAAAGATCATGCTTAAGTTAGGAACATATTGAATAGCAAAAGCAGAAAAAACAACATCATAAGTATTTGATTTTATTCCCTTTAATGTTTGTATATCTTTCTTTATAAATATAATATTTTGATTTTCTTTTATTGAAAGTTTTCTTGCAAACTTTAATTGCTCTTCAGATATATCAAGTCCAGTACAATTTGCTCCTTTTTTTGATAAAGCAATTGAACATTGGCCTCCACCACATCCAATCTCTAATATTTTTTTACCTTTAATATTACCAAGAAGTTTAAGCTTATCCTCATTTGGAGCAAAAGGCCCATAATGAGCAGAAGATGTGCTTATATTAGAGTTATCTTGATATTTTTTTGATGTTTGATTCCAATACTTTTCAATCTCTTTAGTCATATTTAATCACATTTTATTTTCAAAAAGGAATTAATAATGCCTTAAAACTTGATTTAGTACTTCCAGCTCTCTGAATTTTTGTTTTAATCTAATAAATCTTCTTTTTCTAAATTTACTTGTTTTAAAATAGACAATAACGTTCCTGGAGAAATTGTATCATGCAAAGGAACAACAGTAATGTATATTCTTTCTTCTGTAATTTTTTTTAATCTAACATGACTCCCTTTTTGACCAACTATCTCAAAATCATGTTTTTGTAAAATTTTAATAAGTTCTTTACCTGAAAGAATTGGGAGTTTACTCATTTCTCTTTCCTCTAAGCAGGTATTTCCATTGAAAACATTTTTGCGGGCTGTATATTCTTAATTACTTCTTTTGCATCATCATCCTCTAAAAATAGTTCAACTGCTTCTTTAAGATTTGTTAATGCTTCTTTTTCAGTAGTGCCTTGGCTTGCAACATTAAGTTCAGGACAAAGTGCAACATAAAGTTTATCTTCTTTTGTAATTATTGCAGAAAATTTCATATTTTTCACCTATAATAATAATGATTGATTGGATTTAAAAATAGTGCCTTAAAACCAGATTTGGACCAAGCGCTCTCCATATTAAATATATTAGTCACTTATTTAACAAAGAGAATCTAAAAATTTTCTGCTTGCTTTAAGTTTAGTCTTTATTGCTTTTTCAGTATCATTATGATTAATTTTATTTAATTTAATCCCATAACAAGGTTGAATTACACCATTTGGGTTTATTCTTGTAGATCCAATACCTTCTGGACATCTAGTTTTATTTATAGGACAACATTTAGATGAAAAAACACCCCTATCTTGAAAGATTATATTTACATTTTTATAATTAAATTCATTAATGTATCTTAGCCTTATAGGATCATATTTACTTCTAAATTCAGGAATTTTTTTAAAAATAAATTGTTTATATTTAGAAGGAGACAATTCTTTAAAATTAGATGATGGGTAGGCTGGTAGTAATTTTAAATAAACATTTTTCTTATTAAGTTTTTTTGAAATTAAAAACTTAATCATTTTTTCAAATTCACGCCATTCATTATCTAAAGTATATACAACTCTATTTATGTGCACTTTATTAGATACTTTTGCTAATTTTTTAATTGTATTAATGACTACATCAAATTTATCAATACCCCTAAAATAGTTATACTCTTTTTTTGTTGAACAATCTAAACTTATCCTAAACTCTATTGAAGGATATTTTTTCGCAAGATCTATAATGCAAGGATAGGTTCCATTACTAGTTATTGTTACAAATATATTTTGTTTAACACATAATTTAGCTATCTCTTCAACCCATTTATAATAAAGCATTGGCTCTCCACCAGAAATAGAAACTCTACTTACGCCTAAACTTTGACCCACTAAAATTATTTTTTTAAAATCATTTAAATCTAAATTTTGGTCTTGATTATTAGTTGAATTAAAAATCCCTTCTTCATAACAATATATACATTTAGAATTACATTTTTTTGTAATTAAAATACGAAGAGTATTATTTGCATTTAAAATTTGTTGTTTTAAATTAATAGAATCTTTAGTTTTAATCATATCTTTCAACTATGATATATATATTATTAAATTTTAAAAAGTGCCTCGAACCAGATTTGGACTGGCGCTCTCCAGATTATGAGTCTGGGGATTAACTGCAAAATTTTCTATTTGATAATCATTTGGAACTCCTTTGTTTAATGCAATCTTAAGCAAACTATTAATATAAGTTGAAATCTTAATTTTATGCTTTTTCATATTTAGATATATACTTTTATTAATTGTAATTAATATCTTTGCTTTCTTCTCTGAGTCTGATTTTATTGGTCGTCCCATATAAATAATATAATAATAACCATTTTTAAACGGTAACTTTATATAGATAAACTTATATTTGAATGATATAATATATAACCTAATTTAGCAAAAAAAGGATAATCTTGATTTGGATTAATATAATTTTTTCTATCTTTGTCTAAATTGAACAAAACAATGTTTTCTTTATTAGTTATCCACTTAAAGGATAAGTCATAGAATATAACTGGAGAACTATATCCTATTCTCAATTCTCCAAATTCAAATTGTTTTAGTAAATCATTAAATATCGTTTCTAATGTTACTTTATCATTGTTAACAAAATTAAAAGAAATAGATAAATCGAATGCTTTTGAGAATAGATTTAGTTCAGCATCAGAAATATCCATTAATTCTAACATTTCATCTAATTCAGAATAATCTTCTGCATTACTTGAAGCACTTTCGTTTATTGTAAGTTTAGGAAATAATTTGTCCGACTTTGATTTAAGTATAATTTTAATAAATCTTAAAATACGCAATGAATTTTGATTTGAAGATTTGAATTTATTAATATTTGATTTGTATTCTTTTTTATGTAAAATTGAATTTAGTTTATCTAATGTGTTTTGATTAATCGTTTGAAATTGATTTAGTTTATATTCTATATAATTATAAAATAATAGGAATAATTGAAGGTAATTTATTGCATAGATATATTCCTCTTTCTTTTTTTTTGCAAGTCTTACATTTTTAATATATACTAATTGAGAGGTAATTAAATCATCAGTATTATTTATTGTTAAGTATCTTCTGGTTGTCCTTTCAGAAGTTCTTTTATAGCCTAATATCTGTTGTAAATCAATTATTCTATCATCTTGATTATAATACCAATCTTTTTTTGATAGCTGATTCTTTTTATCTTGAATTAATCTTGCATCTAATATTACATTATCATTTTTGCAACGATAAGTTACTAATTTCTCCAAATCAAAATGCATTTCTGATTTTTTGTTACAGCCAATATAAATGGCATAAATAATTTTGGCAACATTTTTATTGTTTAACAATTTTTGATATTTCTCAATACTTATTTGTTCTATTTTCATATTATATATGGGATTCAAAACGCTTAAAAATGTAGCGGCCATTTTTTCCTAAATTGTGCGATTACAACACATATCCTCCAAATTATTTAGTAACCCACAGGGTTATTAAAAAAATAAATGGAGGAATCAACATGATTCTAAAAAAATACAATGAAATTATGGCAATGCCATTAAAAGAAGAAAAATACCTAGTAGATAAATTAATTTTAGAAAATACAATAGGTATGATTTGTGCACCACCAAAGAAACTAAAAAGTATATTCACACAAGAACTTGCAATCGCTTGTTCTTCAGATAAAGAAGGGTTATTTCTTGGAAAATTTAAAACAAGACCTTGTAAAGTAATCATAATCGACAAAGAAAACACATTTAATAAAATTCATAAACGATTAGATAAACTTACAAGAACAGATGAAGTAAAAGATCTAAATCTTTGGGTTATCAAAAATTCAAGTGATCATAACCTATTATTTTATAATAAAGAATCTGCAAATCAGGATAATGAAACAACTTATCTTATTAAGCAACTTAAACCAATAAAACCCGATATTTTAATACTGGATAGTCTAATACGATTTCATACTTCTGAAGAAAACTCTTCTACAGAAATGAGTAAAGTATATAATGTGCTTGACCGAATTAGAACAGAATTAAACTGCACAATTATTTGTATTCATCATACAAATAAGTTAGGGAAATCTAGGGGAAGCTCTGATTTACAAGCAATGGTTGATTGGCAATACAGAATTGATACAAATAATAAAAAGAAATATATTTTAACGGTTGAAGAGTGCAGAGATAAACAAGAATTAGATGGGTTCGAATTTTTATTTTGGGAAGATGAAACTACTAATAAGCTACACCTACAATTTGAAAAGTACATTACATCGCAGGATGATTATAAAGGAGGACCAAGAATATATATGAAGGACGAAGCAAAAAAAAATATATTAGATTATATTGAAAATTATTCAATAACTGAGTTTGAAACTAAAGATATTAAAACATGGTATCCTAAAATGAAAGGAAATGCAAAAAGTGATGCATTAAAAGAACTAGTAGAAAAGGATGAGTTTCTTGCAAAAACTGGTCAAGGAAAATATATAGTAATCTAATGAATAAAATAGTTTATTTAATTAGTTCCTTATAGATATAAACTAAATAAACAAATACCACCCTACTTTAAAATAAGTAGGGTGTATTTTACTGATTTAAGTTATAATTTCAACTGTTTTTTCAGCAGTAGCTATAGGAGTTGCACTTGCACCTTTTCTAATTATAACCTTCAATAAATAGGTTCCTGAAGTGAAATCATTGTTGCTTCCATTATATATCATCAAATTAAGAAATCCCTTTACTGATTCTCCAGCAGGAACACTTGTTATATAAGTTGATCCGGAGATATATGTGACACCGACCTCTGAAGCAATTAATTTTCCATCTCTATATGCTTCTACATCAATAACAAGATTACTAACTGCTGAATTTCCTGCGTTTGTTAATGTTATTACTGGTTCATATATATAACTACTAGTACTACTTGCACTATTTATTGTTACACTTAAATCAATATTTGCAACCGTGTCTTCAATAATTGGTGTAGTAGATGATTCAACATATGAAATTGATGGACAATCATTTAGTTTACTCTGTATAGTTCCATCATAACACTGGTATTTGGTTACAGATACTGTGGACTCTGTTTTAACTGGACAGTCTGAGCAATCTAATTTAGGACAATCCAAACTAGCAGATAAATTTTGAGTTGATTCATAACTATTTGTAGATTTTAACGAACCACTAAAATTAATTGTAAATGCAACTACAACTAAAGCAACAAGAACTCCAATTATAATGTAAAATAATAAATTTTTACTTTTTATCATGTTAATTTCTCCATTTATTTATATGCTGTCTTATAATTTGCCTTAAATGAAACTATCAAGTACCATATTATAAAAAATAATAGTCCAGCAACTACTAAACTAGAATATAAAAATTTAATATTATCTAAAAATAAATCTCTAATTTTAGTCATAATAAATAGTGTAATTAATACTGCTGAAAACAGTGCAATTAATGTATCTGTTTCCTTTGTAGTTTTCATACACAATCATTCCAGTTATTTATATTTACTTAAATCAATTAATGTTGATACTTCTTTCTTACTACCAACAATTACTAATTCTACCTTTTTATCATATATTTCACTATATCCTTTTATAGTATATAGTTTTGATTGAGGTGATTCTGAATTATAAACCCTACCATTATATTTTATTACTACTGTTTCTATTGAACCTAGTTCGCCCATTCCATAAATAGTAGATGCATCTAAAAGAAGACTAAAATTTAAAGAATTCATATCTAAAAGAATTAATAGCTCTTTATCAGTATATGATTCATATTTTAATTCTTTTTGACTCTCTACAAGTACAGCCATTAAAAAAGGAGTTGCAATTATACCATTTAAATTTATATCTGTATAATAATAAGATAAAGGATCGCCTACTTCGTGTTGTGGTTCAATTGATTCTTGCTCTCCTATTTTTATGGATGGAAAATAATAATCTTTGCCACAATCATCTAAATTAAATTTACATTTATCTGCTAATTGCCTTATTTTATTTATATCATCAATAGTATATTTTCCACTATATTTTTGTTTATACCCACAATTGATATCATTCGGAAATATATCTGGATTTGAAAAAATACAACCTAATTCTTTATTGCAAGAATATTCAGTAACTTTCTTTGTAGTTCCTTCACAACTAAAATTGGTTTTTGCTTCACAAAGTGCTTTATCACAAGGAACTATATACCCACAATCAAAACTATTATATGTGGATACTGGTTTATCAACACAAGCACTATTGATTAATTCAAACTTATGTATTACACTTGTAGTTCCACTACAAGCTGTATAATTTTTCTTTGTACAATCTGCTATAGTAATTACTTTAGTTGTATTTGTAGATCCTAAATTCGTGTTTGTTGGTGAATCTAAGATAGCTTCTTTATTTATATCAGTGCTAGTTGCATCTATGGTTGTTGAAGAAAATGATCCAGTTAAAAGTAGTATTAATATAATTATAACTATTAAAGCTACAACACCACCAACAATATAGAACATATTTAAATTAGATTTTTTTACCATAATATCCCCTCTTATATAATATAAAAGTTGTATTTATTCAAATACAACCCCATTTACTGACTTAGATAATACTAATATAACATCGACAGCCCACCAAATCAATAATCCACCTAATGTAAATAATTTTAATAACCCGAGTCCGACATGCCCATAATAAAATCTATCAACACCCCAAATTCCTAAAAGAATAGAGAGTACAATAGAAATAGTCCAATTTTTTTTAACGACTGGATAATTACCAAATGAATCTTCTTTTAATACAGCGCCACATTTGGGACAAGCTTTTGCAGATGCACTAATAACTGAACCACATTCTTTACAATAATTTGTAATTACATTAGTTTTTTCTTTAGACATAACACCCCTCGATTAAATTATTCTTTTTTGAATTAAACATAAATATATATAAATAATAACCTTTTTAAACGATAACTATTTGATAATAAACCGATAATCTGACTTCTTAAAGAATTATTTGTATAATCTATTAATGAACAAAGAAACTGCTGAATTAGTATCTTATGTATTAAAAGCAAAGAATTCACAAAAGATTTTATCATTATTAGTTACAAAAGGAGATTACAATTCAACTCAAATTAAGAAGGAAACAAATCTTTATTTGAGTAACATCTCAAGAGCATTAGTTGAATTAGAGAAAAAAGAACTAATTCATTGTATTAATCCTGATTCTGCAATTAAATTCTATGTTGCGACAAAAAAAGGAAAAGAGATCCATAAAATCATCCAAAAATTTATAAAAGATAAATAAAATTAAACAGTGCCTGTGAAATCAGAATTATTTATTTTAAACTCTGCGTCATTTTGGATATAATTCATAAATTCGTTAAAAGTTATAATAACTAATTTGTAAATCGTACAATCTTGGGAATTTAACTCTGGAATGATTACTTTATCTTTTATAATTGGATAATCGATATGAATTTTACCATGAGCATTATCACAACGAAATACTGGTATCCAATTATTTCCAATCTTTTTTCTAAAATTTAAAGCTATTTTTATTGTATCTTTGTTTATTTCTGAGTAAAAACTTAATAAATTATTTGTATAATTAATAATATTTACATCTAATATTAAATTATCAGCTAATACAAAAGGTGAATCCAAATTAGATTGCCCTTTAATAGGTAAACTATCAAATGTACAAAGAATTTGATCTTCTAATCTATCTAAGTTTATTTCAATCAAGTTAATTCATAAAAAATATTTACTTAATTTATTATATTTAAATAAAGTCTTATATTTACTTACCCAACTGTAAAATAATTGTAATATTGACTAAATATCTCTTTTAATGTCACATCTTTATCTTTAATAATAATATGTATTTCTTGTTTAGTTATTCCTCTTTCTTCATAACTTTGAATACCAAACATAATTTGAGTAGATACAGGGTCAATATTCTTTATTTTAATTTTTTCAAAATGACTATTTTGTAGTGGATAAATAAAATTAGAGGTCGGAGGATATCCTGCAGTTATTTGATAAGTTTTTATAAATCCACCTGATGGTTTGGGATTTAATTCTGTTGTATCAACTAAACTGTTTTTTTCTTGAACTACTTTTAAATTTGAATTATCAGATATTATAAATATATTTGAATGAATATATTTACCAAGCAAAGCACCTTTATTAGTATAAAATAATGAGAATGAAAGTGTATTCCCATCTAATGAGAGATTTTTAAATCCAATAAATACCTTTGCAACATTTTTTTTATTAATTAAATCAATAGTTTGATTAACATTTAATCGTTTACACTTGTGATCTTCCCTAATATATGCAGTTCCGTTATAAAAAAAAACACAATTATCTTCTTTTCTAGTTATTTGAATAACATAAATATATGAATTTTCTCCACAATTAATTGGAACAATATCTAATCTAAAAATATTATTTTGTAAAGGAATCGTTTTAATAAAACTCGTTATTTTATCAGATAATCTTGGTTTATTAATAATGATTTCAGGAATTGACTTAACTTCTTTTGTTTTATCATTCACACCCAATATTAAAATACCTTGAGATTCAAAACTATTTAGATACCCTACCAATTCGCAAATTATGTTATCTTCATCATGACTATTTAAATTTTTTTGTTCAACATTAAATTTAATTTCTTTGTATTCAATATCTTGATATTCGTGATTAAACTTTTCTTGTTTAATTAATTGCTTAAAACTATCAATATTATTTATCGAGTCCCCAAATATCGCATTAATTAATTCCATAAATAGCACCACAAATATATAGAATGTTTGTTTATATATTCTTTTCGGGAGGGTAGCTGTCCAAGCAAATACCCCCTTTCGTTTAGTTTAAATTACTTTCGTAAAATAAAATAAATCTATTCTTTTTTAATAGTTCTATCAAATGATTTTAATTTTTCTGACAAATCTGGAATCTTGTATATGTGTTGTAGAAAAAGGTCTAATGCAACTAATGAATTATATACTTCAGATTGTTTTCCAAAATATAATTCATGAATTACATCATTACCTAAATTTTTTTGAGAATGCAACAAAGTTGAAATTGCACTTGTAATTATACCCCTTTGCTTAGCTTTGTCTATCATCTGTGATAATTCATCATTAGAAATACCTTTATTTTTTAATACTGATTCTATAATTGCTCTTATACCAATTGCACAAGAAAATAGATGTTTAATATTATAATTTGAAATTGACTCTAAATAAATTATTTTAATATTTACTGGTAATAAATCAATATCTTTTATTGGGGGGTATTCTCCATCTGTTCTTAGTGGCAAATATTCAATTGTATTTTTATGGGTTAAATAAGCCCCTCCGGGATCATCTTCCACATATCTTATATATTCACAAACTAACGTATTACAACCAGCACATTGGTACACACTCATTTTTTGAACAAAATCCAGAAATACATCTTCTATTTCAAACCTTATTATTTTTGTTTGACATAATAAATTATGATTTGTAATTTGTTTACAAAAATTACAATATATTCTGGTTGTATTTTGTGTATCCATTATATCATCGTTTAAATAATTTTATCTTTCTTATTTTAATAATAGTTTAAATACTATTTAAAGCTTTCTTATATTGTCAAGGCAAGATTTGTAATTAAATATCGTTTGGTTTTATATCTTTCTCCTTTTTTAGATTTAGTTTTTCTCGTTTAACTTCTTCTTCAATCCTTAATAACTTCCTTGCTCAATAAGATAATCTATCTTCTATCTTGTCCATTAAACCACCTATTTTGTTTAATTATTTAACTCATATATAAATAAAATAAATAAAAACTACACTACTTAAAATTAGTAGTGTATTTTTATATATTTATTAATTAAACTAACTTTATGACACCTTCTTTTACTTCAATAATTAATCCCTCTTTTTTAAGGTTTTCAACAGATTTAGGTAGGTTTTGGATTAATTCGTAGTCCTTTAAATCACTTATGTACTTTTTAGCCTTATAGTTAATATCTATGTCCAATAACTTCAGTATTAACCTTGTTTCAGGGTCAATCATTTTAGTTATATCACAAAACAATATCCTTGTGAATGTATCAATATCAAAGTTCTTGACTTTACCTAGATAATCAAATGCATTAGGGTAGTCCCTCTGAAGTGCATATTTGTTTTCTACAAGGTGTTTAAACTCAATTATATCTTTATAATTAGTTTCATTAACCCCTTTTAACCAAGATAGGTTTAAATCCAGTGTATCTCTCATTTTAATGACCATAAATATGAACCTTAAAAATGGGTTACTCTTGTGTTCAATTAATTGTTCTTCTGTATGGTAAGGGATATTAATATACTCAAAAAAGAAAGCATCATTAAATTGTAAACGAGTTTTATTAAAATAGGTTTTAAGTAAATTTATCCCGCTATTATTATATTCCCAATATTTAGGTATGACTATAGTACAATTAGAATCCTTAATTTTTGGGAAATTATTTCTAATTTCATCAGATGATGGATATAATACTATCTGAGGAGTTTTACAGGTTGGATTAAGATCTTCTATCTTAGTTATATATTTATTGAAGTCAGAATGACCAACAACAAAATCAAAATAATGACCAAATTCATTGACTATGATTTTACCCTTTAACCAACTGAAATCATTAAAGTAGGTCAAATTAATCACATTTGATCTGTCATCAATCCTTTTTTTCAGGATTATCTTTCTTTCTATTTTATTCATTTTCTTTTTCATCAAATCACATCCTTATTTTTTGATAACTATTATCCAAATTTATTTTTTTAATGAAAAATTTATTTTTAAATAACCAAATTCTACCATTTTCTAATAATTCTGGGTTAATTTATACCTCTTTTTATCCTAAAATTTATTATTTATTTATTTTTCATATCTGTACTCTTCACAAAATTTCTAAAAAAATCAACTAATTTCTCACCATAATACTTATCTGCGAGCATCTGTCTGGACAGATAATGGTTACCTCCAACAGAACTTGCAACCCTACCTTCATAGAAGTCTGCAATAGATTCAGGTATACCTAACTCAATACATTTGGTATAGAACCACTTCCTACAATATTTAATAGGAATTAACTTCTTTCTCTTAATTTCACAACTTATAGTACATATTGATAATTGTTTTTGATATTCTTTAAATTTATTAAACAAAAAATCAGGAAGATAACAAAAATATGAATTCTTATTCTTTCGTAAATAATTAGTAGATATTTTAACAAAACCATCAAATTGTTGAATAGTTAGTTTATTATAATTAGAAAGAACATAATTAAGTTCTATTTTCCTTAATCCAGAAAATAAATAGATTTCATAGAGTATCTTACTATTTGGAGATAGATTATCAATAGTATTTATAACTTCAATCTCTGTAGGTACATAGGTATCAGGAATTACCTTCTTATTGTATCTCAATTGTTTTCTTATATGGATACAACCCTCTTCTTTAATGGTACCTACTTCTATAAGGTATTTGAACAATAAAGATATAAGGATAACCATACATTTATTTGATTTTATGGTTTCCTTCTTACTTTCAAGGATTTCTAGTAATCCTTCCAAAGAGTATATACTTTTATTAAAAATAAAGTTAATTTTAGATAGAATGTCTTGCTTATAATTAGAACAATAATCTTTCCCTAGAACCCATGTTTTAAAGGATTCTAAGGATATCTCATTAGTGCCTCGAACCAGATTTGGACTGGCGCTCTCCAGATTATGAGTCTGGCGCTTTAACCGCTAAGCTACCGAGGCCTTTGCTTTTTTTTCTTTAAACTAAATCTTGAAAAGAAAATATATTCAAAGAAAACTAGAACTATATATATTTTAGATACAAATTATTTATATATGTTTTGAAATGAATAAATAAGAAACTAAAAGTGATTATTTTCTTGTAATTGCTTTTATCTGATTCTTTGATTCATCAAACAAGTAAACTACGTCTGCAAGCCCTAAAAAAAGACCAGTTTCAAGAACTCCAGGTATTGTTCTTACTGAATACTCAAAGTCTTCTAAGCTTATGTTTTTATCAACTGCAATCTTTGCTAAATAATGTCCAATCTCTGTCTTAACTGGATTATTGTTTGCATCAGTTACAACTCTTGCAAGCCCATAGCTTTGTAAATTCATTATTGTTCTTTGATATGCAAAGGTTGATATCTCAACATAGATATCACTTGTAATCTCATTAACTAAATTATAGCCAGTGCTAACAACAACTAAGGTTAATGCAGATTGACTAATCATCTTATCCTTAATAAAGGATTTGGTTGATCTTTTATTAAAATTAAAGTATTGATCTATTTGATCTACAAACTCAATAGCTAAATCTATTTCTCTATCATTTAAAGAAACACACTTTTGTCCAAGATCATGTAAGTGCTTTGCTTGAAGAATTGTTGTTGGAATAAAATAAACGCTTACGTTTCTTGAAATTAGATCCTTAACAAGCTCATCAATAAGTTCCTTTTCAAACTCACATGTACCCATGGATATAACATTATCATGCTTAACTAATTTAACAAATTCAGATATTATTAATGGTATATTCATATTATCTATCTAATAGTTTACTTTCGTTTGTTTTTTAAAAGTTTTGTTTTTGAGAAAAAGGAGTGGATTTAAAAAGAGTTCAAGGATAATATATATAGCAATGATGATATTTGAACACCTGCTGAAAATCATGATGATAGATGGGCGGGCTGAGCTACTTAAAAAACTAAATTTAATTAATTAGTTTATTTCTTCTTTTTATATCTTAGATCGTGCTCTATCTTTGTAACTCTCTCGTTTAGAAGATCAATCTTTGATTCCATTACATCAAACTTCATATCGCTTGGAGCAAAGTTACCTATTGGAAGATACCTTAATGCACTTCTTCTTAAAAGATATGCTAAAATAAGATTACCAATAACAAAAACAATAATTATAAGCAATAAAACATTTGTAAGTACCATAATATTTCCCCCTAATTTTAAATAAACATATATTTACCTTTTCTCTTTTCAATTACAAGGCATTCTTCTTTTAAGATTTCAAGAACTACTCTTAGCTCATCATCTGGATAATTAAGCTTTATCTTAACATCATCGATTGTGAATGCTTCTTTTATCTTTAGTGAAAGAAGCTTATTCTTTACTTTGTTATAAACATCAGCATCAATAACACAATAATTACCATCAAATGATTTTTGACCAATTATTTCATTTGATTTTATTCTGTTTTCATATTTTTCTGAAAAGAAAACAGCATCTCCTTGATTTTTAATAATAATATATCCATTAGCTTCAAAGAAAGAAAGAATATCCTCACTTTCGTTAGCAATCTCTCTTGCAGAAGTAAAAGTGTTTGCTCTATCTTTTTCTTTTGGTTTATTAGTTACTTCTTCTGCTTTAAATGAATTTTCTTTTAAAGAAGGAGAATTTACTTGATATATTCCCTTCTTGTATTTAGGAAGATGGAATATAGTTATTTCTTTAGCTTTTAACATTTCTTGGAAAATTGAAAGATCTTCTTTTTTAAGAAGCTTTTCAAAATTACCTTCAATCTTGTCTCCACCAGAAACAGCTTTATCATTTAAAAGAGAAATAATCTTTTGTTTAATATCATTTTGCTTTGGTGCTTCTTTTATAATTTCTTTTTGATTTATTGCTTGAGAATCTTTATTTACAACTAAAGAATAAACATTTGGAACTATTTCCTTAAATTCAAGCTTGCTATCCTTAAGCTTATCAAGTAATTCAAGGTCTTCATGAACATAATTTATAAAATAAGTCTTGTCTTTTTTAACTATTTTCATAATATCTCCCTTACAGAAATATTATTTGTACAAAGAGCTTATATATTCATCTATTTCTTGGAAAGAAACTGAACAACCCTTGATTTTTAGTGCATACATTGCTGCTTTTACGTTCTCAGGAGACTTAAAATCACAAGATAAAAGATCATGTTTATGAGCATATGCAAATAAGTCAACTGATCTTAAAACTGAAACTGGACCAATTATTTTTCTAAACTCAAGATATTTTTCTTCATCTAAACGAACATCATTAGTATCATACTTTCTTTTAAATATATCAATAAGTGCATGTGGTTGTTCAACAAGCATTCTTGTTGTTCTTTCATCAACTGCTAAACAATCAGCATCAGTTAAACCTAGAAGAGCTAAACTTTCAGCTTCTCCTGCTTGAATAATCTTAATAGGTTGTTTTCTAACAAGAACCATATTATTTGTAAGATACATTATTTTATTAGTTAAGTCTTGCAATTCATTTGAGATTGGAGTAACTTTAAAAACATTATCTTTGATTTCTCTTGCAATCCTAATTGCACTTAACTTAAATCTCATTATATTTTCAACCTTACGTACACATTCAAATTCTACGTTTTTAGTAATTATAAATTCTCCAATTGAATCTTTTAAAGGTTTAAACAAAGAAAGGTTACAAGTTTCTGAGAAACCAATTAAAATTCCTGAATCAAAAACAATTTTCATATCCTAAATCATCCTTATTTTTTTTCTAAGTCTAGTAAATGTATTCTCTCGTTTATGCTTTTGTACATTGGATCTTCATCTGGCATTTTAGTTATTCCAATAAAACTCATTAATTGATCTTTTGGAATTGAAAAAAGTTCACTAGCTTGAGATGCTGATAACCCATAAGCATAAGCTGAAGAAGCAAGCTTAATTCTTCCATCATCAATAACTTGATTAATGTAATGCCCTAATTCTTTGTCTTTTTCTCTAATTAGGTTTTCAATGTCTATTACTGTTTTTCTAAATTCATCTATGTTTTTAGATTTTAGCATAAATGAACAATCATTTAATTGATTTAAAATAGTATCTTGTGCTTTCTTCCAAACTTGATTTGAATAGATGTGTGGCTTATCAATCATTTTTCTTAAACCATACATCACAATACAAAAAGATGCATAATCCTTGCTATCAGCAGTGATTGCAAGCTCTAAGGTTTGATTTTCAAGAGCATGCATACCATCTATATTTCTTTTAATAACTAGTGGAATAAACTCTTTTACAATATCTCCTAAACTCTCATAATTGTTTGGTTTAGTGATTTTATTTCCATTTTCAAGAGGTTTATTGTTTACCATATGTTAAATTAGTAGTTATCAAGTTTTTTAAATATATTCTTTTATAATATAATAGAATAAAGATATTAAATAGGACAAGATATTTTATGAGTTTATATGGCGATAGCTTTTTTGATAGAAACTGGAAGACTCCTTTAATTATTGCAATCATTGTTTTAGTTGTGATTGTTGGAGGGTACTTAACAACATACATTAACTTTCCATATTTTGGTGGAAGTAATCTTTCTGCTAAGTTTAGTGATAATCCACTTGTGTTATCAAAGAACACAAACACAATACTTGAAATCACTGTTAAGAACGATAGTGAGATGGATTCTACAAATTCAGTAGTTACAATCACTCCTGTTGAAGATTCATTAATTGTTTTTTGCCCAGACTCAAATACTCCTGACAATAGAACAATTACAATAAGTAAGATTGCATCAGGAAACCAAAGAACAATCTATTGTGATATTAGATACACAGAGATTGATAAGATACTTGAAGGAACATATAGTTTTGATATTAAATATTTACTTAATCAAGAGCAAAGCTTTAAGAGAGTTAAGCTTGCTGTAAGAAAATAAAAGGAGAAATTAAAAATGTTAGATGTTTTATTTAATGGATGGAATTTCTTTTCCAAAAAGGTATATCTATTATATGCTTTTTTAATAACCTTATTTTATGGTATTTTTACAGTTGTTTTTTCAGGATATATTCAAGATGTTCTTGTTAAGATGAGTGAAAAGATAGTTGACATTAAAGCAATACATTTCTTTTCATATTTTTACAAGGAAATAATCATAATTGCTCTTTTCTGGCTTGTAGGACTAATAATTATTAATTATTTGTGTTATGTAATTGGAAGATCAAATGCTGATAAGAAAGTTAAGAGTACAGGAAATGGGTTTGGTAAGACAATTACTTATTCATTAATTTTATTCTTTGTTTTCTTAGTTCTTAGTGTAATTGGAGCAATCTTTTTATCATTTATTGGAGCTTCATTAATACTTGCAATATTATTTTTAATATTATTAATCTTCTTAGCATTATTTACAATTGTAATTGCACTTGTATTTTCTTTAGGTATCTTTTATATGGGGCTTAATGGAACACCGATTACAATTAGCTTAAGAGAAGCTTGGAAGTTTGTTAAAAAAAGATTTTGGTTATTAATTGGGTTCATTATTCTTATAGCTATTTTCTTAGGAGTAATTTATTTCATAGTTGATAGTCTTTATTATATTATATTTGGGTATAATGAGACTGCAAGCATGATAATAAGATATGCACTTTTGTTTTTGTTTGTAATGTATTCAACAAACTCAGTTGCATTATTTATTAAAAAGTACAATTGAAGGTAAATGATATATGCCTTCACTTTTTACTCATTTAAACTTTATTGATGAAGAAATAAATAATAATCCTGAAGTTAGAAAATTAGATTCTTCTTGCTTGAAGTTTGGTTCAATTATTCCAGACATAGATTACTTTGTTTCAAAAAAGAAAATCAAGATATTTCATTTTATGCACCATAATTATGATCTTGGAATAACCTTTGCAAAAGATCTTTTAAGAGAAGCAAAAACAAGAGAAGAAGTTTCATTTGCAATTGGTTTTCTATCACACACAATTCTTGATAAGGAAGTTCATTCTTATTTAGAGACAAGTGTTGATACAAGCGAGCATTTACATTTAGAATATATAATTGATTCAAGATATGCTTATGAGATATTTCCAAAATCTATTTTTCCAAAAGACTTATTTAGAAGAACAATAACAAAGAAGCACAATAACTATATCAAAGACATAAAGCACATAAACTATATGCATATTCAAGAATATAGGTTAGCATTCTTTTTCTATAAATCAATGATTATTTCAAACTTCATAAAAGGGAGAGCTAAATGGTATCACAATCTTCTTTCAATTGTTCCAGAAAACAAGAAATTCCAAAAAATAAAATTAAAAACTAGATTAAAAGCAAGAATAGACAAAGAAAAGGTAAAGATTGTAGAAGAAAGAATAGCTAAAGCAAAAGAAATCTTTGAAAAAGAAGTAGCAACACACTTTAAAAGAGAAGATGCTTATGATATTTTTTTAGAATAAATAATTATATATATAAACATATCTTCCCACTAATATATAATGTACAACAAACAAAAATTTAAACAAACTTTACAAAAATGGTCTATTGCAATTAAGATAACTCCTATTATTCTTGCAATAATCCTATTAAAGATTTTAGCTCATAAATTTGGTTATGAAGTCATAACTTTAAACGCATTATTTACAAGTCTTGTTGCTGGAACTATATTTCTAATTGGTTTTCTTATTTCTGGAATACTTACTGATTATAAGGAAAGTGAAAAATTACCAAGTGAATTATCTGCATCTTTAGAATCCTTGTATGATGAATCATATACAATCTATAAAGGAAAGAATTCTAAAACTGCAAAAGAGTTTATTAAATATCAAAAGGAATTTGTTAACTCTATAAATGATTGGTTTTATAAAAAGGAAAAAACGCAAAGCATTCTTGATAAAATAAACAAGATGAATGATTATTTTGTAGACTTTGAAAAGGAAGGAGTGCAAGCTGGTTTCATAATTAAAATGAAGAACGAGCAAAGCACGCTTAGAAAAATTATTTTAAGAATACACACAATAAGAGACACAAACTTCATTGCATCAGCTTATGCAATAGTTGAAGCTCTAGCTTTAGCAATAGCAATTGGAATGATATTAATTAAGATAGATCCTTTTTATGAAGCATTATTCTTTACTGTGCTTGTTACATTCTTAATAACTTATATGTTATTTTTAATTAAAGATCTTGATAATCCATTTGATTATTATAGTCATGGAGAAACAGGAACAGAAGTTTCATTAAAGCCAATACACGACTTTCATGCAAGAATAGATAAGATAAAGCTATAAATATTTAAAAAATCTAAAGATATTACCATTGCCTGATCTTATCTATTCCAAGCTCAATTACTACCTTATGTACTTCTTCAGTTAGTTCTAAATCCTTTAAAAGATAGGTTGAGATCTTAGTATAATCCTTTGAAGAACAAAGGTTTGCAATATCTGAGCCATCAGTATCTTCAATTGTCTTAACTCCAATTGCTTTTCCAAAATCCTTTAATGTTCCTCTGCTTTTTCCATACCTAAAGCAAGTTAAGTATTCTCTTAAGTCCATTATTTCTTTTAAACAGAAAGGATAGATAGGTACTCTATTTATGAAGCTTCTAGATACTAAGAAGGACATATCGAAAGATTTTATATTAAATCCAACAATTACTCCGCCGCTTGATCCTGGGTTTTCTTTTTTAAAAATTGAAAGTCTTTTCCAAAAATCAATTAACATAGTTTTTTCTTGATCTTGATTCATAATAATAATTGATTCTTTATTAGTTTCTTTAATTCCAATTGCAACTACTTTAGAGTCAATTGGGTTAATAAGTTTTAATCTATCCTCTTCAGACTTTAGATCATATCCTTCAAGAGATAAAGGACAAGTTTCAATATCTATATACATGTAGTTCATATTTATTCATTAACTCCTTTAATATATCGACCATTTTCCCGACGTCGGCAAAATGATCAACAATAACATTACCTGAATTTTTACAAGCTTCTTTAGCTTTCTCGATCACTAATCTAAAATATCCATAAACATCACAATTAATATATGATTATTTGTTTATATATCCCCTTTTGAGGGGGGTAAGCTTGGCCAAGCATCATTAAAGAATTACTTCTTATCCAACAAATATTTTGAAAACTTATCAAAGTCTGATTCAATTATTTGAGTTTTACTAAATTTAATGTATTCTTTGATTGCTTTATTTTCTGCATTTTTAGAAGAAATTTTACCCTTACCATCTAATTTCTTGTATTCATTAAATTCTAAAAATTTATTAACACTTTCTGCTAAATCTTCCATATACATTAGTTTCTTACTTTCCACAATTCTTTCAATATAATCGAAAAAACTAGATACCGTTCTTTCGAGTTGTTTAATTTCTTTTTCTTGAAGGTAATTTTTAGCAATAACTACATCTGATTTTAAGATTTTACCTGTTGGTGCATTTTTCCAGGTTGTTAAACCCATATTTGCTTTTTTTGCATTTGATTTATTAAAAATAATTTCAGATGCTGTACTTCCTGTAATTGCGTAATGAAATTTATTTTGAACAGTAGCATAGAAATCTTTTGTAATCTTAGAATTTGAATCGTAATCAATACTGCATTCTGCAAAAATATCTGTTATTTTTTGATAAATCCTTCTTTCACTAGCTCTAATTGATCTTATTCTTTCAAGAAGTTCGTTAAAATAATCGTTTATAAAATAATTTGGATTCTTTAATCTATAATCATCTATAGCAAATCCTTTAATTATATATTCTTTTAAAATTTTATTTGCCCAAATTCTGAATTGAGTTGCTTTTGAAGAATTAACTCTGTATCCTACTGAAATAATTACATCTAAATTATATAACTCTACTTCTCTTTCTACTTCTCTTAACCCTTCTTTTTGAACTATTCGAAATTTTCGAATAGTTGAGTTTTCATCTAATTCCTTTGATTTAAAAATCTCTTTTAAATGATAATTAATTGTATTTGTTTCTACACAAAATAGTTGTGCTATTTTCTTTTGGGTTAACCAAATGGTTTCATCATGTAAAAATACATCTATTTTTATTTCTCCAGTAGGAGATTTATAAAGTAAAAAGTTATTTTTTTCAGATATAATTTCTTTATTCATGTAAAATCACATATATATTAGTGTAAATGGTTTATATATCCCTTTCGGGGGGGTAGCTGGCCAAGCTTACTTTTGCTTGGTTATACCGAAATCCCCCTTATTACCTCCTTTATCACTTTCACTATCCTAAACCTTGTTCTCACAAGCCACACACCAATAAAAGCTTCGCTAAAGAGCACACAAAGCCACAAATTATATACAAAAGAGTTTCTCCACAGCACCAGAGGCCAGAGAGTTATATCAAAAACAACAGAAACAATCTTATCTCCAAGAGAGAGAACATTTCCTTGATTAAAACGTTCCATCATATCAAATCTAATAAGAGAAGTTCCAAAATCAATAAAATAGAGGTTAAGGAGAGCAAAGATAGTTCCAAGAAGGAGATAGATAAAGATTCTTATAAGTTTAAGTTCAACTCCATAAAATGTTATATGTTGCATAGATATTATATAGAACGAACATCTTTTAAATGCCACGTCATTGCCACGTGCCTATTTATATATTTGCCACGTAATTGTTACGTATGGACAAGCAAGTGAGTTATGTAATTCGTGGAAGTTTAAGAAAGAAAGTAATATCATCTCTTACAATTCCAAACACTCCAACCTTATTAGCAAAGAAGATAAACATAGATAGAGGATCTGTTTCTAGGACATTAATCAACCTTCAAACAAATGGGTTAGTAATCTGTTCAAATCCAAAAGAAAGAGCAGGAAGAATATACAAGTTAACAGAAAAAGGAAAGAAAGTGCAAGATGTAGTTAGGAGGATGTGAACTAAATCGGTTCGAATCGTGGTTGAGGCACATAGTGGATAGGTATAAGGTAACTATCTTTTTTTGTGCGGTTTTTAAAGTTTATGCCGTATTATTCAATTATGGATGTATTATTTCACTTTAAAAAAATATTTAACAATAACAAAAAAATTAGATATATAGAATTAATTCCGTGGGTTCATTCCGATATATATAAGTTAAATGAATCTATAGAAAAGTATATACTTAAATTGCCTACAAATTCAATTATTGCAATTGAAATATCAAAAGAACCTTTAGATAAATTTGTATCAAATTTTGATAGAAATTTGCTAAATTTAAATTTTGCTGATTTTATTAAAATATTTAATAAAAGTTATAAATCTAAAGATGAGGATTATTATTCAGATAGGGCATTTTATAGGATTGTATTAGCTTGTTTAAGAAGTAATCATAAAATAATTCCAATTGAGGACTATCAAACATATTTAGAAATTAGCACAAAATTAATTGGTATTGATGAATTGAAAGACCCAATAAAATCACAATTAATTATGTTAGAAATGAACCCAAAAAGAGAAAACAAAATGGCAAAAAATATTTATTACTGTTTAAATGATAATTCTAAAGTTTATGTGATAACTGGTGTCGCACACATAAAACCAATAAAATATAATTTAATTAATATAAATAAATCTAATTTTTTATGTAATTATAAAATAAATTATAACTTATTTAAGTCAGACAAACACATAATTAAAAAAAAAGTAAATTTAGAATATAAACTAAGAAAATCACTAAAAATAAATATTACTAAATTTTATAAAAAAACTAGAAAACTAAATCTACAATTATCTAAATGTGATGACTATTATAAATTTGATGCTGATTTTTATAATAAATAACTACTATATTAATTTATCTCTCCAATACTTAATGTGACTTCTACTCTTGAAGTTGTGTTTTTTTTTATCCTGCACCATCCCCAAAAATTTGTACACTTCTTATTTCTTTTGATATATAATATATTTATGAGTGATATTGCTGATTTACAGGATTTAAAAGAATTAAACCGAATTAAAGATAAACTTGCTATAGAGTCCCCTACAATAATTGATGAACAACTTTTAAAAAAAATTAACAATTCTCCGTTACAAATAGAAAATAGATTAAAAGGTTTAGAAAAAGAAGATGAATTTGGTCTTTATTTATTAACTACTAATATTGAGCAAATGGTAATACTAAAACACCAAAAACAATTTATTAATAAAGAAAAATATTTAATTCCAGATTTTTTGGTAACTTTTAGAATAAAAGAAAATGCACAAAGAATGCTTATAGAAGTAAAAACAACTAAAAGTAAAGAATTCACGATTTCGGAATTTGATTATAACAGACTTAAAAAATTTTGTGAGTTATATACTTTACCATTATATTTTGCAATATATATCGATGACCCTGAAATTAATCAGTTTTCTCTAATACCAGGTAAATTATTAATTGATAAAGCAATTAAAAAAGAAGTAAAACACAACAATAGAACACAAGATTGTTATGTTATTAGTTGGAATGAATTACTTAAATTTGATTGTTCAGGAATATGGATGAATAATTTAATGTTGGTTTTGCAAAAAGGAACATCTATTTTTCATACTTATGATAATGCAATAAGTAATAAAGACACTTATAATCCTAAATTTGGTGAACTTACGGATATGAAAATTAATTTCGCTGATATTGAAAAAGTAATTTCGATGGATGGAAGTATAGATGCTAGATTCTATCACCTTATTTTAAATCAACTATGTACCAAATTAGCAAATAAAACCGAAACAATTAAAGAAAATATAACAACTGTAGCCTATAGTTACGATACGAATGTAATTTTTCCATATAATACATTTGTTTTAAATTCATATATTTATTTTAAAAATCTTAGAAAAGAGGATGAATATTCTCACACATATTTGTTAGATAATTTTACAGAAGTGGATTATAATCTAATTTTATATTTTAAGTACTTTATTAAAAATTTAATTAATGAAAAGATTATTTTTGCATTTAAAAATCTACCGAGCTCCGATACATAAATTTTTGTTAATTTCTATAATATTTTATATGACTTCTTGATTCCAGATTACATTCTATTATCTCTATACGAATCAATTATTGGACCTAATAAAACCCAAATTAACCCAGCAAGTATCATATATGCTGATAGCCAAATCCAATTTACTACAAATCCTATAATACATAAACAAATGATTATTAAATACCCATAAAATGTAAAAGGCATTGGTCTTAAAGATCCAATATATCTCACCATATTATCACACAAATCATCCTTTTTCTAACCTGAAATCTATTTATCTCGTTTCGATAAACCTTTAACAGTCACAAAAAAGTATTATCCTATTTAACTTCTTCGATAAAATTTTGCCAAACATAATTTTCTTTTGCTTTATCTATTTCTTTTTTAGATAACTTTCGGTTTTTAGAGGCAATTTTAAATTTATCTGATTTGTAATATTGCTTTCTTTTTTCTTTACTTTCAGGACTTGAATAATATTCCTTTCTATATTTTTCCCATTTAATATCATAACAACCTTTACAATATTTAGCCAACGGAGATTTATAATTTATAATTTTACCACACATTATACATCTTTTATTTGATTCATCTATATCTTTTTTTTGTGAATCTATTGATTCATCATTAGAATATTGATTTTTAATTTCTGCAACCTTCTTAAGTATTTTATCTTTAATATCGTCTATTTTATTATAATCATAGTTATTTTCAACTCCAATTAATTCAGCTACAGATTCGATTATATTTATAGTGACATAAAAAGGAATATCAGAAGTAGAAGATATTGCTGGAAATGATTGATTAGTAAAAACGATTAACCCTTCTTTTTCATCTTTATTCCATGTTTTTCTACCCAATCCACTATCATTTACCCAATCGTGTTTATATTTAAAAGTCTTACCATTTACTTTTATTGATCTTTCTATATCATGGACTTTTTTTGGTTTTCGATCTCTTTTTTCAAGATCTAGATGATTTTGGTTCTTTGGATTAATACTAATATCTCTCTTTTCTATTTTTACAATACCAATGTCACTTTTTTTTAAATTAGAAATATTCGTATTATCTAAATTTTGTTTTCCTTTATTAATGTTTGGATTAAGTAAATCTTCAATATCTTTTTCTTTTAATGCATTTGTAATATGTTCTTCAAAAACTTCAATATTTTCTTTTATTTTAGGAGTTATTTCTTTTTCAGCAACTGATTTTCTTGCCTCTTTTACGATATCTTTAAACAATTTATCATTTTTACAAGTATTTAATGCATCAATATATTCCTCTGAATCTTCAATAAATTTGTTCTTCTCGTGTGTAACTGGAACGAAATTCAAGTGAATATCGCCAATTATTCGTGCAACAGTAGGGTGATTTGGGATCCCAAATTTTTCATAGGTTCTGATCATTCTATTATTTCTAAATAAATCAAACCCATATAATCCTTTTTGTGAACCTTCTTTCATTAATCCAATATTTCCTGTAATTACACCATACTTAGTTTCAATTTTAAATTCTGTTGGATATCCTTCTGACCAATTAATTTTTTCAGAATGGCAAATTAATTTATTTACAGATATTACCACATTACCTTTTATATATCCTCGATACCTTTTTGCAATATCTTTTCTTAATAAATCTACCTTTGTTTGATTTAGTTTAATTTTTAAGTTTTTAATTAATATATTAGTTCCGTGATCAACTATTTCTGCTTTAATAGTTCTAATTGGATATGATTCAAAAGTGTAATTGTCATTATTTTCCCATTCATCTTCATCATATTTCAAATGGCAACCTATTTGGGCTCCATTTTGACTAGTAGTTATCTCAAAAGTTTTTCCAATCGATAAAGCCGCAGTTTTAAGTCCAAATCCATATTCTCCTAAATTATCTTTATTTTTATCAGAATGTGCAAGCATAATTGATTTACCTGACTCCAATTCATTCATTCCTTTTGCATCGTCTTTTATTATAATTATTTCTTTTTTAAAATCTAATGAAATGTCTATAGTTAATGTTTCGGTCCCTTTTTTTTGATTTGTAGTCATTGCATCAATAGAGTTATCTATAAATTCTGCAATAGATTCATTAAAACCGTGACTTGATCTCCCCATTTTACGATAAATACTTTTATCTGGCATTATTGAGATATTACGTTCATTAATTATTTCCATACTTTCACCTAAATTTTAATATTTCACATACGGTTTAAGATGAACATTTGTTAATTAAATGGATATCCTTATGATATTCGTATAAATTATCCTTTTCTTTTTTAATTATTTTTAATTTTACTGTTCGTAACTTTTTTATCAAATAAGAATATATTTTTTCATTGTCAACGGAATTTATTTTCTGTATTATTGAATCTGAGCAATTAGGATCTAATATTGTTGAATATAAACCTTTTAATTGAGTGCTAAAAGAAAAGGTTGGTTTTTCGTGACGATATAATATCTTACTATTATTTGTCGGTTTTATAATTATAAATGAAAAATCGATATCAAAATTTTGGTTAAAAACACTATGTGAATTATAATCTAATTTTTTTTCTATTTCTCGTAATTCAAT
>Ga0247841_10003271_pt1 | contig 30475 bp, 20 predicted proteins | sample LaCruzMarch2015__2_FD_192410 | JGI IMG/M metagenome (GOLD analysis project Ga0247841, IMG submission 192410) | Freshwater microbial communities from meromictic Lake La Cruz, Castile-La Mancha, Spain - LaCruzMarch2015_18m | ecosystem: Environmental > Aquatic > Freshwater > Lake | place: Spain... | reverse complement strand
GGATCGATCGGAGCCGGCACGGGTCGATTACAAGCACCCAGTCCATAGATCAGATAACCCGTTTGGGCGCGATTTTCTAAAAAGTATTTCAACGCCAGCTGGAAGGAATATTCATCAATCTCCAACCCTGCCTGCTTGGCGAAACACATTCCCATGCCGCCTGGCAAACCAGCATTCGGCATGAGACCATAGTTCTCACCGCCAGGGAAGTTATGCCGCCAGCCACCAAACGGATGCTGGGTAACCGACAAGCGCTTACAATAGAACTTAAGGTGCGGAAGCACATTCTTGTCACCCGTCGCCAGATAGTACTCACCGAGCAACAATGCATCAGCGGAATTATGCCAGCTCTTTCCTGCTGCAGTTGGTTCGATCGGCTTCGTTATATCCACAGCCGCCATCTTTGCATAGACAATCCGCCGCACCAGGCCCTGATACTTTGGATTCCCTGTTCCGAGCAGGAAGAGCGCATCCGTGTTCAAGAAGCCAGCACCACCTCCATGCGTCTCCACCCACTTCTCCAGATTGGAAATCATCTTCTCCGTCTTCGGGCAGTCATACGGGGCTGTTGAACTGAAGGTTCCCAGCACCTCCAAAGTGATGTCAACATCCATGTTCTTGCCGGCACGGCGAACCCCCAGGACCAACTTGCCTTTTCCATCGTCGCTTTCGCTGAACGTGATGGCATCGCCCATGACCTTCCAAGCTTCCTCGCCCAGCATCTTGCCATTCGCGCTATAGATGACATCACCTTCAAACAGCTTGTTGTGTCCAGGAGAGCCAGAGGTGACCTGACGGACACCCATGTTGGGGCCAAAGGGCCCTACACGGACACCGATCGGACCAAGCCATCCAGTGAAATTCTTATACCCGTGCGTCTTCAACTGACCATTCACAAGGGTGACATCGCCGCCCTTCCATTCATTGGCCGGCGTGGAGTACTCGATCGGCAGATCCGTCTCCTCGTTGCGGACAAACCAATTATACTCCGCCTTCTCAGAACGGAAGGGTATGGCTGGCATTCCAGCAGCATTGACCAGACCCTCATCCGGCACTTGCCGCCAGTTGTACCGTACACGGATAATACGGGCGACCTTGTCGCTCTTCAGGCGGATCACTTCTCCATCTATTTTTGCCTGAGCCGGAGAATAGTCACCTTCAACCTCTGCAACTTCGAAACAATCAAGGGCCCCCTTTGCCGCCTTCAGTCCCTTTGCTGTTCCTTCCTTGAAAAAGATCGTGGCCTTACTCATGTCAGCCTCAAACTTTTCAAAAATAGGACCTGTAGGAGAAACACCCTCTTTTTTGTAAATTGTGCCCAGAACCCAGTTACGGCTTCTTTCGCCAAGAAGAGATTCATCAACTGGCTGGCCACTCTTCGGAATATGCTGAGAGCCGGGCATGATAAGTCCAACATCGGCATTATCATTCGCCGTCAGACGATTAAGTTCACGCATCTCGCGATTGTGCATACCGAGGACGTTAAGTGCGGATCCTGGAGGAAGGACAAGTCCGACAGGAAGCTGAGTATCGGCAAAGACAGCACGCCATTCACGCGGAATACGTGGGGTTGTGACAGGCTCACCACGGAAGCCGACCTTTTGAATATCATACGTCTGGACATACGCGCGATTCAACTCGACCCGGTTCGGGGGCATCCCTTTTTTCTCAACTTCATCATAAATCATATACGGATAGTCATTCCCGAGTTGAACAAGGATGGCCTTGAGTGCAACCCCTTGGAGCGGACTCAGAACGGCATTATATCCGCCGGAAGGAAAGAGAGCATGTTCAACATAGTTGCTGTCAAGGAACGAACCTTTTTTCTTCTTAGCTCCTGAAGTACCGCCAGCCGCCTCTTTAGCAAGGCCATCATAAAATTGAAGTTGCCCGGGTATATCGCTTTTGCCATAGATCTTCTCGGTCTCCAGAAGGGCTTCCCGGCTTAACCAGCTGACCGGGAAGGCTGATCCCATATTGAGATCAACAATGCCCACAGGAACATTCACTTCCGCAGCAAGGTCACGTCCAAGGTAGTAAGCGGCCGCTGACATCTTGAGCGCGGAGTCCTGGCTGATCTCTTTCCATCCATCGGTTGATCCCGCTGCCAAGTCTTGTTGCGGCTGAACAACCGGCACTGTCTTGAGGCTGATCACACGGAAAAGCGGATTGCTCTTCTGAGCGGCAGCCACTTTTTTGCCCGCCTCATCCCTGCCCAACGAGAGATCGATCGTGGTCTGACGTCCAAAGAGAATCACATCACCGACCACGATATTCTTGAGCGTGACCATTTTGCCAGCCGTGGCAACGGAGAGCGTCTTGGGTTGCGAAGCAGCCGGCATCGCATCGAGTGCGACGCTCCACTGTCCGCCTTTGTCTGCTGTTGCGGTCTTGACACGTCCGTCAAATGCCACGGTAACCTGAGCGTTCTCCGCTGCACTCCCTCGCACAACAACAGGCTTATCCCGCTGCAGCACCATATTGTCCGTATAGAAACGGCCAAAGCCTAATTCGCCCGCCTGTGCGCCTGTTAAGACAGCAAACAGTCCCGCCAATACAACTACCATACTCGATCTCTTTTTCATCATCATTCTCCTTTTCCCAACATTCACGCATTCGCGCATTTGCGCATTTCCCTACTATTTACTCCCCTTCAGCAACTCCTCTGCCTCGGCACGCTTCCTTCTCTGGTCTTCTGCCTGCAGTGCTTTTTTGAACTCGCCATGTTCAGCACGATCGAGCGTATTAGGCTCTTTCGCTTTCTTGCCGGTCAGGGCTTCAAACATCTCGTTCATCGACCATGTATCGCTACGCTGCGTTGCAAAGGGGATATCCGTATTGCCGGAGGCCTGCAAATTACCCATGGGGCTGCGAGACCAGGCATAACGGTAATGAAGGGGTTTTGGCACCAAGGGGCTTTTGAGGATGATCGTTGTCTTGTCTTCCTGCCCTTTCCCCTTTGCGTCTTTGCCCGTTACGAGGAAGCTAGCCTCCGCTGGCTGAAACTTCTTATCTTCGCCTGCAATCGCAAAGCCTTCGATTCCTAAACCATCATCTACGGGCCCGACGACAGATTCCATCTTCAGCACGAGCTGTCCCTCCTCGACCTTCATCTCTTTGAGCAGGGGCGGCATCCAGTTAAGCTCTTTACTAAAGCCATACTGCGTCGCCAAGGCCCAGCGGGCGATCCGTTCACCTGCAGGAACCTTGAGTTGCGGATGATACCAGCGGCGCCGGAGGTCAAAGGTACTCGTATACCCAACATTCTTATCGCCAGCCTTGTAAAAATCGAGAAAGGTCTTGTATTGAGCCTCACGGATATTGGCTCCGACATCGGCCATTTGCTGGACATAATCATCGCGCGTCTGGCGCTCCCCTGCCGTGCAGAGCGAGAGAATACCAAATGCCATTTGAGGATCATTAAAGGTCGCGCGCCACGCCGTGATCATCTTGCCGAAGACGTGGTAGTACATAAGCGCACCCTCGGTACCACTGAAGCAATTGTTGTACCCTTGATGGAAGATCGCACCCTTCACTGCCATTCCCGAAAGTGGGGCGATCATGCCGGCATAACAGCTACCTGGGCGATTTGCATCTGCTGCGGGCCCTGGACGATGCTGATTCGGAATTTGATTCTCGAACGGAACCGGTTTCCCCTCCTTCTTGAAGCGTTCCACCCGTTCGTGATGCCGCTTGATTTGCTCCTCAAGATCTTTCTTCGGATCAAACTGCGTAACCTTCTCATCCCACGTCGCCAGAAGGGTCTTCACCTGAGGCGTATCAATCTTTCTAAGGACTGCGTCAGGGGTCCAGGTCTCAACCGTCGTACCGCCGCGTGAGGCGTCAATCACACCAATCGGAATCTGTGATGCCATGTGGAGACGGCGTGCAAACACATAACCGATCGCGGAGAGTTCCTTCACCGTCTCTGGCGAACAGACATCCCAATCGCCTTTTCGGAAGTGGCGCTTCGACCAATCGCTCCACTCATGGAGGCGTGGAAAACCCTGTTTCAGCTCAGGCCCCTCTTGAGCAGGAACCGTCAGAATTCTGATCAGCGGAAAGTTTGCCGAGACAATTTCGAGTGCGCCATTCTCAACATTCGAAATCGGAAACTCCATGTTGCTCTGCCCGCCCAGAACCCAAATATCACCGACCAGGATATTTTCCAGCTTCAACGTCTTATCCTTGCCCTGTACTGTTAACGCTTGCGGTTGAGCATTTGCCGGCATCGCAGTCAGCATCACTTTCCAAGTACGATCCTTGCCAGCCGTTGCTGTCTGGGTCTGTCCTGCGAAAGAGACAGTGACCTTCTCGTCGGGCGCAGCCCAACCCCAGATAGCGACTGCCTTGTCACGTTGTAAGACCATGTTTGTCTGAAATAAATTATGGACACAAAGTCCTTCCCCAATCACAGGGACCTCTACGACATCCTCCTTCGGCATCTCCTTTTTTGGCGCCGCACTGGCTGTCCCTGCCAACATCGCCAAAAATAGGACGGCGAAACCTTTGACCATTGCTTTACTATGCATGTTCTTCCTTATTATTTTAGCCCAAGCTCCCCCTACCCTCTCGCAGACAGAGCCGTCATTATTGTATCCCCCTCAATTTACTGCGGGTTATTATGCAAGGAAACGGGGAGTAGAGTCAACTCCTAAAGCGGTATATTACAAGTTTCATCACGGCAAAACTGCCAATCAACACAGATTGAATCAGAATCTGCGTCATCTGTGGATAAGAACTTTAAAGGTATAGGAGCGGAGGTTGCGCCAAGGCTTCCGCGGAGGCGGATTACTTCTTCCGGATCTCCAACAGCCCTGATGCTGGAACGTCCCATGATTGGACCCCAGCCCCAAGCACCTGGGATTGCTCGCTGATCTGTTTTCCGAGACAATCCACGATTCGCACGGTCGCAGGACCGAAGGCCGCTTCAAACTTCACAACAACCAAACGGCTGGATTTAGCATTAACCAGATCAAGCTGGGATGGCAATTTAGTTCCAGGCGTAACCACCATATCCTGATAGAGTGCAGCGATCAGCTTCTCCGAAGACCGCGCCAGCACCAGCGGATAGTTGGAGGCGGGTGAGACGGGCTGAAGTTCGCCGTCCAAGAGTGTCGCACGATTGACCTTCCAATATTTCAGCCAGAACGTGAGCATCTGGCGATGTTCCGCTGAAACCTCACCCAGACGCACCGAGACTTGGGGCACGCTGAATAAGACATTGAGCAGTTGAAGCGCGGCACTGGTCACAGGTTCTTCGGGATGCCAAATGAACATGTCGCTATGGACAGCGGTGTTATCCGCCAGCAGGCGCAGATCAATAATCTCCTTGCGGTTGACGGGACCGGCATTCGGGCAATCCACGCCACGCAACATGTTGCCGTATTTGCGCATCAAGGGTCCGTTATAAGGCTGACGGAACTCGATGGCAATGTCAGGTTTAATTTTGCGTAAACGCGCCATGATGTCGGTGAACAAACGGTCTGTCGCTTCATCTACCGAAGCGTAATCGCGCCCCTTTTCCGCCGTGAGTACAGTATCGGGTTTCGGCCCGAAGAGTTCAATGAAGTCCAGTTTGAGTCCATCAATACCCCACTCCAGCACCGCCTTCTCATAGAGGCCGATGAGAAAATCACGTACCTCCGGATAACGCGGATCCAGGATATGTGCGCGCAAGCTGTTGCTGAAACCGAGCGTCTTGCCTGCAAAACGCTTGGCGGCTTCTGATTTTTCACCGACCATGGGTACGGAATACCAGATCATAAATTTCTGCTTGAGCGCATGGATTCCATCGACAAACTTCTTCATTTCCGGGATGCGCTCAGGCTTCCAATCGCCCGTAAAGGCATAGCCACGGCTACTATCGAGCGTCTGCCAGCCATCATCCACAATCACGCCCTCAAGCCCAAGCTCTCCGCCGATTCGGCACTCGTTGATAATCGTGGCAGGATCCACACTCTGGTGATAACTATACCACGTCGAATAGAGCGGCACACGTGAGGCTTCAGGTACAGTTGCGGGCGTGTATCCCTCCTGAGCTGCCCACCAGCGGGCTGTCTCGCGTAAAACCTTGTAATAGGGCTGCAGGCGGGTATCTATCCGGAGTGTCACTTGATACGTGGTCAGCGGCATCTGCTTATCGGCAAATAACTTAACCACGGCGTACATCCGTACATCCTCTTCGCGTACGCTACTGTGGATCTTTGAGGGGCGCAAGGCATCAGAGAGTGCGATCGTCAGACGATTGTTATCATCCGGACCCAGGATCGTCAGCACTGGCGCACGCAAGACAGCGCGCGACTCAACCCCCATCCCCTGATGGTCATTGTTGGACTTGTTGTTGTCCGATACCCAGATACCGGCAAAATCCACGGATGGAAAACTCCATTTCACCGAGAGTGGGGGAGGCGGGGCCGGTTGCTGCGCAGTCAGTGTGAGGGTAGCCAGCAATAGGTTGGCTTCTGGACGTTGTGTTGACCACGATGCTTTGAATGGTCCAAGATCCCCTTCAAGCTTAAGGTCGCGTACATCAATCACGAGGGGTGACGTAGCTGCTACCAGTACGGGCACACCAAAGAGACAAAGGGTTAAACAAAATAACGCCAGTGCCCTATCGGTGGTTTTTACCGACTTTTGTATGTGCATGAAAAAGCCTCCCTTATTTGTAAATTCAAGTCGACGAAAGAGCGCTTTTTCCCCCACGCCTTTCGAACAAGGGCTTCAGTCTAGCATTTTTTTTACTCTCGTTGCAACACCGTTTCAAGCAAAATATCTCTTATGCTCCATAGTAAGCTTTGATCAGCTCGTCGACGAGCGGGTCATTGGCTACATCGAGAATCTTCATTTCACGACGGGCATTATCCATAGAGTCTGACGCATGTGCTGCGTTGACCATAATATTCGTCCCGAACTCGCGACGGATCGAACCTGGGCGCGCTTTGTTGGGATCAGTCGCACCAAGAACGTCTCGGATCTTATTGACCGCGTCAATACCCTCATAGACCAACGCCAAGCACTCCTCTTTGCCAGGGTGCGTTTTCTCTTCTGGCGAACAAGTTGAGGGACGGTTCCCAGTCATGAACTCGACAATATTTTCAAATTCGCGCTCAGCAAAAAGCGGGGCAAGTTGATTGCAGAGATCATCTAACTTCGTCGCATCAACCGGGAATCCAAACTCCCGTGCCAAGGCCTGCGCTGCCCGATCTGAACCAAAACGCTTGAAAACTTTCTTCAGGTTCTCTTTGACCGGCCCATAGAACTCTTCTGCCTGCGCCACTGACATCGAGAATTTTTTAACACCGACAATTCTCAAGCCCGCACTGGAAACCAAGTCCATAATGTTGCCTGCGCGCAACGAAGGTTGTCTCCAATTGTCTGGTTTCAGGAGCACCAAGGTCCGTTGTACATCAGCCCCAGGCTGGAAATCCATAGCGCCCCGCACCAGCCCTGCATCCTTCGGAAGATGGCGCAGCAGGAGTCTCAAGACATGTCCAACCACCGCCTGCGAAGCCCCGACCAAAACGGCTGGCTCAAAATACTCCACCTCATTCGTCAACGGATCACGAATCATATCGCCATACGTATCACGGATCGTCTGTCCGCTCAACCAGCGCTGACGGATACTCCCTGTCACATCATAGATCTTCTTGACTGCATCTTCTCCCTCGAAGAGCAGAAGCATCGCACGGTGCGGACTCCCTGTCACATTGCACGGTGCATAACTTTTGCGAATATAATTAGAAAAGAGCGCACATTTTTCTGTGTCAGTCTTATCATACGTTGCAAGGTAAGTTGAAAGTTCATCCACGAACTCTTGAGAAGGCCCGATAATGCGGGCCCCCACCAACTTCAGATCCGTCCGCACCATATAACGCGCAATAATGCCACCCGTGCGAGACTTACGGATCGGATAGGGATTCATCAATACAAATGCTAACTCTTTAGCCATGATTCTTTGTCCTCTTCTACAAACGACTTACAGCAAACGCCAGCAACGCTCCTGTGCACCATTCCCGATCACTTCGATTGAGAGCTGATCTGACGTGCCGACTGAACATCTTTTTTGATTTGAAACACAAGCTCCTCAGTCGAAGCAAACCTCTGCTCCTCGCGAATTTTGCACAGAAAGTCAATTACAATGTGTTGATTGTACAGTGCGCCCCCGGAATAATCAAGCAAATGTGTCTCCAAGATCGGGTCCCGATTCGCCCCAACCGTCGGACAGACGCCAAAATTGGAGAGGCTATGGTAATAGCGACCATTCAGGAGCGTCCGTGTCGCATAGACGCCCAAGGGAGGCAGGATGTCCGACTGCGGCTGGATATTGGCTGTCGCAAAGCCCAGGGAGGCTCCAAGCCCCTGCCCCTTCATCACTGTGCCGCGCATGGAATAAGGCCGACCTAACATGCCCATGGCATTCTTCAGGTCACCCACTTGAATCGCAAAGCGGATACGCGTACTCGAGACCTCCTCGTCTTGATAGAGAGCATATGGAACAATGATCACGCGAAATCCATAAAACTCACCATATTTTGCAAGGAGTCCAGGCGTGCCGGCTGCCCGACTCCCGAAGCGCCAGTTCGCTCCGCAACGGACCTCACTCAGCTTGCCCCCTGGCAGTGCCTGTCCAGGCTCGCCGCAGAGCCAGCGGACAAAATGCTCAGGCGACTGGAGAGCCAACTTGCGCGTAAAGGTGAGCATCAGCACGCCGTCGAGACCCAGCGCCTCCAGATGCTCCAACCGCTCCTCCCGTGTCATCAGCAACGGTGGGGCTTTGGAGGGGGCGAGAACCGCCAGGGGATGGCGATTGAAGGTGAGTGCCCAGGCTTGTGCCCCAGTCTCACGTGCCCGCGAGATCGTCTCCTTCAGCACACACTGGTGGCCAATGTGGACACCATCGAAGAATCCCGCCGCCAACATGATGGGGCTGTTCAATTCACGGAGCATCTCGGGTTGGGTCAAAACGTTCATGGAAGCTTATATAGTATACAATCCCTTCCGTTAAAGCGAGTTGATTTTAGTAACGCTTCGACTTGTATTTCTGCTACAAATGAGTAAAATGCAGGACATGAAAAAGAGATGCACTTGGTGTGGCGAAGATCCGCTTTATATTTCCTATCACGACACAGAGTGGGGCGTGCCAGTCCATGAGGACCGCCTGCTCTTTGAATTCCTTGTCCTGGAGGGGGCTCAGGCAGGCCTGAGCTGGCTGACGATCCTGAGAAAGCGGGACAATTATCGGAAGGCCTTTGACAACTTTGATATCGACCGCGTCGCACGTTATGGAGAGCCCGAGATCAAGCGGCTTCTGTTGGATTCCGGCATCGTCCGTAACCGCCTCAAGATCGAAGCCGCCATCAAGAATGCCAAGGGCATCCTCGCCATACAAAAAGAATATGGGAGTTTCGATGCCTTCCTCTGGAAGTACGTAGGCGGCCGTCCGATTCAAAACCGCCCCACATCCATGGCCGATCTTTCCGCAACGTCATTGATCTCAGATCAACTGAGCAAAGACCTCAAAAAACGCGGCTTCAACTTTGTAGGCTCCACGATCTGCTACTCCCTGATGCAGGCTGTGGGCCTAGTCAACGACCATTTCGTAGACTGCTTCCGCTATTCTCTGCGTAAACGCAGAGAGCCGAACTGAACCAAAACAGGGCAATTGGGCCGTACCGTGGTGGCGCAGGGCAGTTGGGCTGTTAGCATTTATGCTAACCGAGCAATCGCAGCGCACCACTCATTCATGAGCAGGCATTTTTCGCGGGTGAGCGTGATCTCTTTTGACTCGGAAAAGGCGCTTAAAATAAGCAACCTGCCTTGTGCGCACAAATCAAAATAATGCCCATGCGGCTTGTAATACGGACGAAAGCCGTCTGGCTTCATCAGGATGAGGTCGCCGTACTCCTGCTGCATGACCATTTCTGCAATGGCTTTTTCGCCTGGCGAGATAAAGGGCGAAATCACGACCGCACCTTGCGTAACTTCGCGCCGGACCTGTGCTGCGACAGTGTCAATCTCTTCTGCCGTAGCGCTTCTCGACAGACGTATGCTGATGAACAGGGGACGATCAAGAAAGAAGAGGTTACCGTACCCGCTCCAAACTTGTGCTGAAGGAAGTCGCGCATGTGTCAGGTTATTGACGCGGACGAAAAGATCTGGATTTTCACGCTTGATAAAGAAACGGCGGGGGTTGTCGCGTATGTAGGCGGAGTAGGCATCAAGCGCACCGCGACGTAAAACAATCAGGTCATGATATCCAGGGGTCCATGCCTGAAATTCTGGATTTACGTAGTACTTGCGGAGGGCACTTGTCACCAATGACTTGAAGGCCCGAATCGGAACACCGAGTGGCTGCTCCATGCGCTCTCTGACGCGAATGATGCCATGCAGGTGATCTGGCATAAGTATGAGAGTGGAGGTTTCAACCTGGGGGTACATTGCAGAAAGGGTTCGCCATTGCGCTAAAACAATCTGGCCTGCTTCAGTGTAATGTGAACAACCACTGTCGCAAGTTGCAAGAATAGGCGCGCGATCCTTTGTGGTGATGGTAATCATGTAGAAGCAGGGCTCGCAATAATCGTGCTGAGAGCAGCGGTAGCCTTGCGGTTTAACCACGCGTGAACGCGTGGAACCGAACTTGCCGGGCTGTGTGACCGAGAGTGAACTGGGTATGACAGGGTTATGCATTGCAGTTTTACTTGATATTGACATAGCAGTGCTCAGCTGACACGGGAGCAGGATGCTCCCGCTACTTTGGCTCAGGCCCCGCGAAACGTCACCAGGAAGCCGCCGTTGGCAGAAAGGTCAAGGGCGATGCGGACATCGGGCGCCTGGTCTGTGAAGGATTCTTCAATAGACGTCCCTTGCTCTTTGGCAGTGGGGTCGCGGAAGATATCAACGGTATAGGAGAGGGCGCGCAACTCCACTGGCATGCGCAGCCAGAGGTCTTCGAAACGGACCGTCAGGGTGCGGCTTTCGCCGGTCACTCCGCACACGCGCCACGTCGTACCGCGCCGCTGTGCCACAACCGCAAAGACGCCCGGTTCGCCCCGGATCATCCAGAAGTCATCAATCGCGCCATCACGCTCAACCACGCACGCGAAAGCTTTGCAAAAAGCAGGCGTGAGGGAGTCTGCAAAAACCGGCATGGGAATATTGCCTGCAACAAAGGGAACAAGATCGAAGAGTGACTGGCACCCCTGCTTGCCGTTTGACACGGTCCAGCTCTCAAGCGGCGCCACCTCGAAGCGTTTTTCAGCCAAGTCGCCCGGACGCTCAAAGACCGCCATCTGCAAGCGGTCGCCCGCCCGCTGCCATTCCGCAACAAGCTTGCCGCTTGGCGCAAAGAAGATCCGTGTCGTCAACCCCGTCAGCACAACATATTCCTCTCACAAATTAGTATATTCAAAAGCTCACAAAACAAAGCGGGGTTTTCTAGCGCAAAAACCGCAAATATTTCGCAAATGTCACGCCCGCCTCACCCATGAATACATGGACGGCGGAGCGGACATTTGCGAAGGTTTAATCAAACCCAATTTCCGAATCCTTCTCGCCTTATTCATGGCAAGTGCCACGTCTGTATTCAACTCAGCGAGGCTATCCATTCCGCCGTCCGTGTATCCACGGGCGAGGCGGATGAGATAGCCTCGCAACATTTTGCGGTTTTTGCGGTAAAAAACTACAGTTGCAGATTGCCGAAGGCATCACCGAGGGAGCCGAAGCTCTTGCTCGACTGGCCTGCCAACCACCCTGAAACATCGCCACTCTCGTTCTCCGGCGTATTGTTGCGGTTCTCCCATTTCGCAGGAAGGGTCAGGGAGATGCGATCTCCTTCAATTGACTTGACCACGACTTCAATCTTGGTTGACGGCGGGAACTGGCGTTCCAGCTTGGAAACCGGATTACCACCCTTGGGCGTGTCGGTCTCGCTGATGTGCAGCAAGCCTGTCTTCTCCTCGGATAAACGCACAAAAACACCAAAAGGCTGGATGGACTCGATAATGCCCTCGACCTTCGATCCTTCGGACAGCTCGCCGGGCTTCAATGCCTGGACGCGTTCATCCACAGGGGAGAGGCTGATACGACGGCGCTCTAAATCCACGCTCTCGACCTTGAGCAGAATCTCCTGTCCTTCGGTGACTGCTTCACGCGCAGACATAATCCGACGGCCATTGCCCAGCTTGCCAATCGGAATCAGCCCTTCAACCCCTGGCATCAACTGCGCAAAGGCACCGAAGCGTTCGAGCTTCGTGATCTTGCCCATGAAGGCGGTGCCAACAGGGAACTTTTCAACTGCGGTATCCCACGGATCGCCCTGCGCGCTACGCAGGCTCAAGGAGATACGATTGCGCTCCCAGTCGAGATCCTTAATCTGGACATCCACTTTGTCACCGACCTTGACGACATCTTCCGGCTTTACATCACGCGCCCAAGCAATCTCCTTGAGCGGGATTAAGCCTTCGACACCACCCAAATCAACAAAGACACCAAATTCCACAAGGCGCGTGACCGTTCCGCTCGCCACCATGCCGACGGTCAAATCCTCAATCAACTCCTGACGCTGGCCTTCACGCTCCTTCTCAATCAAGGTGCGACGGCTCAAAATAATATTTTCGCCCCGTCCATCATCGCCATACTCCGTAACGAGAAACATGAACTTCTCTCCGATATACTGGGCGCCTTCCTGACGGAAGAGAGAGATCTGGGAGAAGGGACAGAAGCCGCGCTTGCCGCCGACCGTCACCTCGTAACCGCCCTTGACCTCCTTCTCGACCTTGCCCTCGATCGGCATCTGCTTGGCAAAGGCTTCTGCGAGCGTACGATCCACAACCGTCTTTGACGAAAGACTGCCCGAGAAGAGGAAGGCGGTATCCTTCATACCAGCGAAGATGACATCAACCGTGTCACCCACCTGACAACGCATCGTTCCATCCTCGTTCAAAAAATCAGCAGGCGCGACAAGCCCTTCACGCTTGGCATTCACATCCAGAACTACATACTGGTTGGTGATATTGGTGACCACGCCCTTGACCCGGTCGCCGGGATTAAAACCGCTCTTGTAGTTGCTCAGTTGCGCATTGAGCATGGATTCGAAATTCGCCATCGCCGATGATCTCTGTTTGTCCATAGTGACTCGCTTTATTCGTTACTGGTGATCCGTCTTCACCCAATCTTCTTAATTGGAAGTGGTTATCGTAATGTTTCCCACCAGTGAAGGTCAAGCGCAAAGGCTGAATCTGACAAGAAACCGACATTTGTTAAGGATTGTGACTCGACTGGAGTGCCTTAAAACGGTAAACTCTATCCCTTCAATTTCTAGCTGTCGGGAGAGGTTACGCTTATGAAGATGATGCTATTGCAAGGTGTGGACGCTTTTTCAAAATTCCGCCTCGAGTCATTGGTCGAAAAAATATCCGAGGCTCTTAAAGGAAAAATCGGCCTTGAGGCCCATTTCGTCTACCTGCTGGAGGTTGAGCAGGCTCTGGATGGCGAAACCTTGTCACGCGCCTGCGCTTTGCTCGGCGCACATCTCCCCCCCTCTCCTACCTCCTCCATCCTACCTCCTACCTTCTATGTGACCCCACGTAAAGGAACCATCTCCCCTTGGTCTTCTAAGGCGACCGATATCTTTACCAATTGTGGCATCAACGCTGTCAAGCGCGTGGAACGCGGTGTCTGCTTCACGGTCACCGTAGATGGCAAGCCTGTCACTGTCGAAGCCCTGCACCCAGTCCTCAACGCCCTGCATGACCGTATGACCGAGGGTGTTTATCAGGATCTCGCAGATTTCTTTGCGCACCGCCCGCCTGCTCCTGGCAAATCATTCGATGTGCTGGGTCATGGCATCGCGGCTTTAAAAGAGGCGAACAGTACCATGGGCCTCGCCCTGAGTGACGAGGAGATCGCCTATCTTTTTGAAAGCTACACCAAGGCCGGGCGCAATCCGACAGACACGGAACTTGTCATGTTCGGCCAAGTCAACTCCGAGCACTGCCGCCATAAGATCTTTAACGCTGATTGGGTCATTGATGGCGAGAAGAAGAATCAGTCGCTCTTCCAAATGATCAAGCATACCCATGCCTGCCATCCTGAAGGGACCCTTGTGGCCTATTCGGATAATTCGGGCGTAGTCGAGGGCGTACAGACAGAGGCCTTCTGCATCGACACAGCGACCAAGGCCTACCGCTTTGAGCAAGACCAAGTGGATATGCTCATGAAGGTCGAGACGCACAACCATCCGACAGCCATCTCCCCCTACCCTGGCGCAGCCACGGGCGTGGGTGGTGAGATCCGCGACGAGGCTGCCACAGGTATCGGGTCCAAGACCAAGGCCGGTATTGCGGGCTTCATGGTCTCCAACCTGAATGTGCCGGGTTATCGCATGCCATGGGAGAAGGATTATGCAGAGTTCCCCGGTCGCTTAGCCACGCCCTTTTCCATCATGATTGACGGTCCCCTCGGGGGCGCCGCCTTCGGTAATGAGTTTGGACGTCCGCAGCTCTGCGGCTTCTTCCGCACCTACGAAGAGAAGGTTGCTGGTCGCCATCGCGGTTATCATAAGCCCATCATGCTCGCAGGCGGCATGGGTAATATCCGTCGCAGCCAAGTCTATAAGAAGAATGTACCCCCACGATCCCTCATCGTACAACTGGGCGGACCCGCGATGCGCATCGGCCTCGGTGGCGGCGCAGCCTCCTCCATGACCACAGGCAGCAATGACGAAGCCCTCGACTTTGACTCGGTCCAACGTGGCAATGCAGAGGTTGAACGCCGTTGCCAGGAGGTCATTGACGCCTGTATCGCCCTCGGCGAAAAGAATCCGATTTTGAGCATCCATGACATCGGCGCGGGCGGACTCTCCAACGGTTGTCCGGAACTCGTCGAGAAGACCGGCGCAACCTTTGAGCTCCGCAAGGTACACAACGAAGAGAAGTCCATGAGCCCCATGGAGGTCTGGTGCTGCGAAGCGCAGGAGCGCTATGTCCTGGCGATACGTCCCGAAGATCGCGAACGCTTTGAGTCGCTTTGCGAACGCGAGCGCTGTCCTGTCGCCTTTATCGGCATGACGCGCGATGATGAGCGTCTCGTACTTCACGATGAACACTTTGACAATAACCCGATTGACATGGATATCCGCGTGTTGCTCGGCAAGCCGCCCCGTATGGTGCGCGAGGTCAAACACACGAAAGAAGCCGCATCTCCGCTCGAGCTCTCGGGTGTCACCCCTGAGGAGGCGCTCTTGCGCGTCCTGCGCCTGCCTGCCGTTGCGGACAAGACCTTCCTCATCACCATCGCTGATCGTTCCGTGACTGGAATGGTGCATCGCGATCAGATGGTCGGTCGTTATCAGCTTCCTTTGGCCGATTGTGCTGTGACCGCAGCAGGTTACAAGACCACGGCTGGCGAGTCGATGTCCACCGGAGAACGCACACCCATCGCGCTTCTCGACGCCCCGGCGGCAGGACGCATGGCAGTCGCAGAGTCGCTGACCAACCTCGCAGCCACAGACGTTGGCGCCATCGGCAACGTCAAGCTCTCTGCAAACTGGATGTGTGCCTGCGGCGAGCAGGGCGAAGATGCTAAGCTCTTTGACACGGTCAAGGCTGTCGGCATTGACTTCTGTCCGCAAGTCGGCGTCTCCATCCCTGTCGGCAAGGATTCGCTCTCCATGCGCACGGTGTGGCAGGACGGCGAAGGCTCCTTCCATCGCCAAGTCGCGCCGCTCAGCCTGATCGTCAGCGCCTTCGCACCGGTCAAGGATGTGCGTAAGACCCTCACCCCTGATTTGAAGCCCGGTGCCAGTTCGCTCCTTCTGATCGACCTCGGAAAAGGTAAGAACCGCCTTGGTGCCAGCGCGCTGGCGCAAGTTTACAATCAAGTCGGCGATCAACCGGCGGATGCCGACGATCCCGCGCTCCTCAAGTCCTTCTTCGAGGCCATGCAGGAACTCGTTTCAGCTAAACTGCTCCTGGCCTATCATGACCGCTCCGATGGCGGACTCGCCGTGACCCTCACAGAGATGGCGATCTCCGGCGGACGCGGCGTCTCTGTGGAGTTGAAAGGAGCGTGTGCATTAGAGACGCTCTTCAACGAAGAACTGGGTGCCGTGCTACAGGTCGCACACGACAAGCTCGATGCGGTCAAGGTGGTGCTCGCGAAGCATGGACTTGGCCATTCGCAGCTCTGCGCCTTAATCGGACAGCCCACAAATGATCGTGTGCTGAAGATCACGATGGGCGGCAAGCCCGTGATCACCCTGCCCCTCAGCCAGCTCCGTCGCACCTGGTCGGAACTCACCTATCACATGCAATCCCTGCGTGACAATCCCGACTGCGCCAAGCAGGAGTACGATAACGGCCTTGATGAACAAGACCCAGGCATGACCTTCAAGGTGACGTATGATCCGGATGGTAAGGGCGTGGTGCACCAAGCCCCTGCACCCCGTATGGCGATCCTTCGCGAACAAGGCGTCAATGGCCACGTCGAGATGGGTGCTGCCTTTGCATTTGCGGGCTTTGAGTCTGTAGACGTGCACATGACCGACCTCCTGAGCGGACGCGTGGACCTCAAAGATTTCAATGGCCTTGTCGCCTGTGGCGGCTTCTCCTACGGTGATGTGCTCGGCGCTGGCTCTGGCTGGGCGCGCAGCATTCTTTACAACGACAAACTTCTGGCGATGTTCAAGACCTTCTTTGAGCGGCCCGATACGATCACGCTGGGTGTCTGCAACGGCTGCCAGATGGTCTCGCAGCTCAAGGGTATCATTCCGGGCGCGCAACATTGGCCAGCCTTCCGTCGTAACGTCTCCGAACAGTTCGAAGCGCGCTTTGCGACACTCGAAGTAATGGACTCACCCTCTGTGCTGCTCAAGGGCATGACGGGTTCACGTCTGCCCATCGCAGTCGCGCATGGTGAAGGTTTGGCAGTCTTCGAGAATGCACAAGATGAAGCCACGGCCATCGCATCTTTGCGCTTTGTGGACGGCCGCGGACAGCCGACCGAGCGGTATCCTTGGAACCCTAACGGCTCCAAGGGCGGCTTGACAGGCTTCACCTCCGTAGACGGACGCGCCACGATTCTGATGCCGCATCCGGAACGCGGTTTCCGCTCCGTGCAGCTCTCCTATCGTCCCGACGACCTCTTCACCGGCGAAGCAGGCCCCTGGATGCGCCTCTTCCGGAATGCGTATGATTTCGTCATGAGCAAGCGTTAGATAAGAGAAGTAGCAGTGGGCAGTAGCAGTTGGCAGTTGGCATAGAGGACTTGGGACGTGCGACGTGGGACGTGCAGCACGGGAAGCTCAATGATTCGACTGGTCAAAACGTCAAATGGACAGAAAAATACATACCCCTTTTAATGCTCAGTTTTATATTGTTCTCACGATTATCATCGTTTTAGTGGTTGCGGTTGTCCTGCCAAACCTCCTCCGATCACGACGGCACTCTTCGGCAGATGCCTGTATCGCAAACATGAAGCAGTTGGCAGGTGCGCGCGATCAGGCATTACTGGTTGGTGCGACTGCAATAACATCGCCGATTCTTTCGCCTCGTCCCGCGGATCCGCTCGTCCCACTCATGGGGCACAACACTGATCTCGTGATCACCAACAAGGTCAGCAGATAATTAGAATTGAGGACTTGGGACGTGCGACGTGGGACTTGCAGCACGGGCTGGGAAACACGGCTGCTACCCTGTGCCTACTGAATCGTCTTCACGTTCTTCGGGCATGCGGGATAGCAGCGGCCGCAGGCAATGCAGTTGGTACGGTTGGCCTCATGCTCAGCACGGCGACGCAACTGTGAAAGACCCAAAATGCGCAGGGCAATGATCAACCCGAGAATGCCACCTGCCACCGCACTTCCGACTCTGAAGCGCTGCGTGATCTCCCGAGCTTGTACCTCCAGCAGTTCACGCGTCAGCTTCTGCTTCTTGGCGGCCTCAACTGCTGGATAGAGTGCTTCGGTCTCAGGTGTATACTGCACCATTGCCTCGTATGTTTTCACTACCGGATGGGCTGGCGCCAGCAGAGTTCCGCCGGCCAGCCAGCCTCCGCAGGTAAGCGCGATGACGAGGACGGGCGCGAGCAGCAAGAGACGGACAAAGAGACGGAAACGACCTGCGCGCGTGGACGCGCTGGGGATCTCACGCGGGATCTCTACAGCCTCAACCGGGCAGACCCCCACGCAGAGGCGGCAGTTGATACAGGTCGCCTTGGTAATCTTGATGGGCTCCCACGCTAAACGCGAACAGACCTCCAACAGGACAGCATACGGACAAAAATAGCGGCAGTAGGGACGAGCAATCACCATGCCCAGCAAGAGCACAGCCATGCCCGTCAATAAGAGCGGCAATGGCGCGCTCCGACGGAAGAGTCCGACAAAGGGGTCGGTCCGGCAAATCAGATAGCCGGCTCCATTCAGCGTATAGACCACACCGAAGAGGAGCACGATCAAGGGGATCAGACGGAGGACCGCATTCACGGTGCGCGGAACACGCAAGGGACGGACGATAAAAAGATCCTGAAGCGCGCCGAGCGGGCAGACGGCAGAGCAAAAGACGCGTCCAAAGAGAAGGGCGAACAAAAGAGGAAGCGCGAAGAATGCGGCAATACCCCAGGCGAGTCCCCCACCTTGCCATGCTGCAACCGCAACATTCTGAATAGCGCCAATCGGGCAGAAGCAACCCTGCCGGACAAAACCGAACCACACCAAGCAGAGGAGCGAGAAGGCCAGTATCCAGAATCGGGAACGCACACGATGCACAAGCCACGTTGCAACACACAAAGCCACAAAAAGTAAGGCGACATCTGTCCCCTCAGAGACGACAGCTGTGACGGACGGATGATAAGCCTCTGGCACCACATGGCCCGTGTCGAACTGCGGTTGCGGAAAGCGCGACTCCGCCTGTGCACTCAACGCCAACATCCAACTGCAAAGAGTCAAAGATCCCCTGAACCCCTTCATAGCTTCTCCTTGAGCAGATAGGGCGACTCTTCCGGCACGCGCACGAAGGCTTGAGCAGGGCAAAGTTCTGCGATGCGGCAGGTGTTACAATTCTTGCAACGATCATGACGCACCTGCAAATAGAGAGAACCGTTTCCAAAGTTGGCGCAACTTTTCACGCAGAGACCACAGCCCGTACAGAGCGGCTCCTTGATGGAGTATTCAAAATAGGGCGCTTCGATGAACTTACGCGCAATAGCGCCTGTGGGGCAGATTTGATTTTCAGCGGCCTCATCAAGACGAGGGGCGTCTGGTTTAAAGAAGCCGAAGCAGAGCTTGCAATAGCCACACATCGCATAGCCATGCGTACATTTGACAGCAGAGGGTTGAAGCACGCATGCGGTCTCGCACTTGCCACACTGGATACACTTACGCGGATCCAGTTGCCAGACCATCCGACCTGAGCGATGAAATCCAGATGCACGATAGACCAAGGCAGCCACAACAGAACCTGTTCCTGCCCGAAGAAGCCAAGATAGGAGATTTCGACGTGTTGGTGGACTTTTGCTCCCCGTCATTTCGTCCCCCTGATTGACGTTTTATTTTGCCGACGCAACGATCCGATTCTTCTCGTCGAGTCGCACGACTTTAGGCTGGTGCAATCGTTGTTCAGCCTCTGAAGCATGGCACCAGACCATCACAATTAAGCGGTCACCGACCGTTCCCAAGTGAGCCGTCGCACCATTTAAGCAGCACACCCCGCTACCACGGGGGCCCCGGATGGCATACGTCTCAAACCGATTACCGTTTTCGACATCTGCAACCAAGACCTTCTCATAGTGCAAGATGCCAACAGTGTCCATGAGGTCCTCATCCAAGGTGAGGCTACCCTCATAATCCTTGTTGGCTTCGGTCACACGAATATGGTGCAATTTTGATTTGAGTAGCGTCACTAACATAACTGTCCTATCATCTATTTCTGGGCAGGTCCCTAGACCGCCAAGGAAGAGGCCCGTACCTTCTCTGCTGTGATATTAATCGTCTTCACGTTCTTTTGGCCGGGAGCCTCGTACATGATCTCCATCATGAACGATTCCATGACCGCGCGCAGTCCACGCGCACCGGCTTTACGTTTCATCGCAAGCCGCGCCATTTCGCGCAAAGCTTCTTTTTCAAAGGTGAGATCAATACCCTCCATGGCCAGGAGCTTCTGATACTGATGGACGAGGCAATTTTTGGGTTCCGTGAGGACACGGACGAGATCATCCTCTGTCATCTCCGCCATCGAGGCGAGGACAGGGAGGCGTCCCGTGAATTCAGGAATCAAACCAAAACGGATCAAATCTTCAGGCTGAACTTCCAGTGGCTTCGCAACCATGTCGGCGCCATACACGACAGTGCCATGTTCCTTGACCACCTCTTTATACCCGATGCTCCGGCGACCCTCGCGCTGCTTGACGATCGAATCAAGACCTACGAAGGCACCCCCGCAGATAAAGAGGATGTTCCGCGTGTTGATCTTCAGGTACTCCTGTTGCGGATGTTTACGCCCACCTTGTGGCGGTACACGCGCAACTGTCCCTTCCAAAATCTTCAATAAGGCCTGCTGGACGCCTTCACCTGAGACATCGCGCGTGATCGAGACATTCTCCGTCTTGCGTGCAACCTTGTCAATTTCATCGATATAGACGATGCCGCGCTCGGCACGGGCGATATCGCCATCTGCAGCCTGAATCAGATAGAGTAAAATATTTTCAACATCTTCACCGACATAGCCCGCCTCGGTCAGTGTTGTGGCGTCCGCGATTGCAAAGGGGACATCCAACATCTTGGCGAGCGTCCGTGCAAAGAGCGTCTTGCCGCATCCGGTGGGCCCGATAATCAGGATATTGCTCTTCTCGATCTCGACATCTGCGAAGCGAGGATCGGGCTTGCCCTCCTCTTGCACAAGCCGCTTGTAATGGTTGTGGACCGCGACCGAGAGAAGTTTTTTCGTCTGGTCATGTCCAATAATATGCTCATCGAGAAAGGACTTGATTGCCTTCGGAGCAGGGACTGTCAGTTTGGGTTGACGGGCTGCCGCCTTCCCCTTGGGCTGCTGGTCGAGCAGGAGCTGACTACAGACGCTAACACAGTCACCGCAAATATTGGCATCTGGCCCAGGGATAATGAGCTGGGTCTCAGCCTCACTCCTGCCACAAAAAGAACAGGTTAAACCTGGTGTTGATTTGCGAGCCATTCCTTATTTCTCCTGAGGCCGCTTGACGAGTACTTCGTCAACCAGTCCATAAATCTTTGCCTCTTCCGCAGACATGAAGAAGTCTCTGTCAGCATCAGCAGCCAATGTCGCAAAGGGCTTACCTGTATGAAACGCAAGAATCTCATTCAGCCGATCCTTCAAGCGCAGGATTTCCTTAACTGCAATGCTGATATCCGATGCCTTACCCTCTGCACCGCCCCAAGGCTGATGAATCATGATTCGTGCGTTGGGCAGGGAGAAACGCTTTCCTTTACGCCCAGCCGCGAGCAAGACAGCGCCCATGCTGGCTGCTTGGCCGACGCAATAGGTTGCAATGTCACAGGTGAGATACTGCATCGTATCATAAATCGCCAAGCCTGCGGTCACTGAACCGCCCGGCGAGTTAATATAAATTGAGATCTCCTTTGTCGCATCTTGAGATTGCAGAAAGAGGAGCTGAGCAATGATGAGATTGCTAACGGAATCGTCAATACCCGAACCGATGAAGACAATGCGGTCTTGCAACAGACGTGAGTAGATGTCCCACGAACGCTCGCCACGCCCGGTTTGTTCAACCACGATAGGAACCAACATCGATGCTTTTTCAATATTCATATTCATCCTCTATGCCTTCAACTGATCGACCAGCATCTTGATAACCTTCTGATTGCGCACTTGACCGCGCAGCTCAGCCATACGCTCGTTCTTCTCGATACGCGCACGCAACTGGACAGGCGTCAAGTGGTACTCCCCTGCTGCCTCCTCCAACCACTGTTCGATATCCGCTTCAGTCGCTTCAACCTTTTCTGCGTCACCAATGGCGGCCAGCATATAGCGTATCCGTAACTGACGACGAGCCATGGAGGTTGCGCTCTCGACAATCTCCGCGCGGTTCTTTTCAAGATCTTCCTTGGTTGCACCACGTTGGCTTGCCTCTTCTGCCATACGTCCGAGCGTCTCGTTGATCTCCCGCTCCAGCTCAGACTGCGGAAGGTCAAATTCGGCCTTCTCCAAGAGTTTTTCAAGAATATCAGACTCAAACTTGCGAGTCGCCGTATGCGTAGCCTGTTCAGCAAGACGCTCACGCGTGCTCTCACGCAGCTTGTCGATGCTCTCGACCTTCATCTGTTCAACGATCGACTCATCCGTAGCCAAGACGCGCTGACGAACCTCTCCGACGATGAGGGTGTAGACTGCCGGCTGGTTCTTAAGTGCCTCTGGCAGATGGTCGCCCTCAAAGACAAACTCTGCGGTCTTGGTTTCGCCACTCTTCATGCCAACAACTGCCGCCACCAACTGTGGTAGAAAACGCTCGTCATTGACCTGAAGCCAGTGCGCCTTGCCCTCGGCAATCGGTGCAGCCTCTGGGCAAAGCGTCTTGATGGGCTCTCCATTGACCTTGCCTTCGAAATCAATACACGCCAGATCATCGCGCTGAATGACATAACCGTCTGGTGCCTTCTCAAACTTTGCGAAGGCCTCACGGATATGGGTGAGGCGCTCAGCCACCTGTTCATCCGTCACCGGCTGAGCCTCAAATTTGAGGGAAAACTTCTTATAGTTCGGGATCTTGATCGCTGGCGCAACATCAACCACAAAAGAGGCGGTCATGCCAGTCTCTGGCGAAAAGCGAACATCTTCGATATTGACGAGGTTGACAGGCTGGATCTTCTCCTGCTCGAGAGCCGACTGGTATAAAGAACGCAACAGACGGTTGTTTACCTCATCGCGAATCTCATTGCTAAAGGTCTTCTTGATCACGTCAACAGAAGCCTTTCCAACCCGGAAGCCAGGGATACGGCCGTTTTTCACAAAATATGCAACAACAGCGTCATAATCCTTGCGCGTCTCTTCAGACTCCGCTTTGACTGTGATCTTGACGCGACAGGATTCCATCTCTAACTTATCAATCTTCATTCTTCTAACCCTTTCAAAAACGTGAATTAAGGAGTTTAGCACAAAGCGAGGCGCCCTTCAATTACGAAGGGCGCAAAGCGACTGTGAATTTTTGACTCATTCCGAGAGCATTTTCTTAACATGCTCTAGGAGTCCTTGATTCCCATCAAGAACTCGGCATTGCTCTTGCTCCCCTTCAGACGCTTGATCACCATCTCCATACACTCGACAGGGGGAACCCCATTGAGGGCACGGCGTAAGATCCAGGTGCGGTTGAGTTCGTCTGGATAGAGGAGCAATTCCTCCTTACGGGTTCCTGACTTCTCGATATTAATGGCCGGGAAGACGCGCTTATCGACCAACTGGCGGTCGAGGCAAAGCTCCATGTTGCCGGTACCCTTGAACTCTTCAAAGATCACTTCATCCATACGACTTCCCGTATCCACGAGTGCCGTCGCAATGATCGTCAGGCTGCCGCCCTTTTCAATGTTTCGGGCTGCTCCAAAGAAACGTTTTGGCTTATGCAGCGCATTCGCATCCACACCCCCTGAGAGGATCTTACCACTGTTCGGCTGCACCGTATTGTAGGCGCGAGCCAGACGCGTGATACTGTCCAGAAGGATGACGACATCCTTCCCATTCTCGACTTGGCGTTTGGCGACGTCGATGACCATCTCAGCGACTTGGACATGGCGCTCTGGGGCCTCGTCAAAGGTCGAACTGATCACTTGAGCCTTGGTGTTGCGCTGCATGTCCGTGACTTCCTCAGGCCGCTCATCGATGAGCAGGATGAAGAGCATCGCATCCGGATGGTTCGCAGAGATCGAATTTGCCACCTTCTGCAAGAGAACCGTCTTACCTGTACGCGGAGGCGCAACGATCAGACCACGCTGTCCGAAGCCGATGGGCGTGAAGATATCCATCACCCGCATCGAATACTCCTCTGCCTTGGTCTCCAGCACAATGCGGCGATCTGGAAAGAGCGGGGTCAAGTTTTCAAAGTAAACCGTCCGTCTCGCTTCAACAGGCGGTTTACCATTCATGGTGTCGACACGGCCCAAAGCAAAAAAGCGTTCTTTCTCCTTGGGATCGCGAACCGGTCCTTCAATCACATCCCCTGTACGCAACCCAAAGCGGCGGACCTGGGAGGGCGAGACATAGACGTCCTCCGGGCACTGGAGATAGTTATTTTTTGGCGAACGCAAAAATCCATAACCATCCGGAAGAATTTCCAACACGCCACTGGTGATCACGACACCGCCTCGCCGCAGATAACTACGGATGACTTCGAAGATGATCTCATGCTTCCGCATACACGACAAATCCTCAGGATTTGCATGGGGAATCAAGGTATGTAGCTCAGCGATCTCCATCTTCTGCAAACTTGTCAGATGCAGATCTGGAAGTTTCTCTGCGAAAGGTGGTTGATAGACCTCCACGATGGGGCCGGCTGGCGGCAAGGTGTGCTGGATATTGGCTCCTTCATGCGGATCTGAGAGAGGCGCAGGGGCTATCTGTGCAGGTCTCATCTCTGAGGGTGTGTAGGCCGTCTCTTCCGGCATTGCTTCATAGTCCCCCATTCCTGGAGGCAACTTTGACCCTTGTTGGTTCGGCTTACCACGTCCACGTCCGCGTGGATTATTGTTATGCTGCTTTTGGGGGCGGCGTCCACGTCCTCCACCACCTTGCTTAGCAGGTGCTGAGGCAGGTGCATGGTGCTCATGGTGCACCGAGCCCTGGCTGGCTGCGCCATTACCAGAGACATGCCCATGTTCGGAACCGCCATGACGCTGATGATCTCGCGCGCCAGAAGGTTTAGCAACGGGATGATTCACTGCTGGACGCACGGTAAAACGTGCCCATTTCGTCGGCGGAACATCTGCGCTGGGCGCTGCCGGATGTCCATTCATTTCAGAACCTTCGTGTTCTGTACTCATATTCGGATTTTCTCCATCAAGAGGCGATAAATACGCTTCGCCTCAGAAGCCAGCTCTTCTTCGCCAGCATTATTGTTAACCGTCAGATCCGCCCGTGCAGCTTTTTCTGCAATCGGCATTTGCGAAGCCAGACGTTGGTGGGCTTGTTCGGCGGAAAGCCCCCTGAACCGCATTAACCGATCAATCTGTGTTTGCGTATGACTGGTAACACAGATGATCAAATCCCAATCTTTCTCCCATCCCACTTCATAAAGCAGCGGGATCACGACTGCTTTTACACCACTCCCGCCTGGCTCACGGAGCCAGCTCTGTATCTTTTGAAGAACCCTAGGGTGCATGATCTGATTCAGCTTCTTCCGTGCCTCTGGATCACTAAAGATTATGGCACCCAAAGCCTTTCGATCTACGCTTCCATCGGGCGCGATCACATGCCCCCCAAAGCTCAACCGTATCGGCTCCACCGCCTCACCGCCTGAGGCTTGTAAGGCATGAACCACCTCATCTGCATCCAAGAGATCAAGACCCCATTTTCTAAGGTGCTTTGCAAAGAGACTTTTACCACAGGCGATTCCACCTGTTATAGCTACTGAAAAAGACATGAAGAGGGGATATTGGAAGGCGATTTAAATGAGGCGCCTCGTGTTCATTAAACACGAGGCAAACCTCGCTTTACAAGCTCCAGCGATGGTCTCTGCTCTCCCCTGCTTCTACAGCACAGCTTAAGGCTGGGCCAGCGGAACAGCTTCCGGGGTTGCAACAGGTCCTGTAGTAGGCGTCAGCCCGGGTATAGGCAGAATTGTTGATTCATTGCCACCCGTACGTACCGTGCGCCCCGCTGGATCAACCAATCTCGCTGTTACGAAAATAAGAAGATTGCGCTTGTCTGATTTTTCCGAGCGACTCCGGAAGAGGCGTCCAAGGTAAGGGATATCGCCAAGGAACGGAATCTTGTCCTCCATAGTTCTGCGCTGCTCCGTCATCAGACCGCCCATGACAACTGTTGCTCCATTGTAGACGAGCAACTGCGTTTCAACCGAGCGTACCGTAAAGAAGGGCTGCTCCATGGGCAACTCGACATAGGTTGTCTCTGTTGCTGTGCCGGCGACACCGTCAGCGATAGCAGGTATCCATTTGGTCGGGTCCAAGGGATCCCATCTGCCTGACACTTGGGTTGTCTTGGGCAACTTGGTTCCGTAGTTTTTCCAAACAGGCTCGGAGACCACCTGAGGCTTCATGGTTAAGTTGATCATCTGGCCTTCTGAAGAAACCTCCGGGACAACTTGAAGGATCACACCGACTTCACGGGTGACAAAGTTTTGGGGCTCAACGATCGCAACAGGTTCACCCGTGCTACCGCCTGTATTGTTTCCGCCTGTATTGCCTTGTTGCGAGATCTGCACATTAAATTCACTGGGATAGATATACTCGGTCACAACCTTGATGATGGCTTCCTGGCCAGATTTCGTGGTCACCTTTGGTGCAGAGAGCACATCCGTATCGGACCGCTGACAGAGCGCATGCAAGATCATAGAGATATCGGCGCCACCAATGAAGGCATTCAACTTCATAAACTTATCATTCACCGATGCATTCTCGCCCACGACAGGGTTGTTAGGGCTATTCAGATAACGCATTCCCGTGGAATACCCCTTATCCGTTCCATCGATAGCCCCCATGCCCATGTTGTGGCTTACAGGGGTATTATTAGCATAAACTGGATTGCCATACTGATCGGCATACCCTGTCATCGGACCCACTTCCGAAAATGAAGAATATCCCATTTTAGGCGTTACTCCGTCAGCTTCAAACGCCGGCTCACCACCTTGATAAATCGGAACCAGCTTGTTGCTGCTATAATCCCTTAAGTCAAGGGCATTCTTCAAGAAGCCACCTGCACTCCAGCTAAAGTCACCATTGAGCAACCATTCAAAGCCCAGGGAGTTCAGATCATTTTGCGAGACCTCCACAAAGCGTGTCTCAATTTCGACCAGACGAGGGGTCACATTCAAGTCTTCTAACACCTGTTCGAACATGGCCAATTCTTCTTGAGTATTCGTCACACGAAGCTTACCAATCGTCGCCAGATAAGAAACCGAGGAGCCGATCGGCCACTTGACGCCCATCTGCTGGAAGAATTGTTTCCACTTATCTTCGTCTTTGGCCTCACCCAGGTTAGCAGCCGCAAAATCACCATCTGCATTCGCGCCCCTTCCGACAGGACGAAGTTCAGCAGACGCGCTCGTAATACGATCAGTCAAAGAGGACAAGACGTTATAATTACGGGTCACGAGCTGCTGGTCAGGATCATTCAACGGAACAATCATCACAATCTTTCCACTAATACGGAACTTCATTCCCGTCACATCGCAGACCAGCTTCAGTGAATCAAAAAGGCTAAGAAAACGAGCGCTGATCGCCGGAATACTCGGGATACCCGTGGTGGCGGTTGCCGCTGAAGAGAAGATGTCGGTGGCGGCTCCCCCTTCGGCAGGGGCGGCTGTAGGAGCTGATTGGGGAAGCTTCAAGATCAAATTGACACCACGTTGATCCAAGGGAATCTCAGGATCATCATAGTCAATACTGGCTTGCTTGAAGAAGTCAATGGCATCAACGATCGTCGCAGGCGGGCGGAAGGTCACCTCAGGAATGGTGATTTTCTTTAACTTCTTGCTCACCAGTTGTTCATCTGATTTTGTATCACTGATCGCCACGGTCTGTGCCTTTGTGACCACCTGGAAACCTGTCGAAGGCAACTGTGGGCTATCTGGAGCATAACGATCAGGCGTCCAGGCCTTGACGACATCTTTGATCATCATTTCGCGAGTCGCTAAAAATTCTGAGTCCGCCACAACCGTCATGTGTTCGGCAATATGCTTGCGGAGCGCAATGGCGTCGGCATCTGAGGGATAATCACGAAGCACCAACTCACACTCTTCGATCGCCTTTGTATATTCCGCTGTCGTAAAGTACTGACGTGAACGGCGAAGACGCTTGCGAATCTCATCGCGCTGGACTTTGTAAGTCTGCTCGTTCAAGCGGTGCGAGATCGAGGAGCTATCCAGACTTGTCTTTTCTGGCTCTTGCTTGATCAACTCAAGAAGACGAGCTGCACTCGGATGTCCACGACGGTGTGCCTCTTCTGCTAAGGCTTTTGCTCTTCCGAGCTCGCGCATCTTGAAGAGCTGTGACGCTTCACGATAATACGATTCCGCTTCACCATCCGCAGCACGCTTGCGGGCTTGTGCATTGGCAGGCCGATTCACAATGAAGAGTTGCGCCTGTTTATATTGCTCGCAAGCGAGCATATAGTCGCCCTTCTTAAACGACTTATCGGCATTTGACAGCAACTTTGAACCATGATCATCCATGGATTTGAGGCGGATGGTTTCGAGTGTATTTAATTCGGAGACGATCTGTTGCTTCTCCTCTGTGAGTTCTACAGGTTTCGGCGAAACAACCGCAGGCTCACCCACAACGACAGGTGTTGGTTCTACGCTTGGAGTTGGCTCTGTCACGGGCTTTACTTCTGCGACAGGCTTGGGTGTCACAACTGGCTCTTCCGTCAAAAGCCCCATCGTCTCTCCTGGAACCGCTGGCTTGACTGGGGCTGGCTCTGCAACCGGTGCGGCTGGAGCTGGTTCTGTGGCAGGTGTCACTGGAGCTGGTTCTGTTACAGGAACTGCAGGTGCAGGCGCAACGGGTGTCTCTGCGGGCACCGCGGGCACTGGTGCGGGTTCTGCTGCTGGGGTGGCTGGAGCTGGTTCTGTTGCAGGAACCGCAGGTGCTGCAGGTGCAGGCGCAACGGGTGTCTCTGCAGGCACAACAGGCTTTACTTCTGCCGGCGTCTCTGCAGGTGGTGGAACCTCAGCGGGCTTCACTGCGGGGGTCGTTGGATTTTCCAAGCCTTGCAGCACGCCTGCTAAATCATCAGTTTCCGCTGCCAGTGCCAGAGTTGACACACCAATAACAGCGACCATGCAGCCAACAAAAAGCAATTTCATTTTGAGACTCATTTTAACCCACTCCTTCTTCTTCGCCTTACACCTATCAAGAGAAAATAAAAGCCATCAGTTTAAACCATTACTCTTCACATATCAAGCTTTCTGACAACTTTTTGTTTACCATTTGCTATGTTCTCGATCTTCATCACATTTTCCAGCATAACCAACTCCACAACACGATAAGTTTCGTCGCGCAAGGTGAACTCTTGGCTTTCCACAAGCTTCAACTCGAGTTTATCAACCGAAAACTCAACCGTTGCTTCAAGATCGGTGTTCTTCTCGGTCTCTTTGACTTGCAAAACGATCTCTTTGCCATCTGATTTACGCTTGACTACCACGGTAGAGACATCCACCTCTCTGGAAATACCTGGGGTAAGGGGATTTTCGCGCTTTTCTGTCTTCACGGTCACCGTTCCTGCCGTGTAGCCTGTGTCACCGATCGCTTGATTTTCTTTGATCCAATAGGTTCGCGGAAGTTTTCCTGTCCAGTTGAAGATGAGCTGCTTGACATTACCGGGCATGATATTCACACCGCTAAAAATTAAGGGCAGGCGTACACTCTTCATCTCTTTTAGGAATAACTTCTCAGCATAGGGGGGATGAAAACTCTTATCTTTGGGGTGTGTTTTAAAATTATACTCCTCTAAGATAGAGAAGCCATCGTCATCAATATCCATCGATACATCTATTTCAGCCGCCACACCCATGTCGCGCAACCATGACGCAGGAACACCCCCCGGCTGTTTATCCTTTGGATCGCGCGGATCTATCTTCGGTTGTTTCTCCCCACAAGACCAACATTGCTCGGCCTCGGCGGTTACCGGCTTTAAACATAATGGGTTTGCACAGAACAGCCGTTTTTCTGGAAGCAAGAAAGAGGGCTTTGTATCCTCACCTTCAACAATTCGTAGAGGCTGGGTAACCACCATCAACGCCTTTTCATAAGGCTCCTTGTCAATGGCCGAAAGATCAGACTTCGTGGGCTTTAAACACTCCACTTTGCTCATCATGTAACTGTTAACATTCTCTTTCTGGGTCGCACCTGCTGTGATCAACCAGTAGAGCGAAATTAATAGGATAACCAACGCCACAACGACCACAACTTTGTCGTAGTAACGTACCAGCGGCATCTCATCACGTGATTTAATCGCAGCCACGGTTTTTACACTCCCTTAAACAAATAGACATCCACACTCAATACCACATTCAACAGAGGTTCGCGCTCCGGATCCGTCACCAAACGATCGCGAGTACCATCGATAGCCGTTGCCGCAGTTACCGATGTTTTTTTTGTCTCCTCGGAGGGCTTTACTAATGCCTTTTTTCGTTCTTCCGCCAACGTAATCGAATCGTCCATCTTTTTAAATTCGACGCTTGAAATGACGGCAAACGCATCCATCGCAGCGAGACGATTCAATACCGCCAGCAAAGCAGAAGGTTTGGCCTCAAAACCAAAGGT
>Ga0247841_10003270_pt1 | contig 30475 bp, 32 predicted proteins | sample LaCruzMarch2015__2_FD_192410 | JGI IMG/M metagenome (GOLD analysis project Ga0247841, IMG submission 192410) | Freshwater microbial communities from meromictic Lake La Cruz, Castile-La Mancha, Spain - LaCruzMarch2015_18m | ecosystem: Environmental > Aquatic > Freshwater > Lake | place: Spain... | reverse complement strand
TGGCAAAACGCTGTTCTAGATCAGAAAGTGTTTTCGGGTAATCGTCCATAGCCGTACATACTACATATTGTGGTCACGCCAGTCAAGTGGATACCCCAGAATAGTTTTTTTGAAGCACCTAGCGCATAATGGTCATGCAATTCGATGAAGAGATTGTCAACCGACGCTATCCACTCTGTATTCCTTTCAAACAAAACTTTTTCACCGCCCTCAATATCACACTTTAAAATATCAATCTTCGCGTATCCAAAATTCGTACATATTTCAGGGATCGTTATCGACTGAATACCTTCTGCCGACTGCTCCAACTGATAAGAATAAGGGGCAGCACTTTCGTTTCTAATTTTAAAATGCTTGCCTTTGTCAGGTCCAAGTCCCGCTTGAACCAAGTGAATATCCCGATATTTCTGCGTATTCAACATAAACAATTCACAATTTTGAGTGTCTGGTTCTATCGCAACAATGGTCGCATCAGGATATTGAGCCCTAAAAAAAACACTTGCAATTCCAATGTTAGCACCGGCATCAATGATGAATCTAGGCTGGAAGTTTGAAAACGTGGGATATTCCCCTCCCCTTGGACTAAGCAATATTGAACGGATTAACCCAACATCAACAGTACGTGTCCTATAAAAACATGGAAAAGGAAGGTCCTTTACCTTTATGCTCCAAATTCTATTGTTAGGTGCAAACTTTTCAGCAACATAGAGTTTAATCCAGCTAAAAAAAGTAACTTTTTTTCTCAGTTTCCGGAAGTGTAAAAGTAGAATTATTAGATCCTTCATATCCGATTCCTTCAATTATCTTTACGAAACCACAGTATAACATAGCCTATCAGTAGTGAAGCAAACTCTGCAACGACTGAACTTATCACAATGCCTGTTAAAGTTTTTGAAAACAAGGCTATGCACAGCAAACAAGCAATAAAGCGAATAATGGTATACGTGAAAAAGCTTTTATACCATAGAGCGGAACGAAAGATCACCAGTGGCAATGCGGCCGCGGCCAACGGAATCGACAGGGACAATATCTGTATGACTGATATAGCATCTGAATATTTTGGCAGGAGAAATCCGATAAAAGGCTTAATAGTAAGGCACAGCCCAACAGCCATTAGGGATCCTACAAGTATACTTAACACCGTAGGAATCATAGCGTATTTTAGGCATTCAGATACTCTTTCCGTCTCCCCAAACTTGCTGGTCAATTTTACGGTGAAAATCTGATTTAATGCGGCGGTAAATGTTAGGGCAAACGCTTGAAATGTGATAGCGATTCCATATAAACCTAAACCATGCTCACCACTATATTTAAGAATAAAATAACTTAAGGTGGCACCTAGAAATGACGTGTTTATGTACCCAGGCATTGACAGGGGAAGAGAAATTTTGGCCAGATCAACAAATCGTTTGGCATTCCATTCCGCTTTAACTTTAACAGGTACGAAGTGACGGTTGATAACAACTGAAAGCACGCTGGCAAACACGAACCTTAGAGCCAACCCCCAATACCCCCAAAATTTAACAAGCACAAGCAACCCAAAATTTAGAACTGATGCTGCTAAATTGTTATATGACAACTGTTTGAAATCCGAAGATGTCCGATACATGACATTCAGATATGCGCCATAATATACCGTCCAGACCATCGCAATTTGAGCAAGCCACCCTATTGATGCGTATATATTATTCTGAACTAAAGAAGTGAGCGACAAAATCACAAATACCAGCGTAAAAAACCAAGACATCAACAAATACCACCATTTTGCGACAGCAGCAGTTTCCAATGCCTCCTTTTTTTGTTTTTTTCCAATTAAATAAGGATATTGCCGTGTTAACCCATCATGTACAAACACTAAACCTATGTAAAAATAAGAAGTCAAAATCCCATATTTTCGGAATTCGCCAAAAACTTCCGGTGCTACCCACCTGGCCTGAAGCAAACCCCCTAGCCCACCAATCAAAGAAACCAGTAAGCTTCCGCCTGCGAAAACACCCAGTGTCTTAAGTGTGCTTGATTGAAGGATTCGTTTGGCTTCGGACAACATAACATCATGGCAGACACTTTAAACCAAATTAGCAAAGATTTAAATTCATTACTTATCTTCGCCTCGAAAGATGAGGTTCATGGGCTTGAGGCTCTTCAATAACTCGTGAAGGGGATAGCCTTGGGTCATCTCCGTTAGGGCATTGACATCTTTCGGGAAACATTTGCCCCCATAACCAAGTTTACCATCTGGCCCAGGCACATGGGTGTGCATATCATTAATGTATCCGCTCAGTAAAACACCTTGGAGTACGCGATCATAATCGGCATTATTTTTCTGGCAGTAGTCATAGACACCATTGAAGTAGGTGACCTTCAGCGCGCCAAACACATTGTGCGCGTACTTCGTGATTTCGGCTTCCAAAGAGCTCATCTGGATAAAGCGTTTTCCGACAAAGATCTTTTCCAAAAGTTCGCTCTCTGCAGTAAAGACCATGGGCTGGGAGCCGAAATCTTCGTACGCGGTTCGCTCTGTCAAAAACTCGGGCATGAAGTAAACGCGTTTCTTGGTCTCTTTCGAGAGTTTTTCGCTCGTGCCTGGAAGAATTGTCGTGCGGATGAAAACAGGCTTATCTGGCAACGTCTTGATGATTTTTTTCATCAGACGCAGATCCTGTTTGCCATCGTCTTCGGTCGGGACATGGATGCTGATGAAGATCACATCCGCAGTGGCCAGCGAGTCTGTATAACCCTTGGGCGGATCTGACACCAGGATCTTGATGCTGGGGTTGTTGTTCTCCAACCATTGTTTCAATGCGCCACCGACAAAGCCGCAACCAACAATACCAACTGTGATTTGTTTTTTCATAATTAACTTACCTCGACTGACTAACACTATTTTTATCAACCGTTAAATCGGTATCGCTTGGATTTATGACTCTCCATAAGCTTGTCGCTTTTCTGCAACACAGGAACAGGGCTCAGACACAAAGTCTTTCATCACGATCTCAGGGTCAATATCTTCCTCGTTTGGCCAGGTCAGTGCACCTAACACAATTTTGACTTGCTTAAAATAATTTGTATCTTTCAAGGCTGCAAAGAATTTGTTTTTCAGAAGTGGCGTAACATCAAAATACCCACATCGCCCATCTTCCATTTCCAGATAGAGTTTATACCCTTGACTAGGAACTACTTTTTTAACATCCCAATACATGAAACAAAACCTCCTTACAAAGGTTCAATCTTATAGGGCTTTTCGCCAGCAACCAAAAGATCCCAGTCTGCTATTAGTTCTTCTTTATGCAGTTCCAGCCATGCCCAGACAAGCCGTAGTTGCTTCTGTGGGAGCTCTCCTGCCAAGACTTGACCATCCACCAGTGAGATCGATGCTTCAAATTCTGCGTATCGGGCGTGAATATGGGCCAGCCTATGTTGCTCGTTATCCGTCGCATACATGCGGATGACAACCCCATAAAACATAGATAATATCGGCATACTTTTCTCTTTTAACAACTTTCGTTTATTGATTACTTTGCCACGTCTTAAACCATTTGACAAATTTTGGGATGCCGACGGAAATAGGGGTGGTGGGCTCATACCCGACGGCGGCGTGCAGTTTGTCCACGCTAGCATACGTGGCGGGAACATCCCCTTCCTGCATCGGAAGAAACTCCATCTTTGGATTGTCGATCTGGAGTTCCTGAGCGATAAGGGCGATCATGTCCATAAGTTTTTCAGATCGGTGATTACCAATATTGAATACTTCATAATTGGAAAGCGTGGTTGAGGTGACGCAGCCGACAATCCCCGCGACAATGTCATCGATGTAGGTGAAGTCACGATACATATCGCCATGATTAAAGACTTGGATCGGCTTACCCTTCAGCATGGCATCGGCAAAGAGCCACATCGCCATGTCCGGACGGCCCCATGGACCATACACGGTGAAGAAGCGCAAACCGATGGTCTGCATCCCGTAGAGATGGCTATAACAATGGGCCATCAGTTCATTGGCCTTTTTAGTCGCTGCATAAAGACTGATGGGGTTATCCACGGATTGCTCTTCTGAAAAAGGCATCACCTTATTACCGCCGTACACAGATGAAGATGACGCATAAACCAAGCGCGGCTTATTGGGCGCATGGCGACAGCACTCCAGAATGTTCAGGAACCCCTCAAGATTGGAAGTCTGATACACATGGGGATTTGTGATGGAGTAGCGCACACCAGCCTGTGCTGCGAGATTCACGACGCAGTCGGGCTGAAACTGAGCTACCACTTCTTGAAGCGTAGGAAGATCAGTTAGATCGCACACTTTCCATTTATACCCTTTTTCGGTCTCAAGTTGGACATGGCGAGCCTGCTTGAGCTGGACAGAATAGTAGTCATTGAAATTGTCCACGCCAAAGACCTCGTGTCCCATCGACAAGAGTCGCTTGGCCAGATGAAATCCAATAAAACCTGCTGTGCCTGTAATGAGTATTTTCATGTTTGAAATCAGTTCTAAAGTTCTAAAATGCTAAAGTTCTAAAGTTGAAGAAGTGTCTGTAGGATTGACTATGCTTTGTCCAAGGGGGGGGAGCGTGAAGAAGTTCTAAAGTTGAATTGCCGTTCCTCTGTTTGAGTTACGTCTTAAACTAATCATTCGTGCCCTTTTTCAAACACTTTAGAACTTTAGCATTTTAGAACTTTAGAACTAAAAAAGACTCCGTCCCCGAGAATGTCGCGGGAGATCTCCCGAAATACATCCATAACCTGTTCTTTATAAATCTATTACACACCATGATCCACACCGTGCTCAGCGTTGTTGCTGGCAGATGGAATAGTTGTTATAATGTATCATAAATAGGGTAAGAAATACAGTGCTAAAGGTTCTAAAGTTCTAATTGGCGTGGTTCTGGCAGAAGATGGGGAGTGCAATGTCACGAACTAGGCGGATGGGAACCTCTTTCGCTGTCAGTGGAGGACGCCCCACTTTTTGTCGTACAGCCTGAATAAAGTCTGGCATGGCATAAGCCCGAGACCTCGCTTGATAAATGGCAAGCCGTTCCAGCGCACGTTGGGAACCATATCCACGCGAAGGCAGTGCTTGATGAAGAAGCAATGCATCATCAAGGGCTTCAAGAAAAACAGTGGATATCTCCCCAAGGCCTTTTCTGAGTTCTCCGCAAAATTGATTTAATCGCGGGGGAAAAAAGGCGATTTCGTAACTCAACTGTATTTTTTCCCGAGCGGTCATTTCGGTCCCCTCCATAATTCCAGATCGCTTTTTAGGTCATTCAGATTCTCCAATACGAGAGCATCGCTGTTAAACGGATGGGGTAACAGAGCAACGGAGTCGGAGACCGACTCCCACGTAAAGTTAAACTGAACAAATAAGAATTGGATGTCCGCTCGATCTGTTTCGTCGTAACGAATAAGTTTGCTGGCTACCAAATCAGGTACGGATGCAGTACGCACCATCAAACGCTTTCCTTGCCATAAAACCATCCCTGGCTTTTCACTATTCGGAGGCGGCAAACAAAGCCGCAAGGGTCCCACCCATTCTAAGTGATTTCCAGTATACGTAGGTTCTGGATTAATCGGTAGCCCTGCCAACAGGGATGCGCGAGCTAGCTCGCCTTGATCAGCGCTTGAGTAAGGACCCGCAACATCAATGTCCAAACTTGTACGGTCAGGTGCGTCCAGAAGAATCACCACCGCGCTTCCGTAGAGGTACAGTTCTGCAGATACTGTCATCGCATCATCTAGGCGCGTGAAGTACTCAGTAATTTCTCTTTTATTCATAAGACAATGGGGAGGGGGGACGACTTACAAGCTACCTCACGGACAGCATCACAGATGCGTTCTTTTGCTGTTTCCCATGTGAGCGGCTTAAGCATCACAGGCATATCGGTTTCTTCTGCATCCTCAAAATAAACAAGGCTACGTAATACATGGAGCTTTAATCCCTGTGGATATTTTCTGTGGTAAAATTCGATCATCTGCATTAATGTAAACTGTTCCAAAAGCACAGCCACATCGATGAAATCCTTCCTGCTCCCTCTATTGGTAATGGCTTCGAGTTTCATGGCGGCAATGTCTTCTAAGTGCGCTAGACTCGCCGGGTTTAACAAGGCCAATGTGCTGGGGTCGACTGTTTCCACGTGAAGCATCTGAACTCTTCCTTCTTAACATTTCCGATACAGGACACAAAAGCTAGCGCAGTAGGTTCGAGTGAACGCATCAACTTGGCTGTTTGTACAATTTCTAAAATTGTATAATAAGCCTTTAACAACTCCCAATCTTGATCGTGTCCACGTTCGAGGACGCGTTGAACAATCAATGCCTTGCTCTTCTTTAGGTCGAGAGCTTGGCTGTCAACATCCCAAAAGAGGGACGGGGTAAATTTGGCGATTTCTGGGGACATGGGGGAGAAGTTCTAAAGTTCTAAAATGCTAAAGTTCTAAAGTTTTTGAAAAAGATACGAGCGATAAGTTTAATAAGCACCTCCAAACTGGAGGCCAGTATTTTAACTTTAGCACTTTATCATTTTAGAACTTTAGAACTGAACCCTAAAACAGGGATTCGTAGAGGTTGCCAAGCCATTCGTAAAAGGCGCGTTCACTATGGTCGAATTTTTTGCTGCTGGGAAGCGGCCATTGATACCAACTCGCAAATTTATTTTCCGGCGGCTCCGCATCGGTATAATCGCAAGGCGCGGGAATCGGTTGAAAGCCAGCCTTCTCGAAGATCTTCATGGCGCGGGGAAGGTGCGAGGCGGAGGTTGTGAGGAGGAGAATTGCCTTATTTCGTGATTGCGTTATTACGCGAAGCGAATACGCTTGTTCCTTATTCGTGCTCATGGACTCGAGTGGCTCAAAATGATCGACCGCCTGTCCAGGTGTTCCAATAACGCAATAAGGCAATAAGGCAATGAGGCAATTCTTAGCAAGCTTTGCTTCTTCGGAGGTATCGCGAGCGGACGTGAACATAGAGACGCGGTTGGTGGGGAAATTGACAAAGGCCATGTATTCGTCAAGAAAGAGCTGCTTGATGGTGTTCGTAGCTACCCCAGCCATGGAGATGATCAACTGGCTCTCGGGAATAAGCTTGGCCACGCGGACGCCCTCGAAGAGCCGGCGCTCAAACACGGGGTTGTTCTGGTAGCGCAACGGGAGATCAGATTCCCCTGACATCCCCTGTCCGAGGACCACTACCGGCGTCCCTCTCAACGCTTCGCATTGCTCAGGCGTGGGATCAAAGGATGGATAGCGACGTTCGAGGTTGTAGAGGTAGGTGCTGCCAAACCCGTAACCGAAAAGGAGAAACAGGATTAAAGATAAAAGAGTAAAGAAGCGGCCGGTCTTCTTATATTGCGTGAAACGGACGAGAATCCAGCCCAGAATAAAGCATTCGCAGACCAAAGGCATGGGCATGAGAAACTGGGAGATGAATTTTTTTACACCGAAATACATAAAGAGATGACCATGTTTGGAAGTTCTAAAGTTTTGGAAAATGATACGAGCGAAAAGATTATGAAGCGACTCTAAACTGGATACCAGTATTTTAACTTTAGAACTTTAGCATTTTAGAACTTTAGAACTATTCACAAGATACCAATCGATGGTTTTGATAATGCCACTGGAAAAGTTCTCTTGAGCTTTCCAGCCGAGCTCAGTCTCAAGCTTGGTGGCGTCAATGGCGTAACGCAGGTCGTGACCCGGACGATCGGTGACAAAGCTGATGAGATCAGTATAGGACGCTTTGTTGGCACGGGGTTTCTTGCTGTCTAGAATGGCGCAGATCTCGCGCACAATCTCGAGGTTCGTCTTCTCATTGCGCCCGCCGACGTTGTAGGTCTCCCCTGTCCTGCCGTTGTGATAGATCAAGTCGATCGCTTTACAATGGTCAAGCACATAGAGCCAGTCGCGGATATTTGCTCCCTTTCCATAGACAGGAATTGACTCTTGCGCGAGGCATTTACGAATGATCGTTGGGATCAGCTTTTCGTTGTGCTGTTTGGGCCCATAGTTGTTGGAACAGTTGGAAGTGGTGACGTTCATGCCATACGTGTGATGGTAGGCACGAACCAGAAAATCAGAGCTGGCTTTGCTTGCGGAGTAGGGACTGTTGGGGGCATAAGGGGTGGTCTCGTGAAAGAGTCCGGTATCTCCGAGCGTTCCGTAAACCTCATCTGTAGAGATGTGATGGAAACGACATCCTTCATACTCAGGCTTGTATTTTTTAGGCGCATCCATCCACTGTTTGCGTGCGGCCTCTAGAAGATTAAAGGTTCCCGTGATGTTGGTTTCAATAAAGGTACGGGGACCTGAAATGGAGTTGTCCACATGGCTTTCAGCAGCAAAATGGACCACCCCGCGCACATCGTACTGGACAAACAGGTTTTGAAGAAGGGCAACATCACAAATGTCGCCGTGAACAAAGCTATAATTGGAAAGGCCGGCACACTCTGCCAGGTTCTTTAGATCGCCTGCATAGGTCAGCTTATCCAGATTGAGGATGTGGTAAGCTGGATACTTTTCGGCAAAGTAAGGAACAAAGTTGGCGCCGATAAAACCTGCTCCACCTGTAATTAATATTGTTTTCATAAATTACTTCTTAACACGGAGTCACGGAGAACACGGAGGGGATTAGTTAACAACACGGTGAATTCCATTCTTGAGAAACTTTTGTCCAAAGTTAATTATTAGTCCTACTCGCAACTTTGTCAGACGTAGATAGGTCAAACATTGGGACTCAAAAATCGGATTGTACTCGGTTGTTGCCTTACACTCGATTATAACAGAGTCTTCAACAAGCAAATCAATGCGCAGAAGCGTTTGTAATGTTTTCCCTTTATAATTTATCGGACACGTAACTTGTCGCTTTACAGATAGTCCACGCTGAAGCAACTCTTCTGCTAGGGCTTCTTCATAAGCTGATTCTAATAACCCAGGACCTCCAAGTACTCGATGAACCTCAATGGCTGCACCAATAATCTTTTCTGTTACTGACTCCTGAACTAACATCTTAAAAAAACTCCGTGTTCTCCGTGGCTCCGTGTTAAATCATTCTCAGTTGAACTCACGGATTTCAGCAAGAATTTTGAGGAGGTATTTTTTGTAGTCCATGGAATCTTTCAAGTCATCCGCCAGTGCCTGCATCTGATTCTCATCAATAAAGCCCATGCGGAAGGCGATCTCTTCGAGGCAGGCGATCTTGAGTCCCTGACGTTTCTCTAAGATCTGCACAAACTGAGCGGCCTCTAGGAGCGCATCGGGCGTGCCAGCATCTAGCCAGGCATTGCCGCGCCGCATAGGCATAGCATCCATGCGCCCCTCGCGCAAATAGAGGTTGTTGAGATCGGTGATCTCGAGTTCACCCCGCGCGGAGGGGTTGAGCGTCTTGGTTTTTTCCACGACGTCGCCCGGATAGCAATAGAGTCCCACCGCTGCATAGCTGGACTTGGGCTGTTTCGGTTTTTCCTCGATAGAGAGCGCCTTGAAGTTACGGTCGAACTCCACAACGCCGAACCGTTCAGGATCCGTGACATGATAGGCAAAGATCATCGCGCGATTCGATTCTTCATGCGCTTTCATTTGTTGCTTGAACTCGCTCACCTGTCCACCTAAGTAGAATATATTATCGCCTAGGATCAGGGTAACGGGATCTTCACCCACAAAGTCCGCACCAATCGTGAAGGCCTGCGCGATCCCCTTGGGTTCGGGTTGCACGGCATACTGAAGGGAGATGCCGAGACGTTTGCCATCGCCCAACAACCCCTTGATATTCGGGGTATCCTGAGGCGTAGAGATGACCAAAAACTCCTTGATCCCGAAGAGCATCAGCAAGGAGAGCGGATAGTAGATCATCGGTTTGTCATAGACGGGCAGTAACTGCTTAGAGACCGTCTGTGTCGAAGGATAGAGCCGTGTGCCGCTACCGCCGGCTAGAATAATGCCTTTCATTTCTGTTCTCCTTTTTGTCTCTGTTGTTCTTCAAGTGTTAGGTTAAGTATCGGTAGCACAGCAATATCCTTAGGCCGGTTTGCTGCTTGCTTGGCACGGATGATATCTTCCAATGCTGCAACATAAAGCATCTTTCCTCCAAACTCAACAGACATCGCACGTTGCTTTATCTTCTCATAACGATCTTTGGAGGCTAATTCATAAAGAAAATCGAGTTGCATCCCCTCTGCACTCTTGGGTATCAACTGGTACATATAACGATCATCTATCAACTTTAATTCTTGGAGGACGCTATCTGTTTTTTGTGCCAACAGTACAATCGCCCGATACGTTTGCGGTGTTTGGGGAACAATAAAATCAACATCAATCGTCGTGACAGGAGAGCCATTGATCGCTGCTGCGGCATTACCAATCATGACTGCCTCTAACTTGACCTCGTCAAGCAGCTTGGCTAGTACCTTTAAATCAGACTCCACGTTCATATTAGATGGCGCTTCCCCCTGTGGGCAGCCGCTTCCTAAGAAAGTTGGTCCGTTTGTTGGGCGGCAACGCTAACAGACGTCGGATCATCAAACGATCAGGATCTTCAGACACACGGACAACCGTGACCCCCATCTGCTGGGCAACGTCAGCGAGTGTGAGATTTTTTTCATCCACTTTACTGTTCGAGTTCATCCGTTTTCTTTTGTTTGTGCTTGCGCAAAGCGGGCGATGGTCTCGGCATAGATATGGGGTAGACCGGTATCGAAATGTTTGCCATTAACGACCAGCCCCTTGATGCCCTCCTTTTCACGTAATGTCTCAAGCGCGGAGGTCAGCCCAATCTCGCCTTCACTGTTTGCTGTAGCGGAGGCACGAATAATATCAAATATGATGGGACGGAGCACATAGATGCCATTCACACAGAAGTAGGTTGGCTTGCCATGTCGCTCGACCTTCAGATAGGTCTGCGCATGGTCTTCTGTTGGTTTCTCTACGAGTTGATTCAGTTGAAGGGTCTCTTCCGAGATCCATTCGCCTGTGACTGTACCATAGTGCTTGGTCTTTTCGAGGGTTTCCTCGTAAATACCCACCACGCTTTGCGCATCGCCGAAATCTTGAAACCGTTCAACGACTTGACGTGCGACGCTGCGAGGTTCGGAGGAACGGAAGAGGTGATCGCCCAGCATGAGCAGGAAGGGTTCATTGGCAACAAACTTTTCAGCGAGCAGAACGGCATGGCCAAAGCCTTTGGCCTCTTTCTGCGGGATGTAGGTGATGCGTGAACTCAGTCTCCTGAGTTTCTCAGCCTCTTCGCGTAAGTACGGTGGCAGTTTGCTCAGCGTTTCGGCGCGGGCTTCTGTCTGGAAATAAGCTAAGAAGCGGGACTCATCTTCTGGTTGGATGATCAGAGCGATCTCTTCAATACCTGCTGAAAGCGCCTCTTCCAGGATCACTTGGATGACTGGCTTTGTGACACCTTCAGCCGTAACAACCGGCAGGAATGTTTTGGGGACGGCCTTGGTATAGGGGAACATCCGTGTGCCAAGTCCTGCGACGGGAATAACGGCTTTACGCACAGAGGCGGGTCGGGTGATGTCGAGGTCGAAACAAAACATATCGTACGTTGTCGAGAGATAGCTTGTCAGCGTCTGGCGATCCGCCACACTCTTACAAATGAATTGAACAGAGCCATCACCTTGGGAGCCGACACCCTTGCCGCCATGGATGAAGGGTTTAACCTGTGGGTCTGTAAGGACCTTGTGAAGTTTAGGACTCTGAAGTTCCGAGCAAACGGGCATGAGATTCGCATCAAAAAGTTTTTGTGCCTCAGACATCAATGCACCGAGTCTAGTAGCATCACCGGTTTCAATGGCCTGTTGAGCCGCCTTGAGGATGCGCTGATTATCAGAACCCAAGGTCTGTTGAACGGTCTCATCCGTGGTGTTCTTTGCAAAAGGGAAGGCGGCATTGAGATCCGCCAAAATTTTAACGGTGTCCTTCTTGCCGTTGAGGTCAGCAATTAAAAGATAAAAATCTCCGCCGGGGCGCAAGGGCTTTACACCCACTCGATCGCCATCGAAGGTCATCATCACAGGGATCTGTCCATACGCGCACCCCTGGTCCATACGGCCACACCGCGACGGCGTGGAGATTTCACCTTGATAGGCGGCCTCAATCTCACCACGCGTGGTCAGCCCCAACTGATAAAGCTGATTAAAGGCTCGTGCAACCAACACGCAGAAGGCTGCGGAGGAACTCAACCCTTTTTTGACAGGAAGGGTTGTCTTATAATTGTCGATTTCGATACCATCAACACCATAAAAATCCAACATATAGGCAGCAACGCCTGCTGCATAGCTGAAGAAGCCGCCTTCGGAGGCTTCCCGTTGCAAACAGGATAGCTCCATGGGCACGCGATACGTTTCAGTGATGCTTCCATTTGGCAGGGTGGAACGAACCACTAACTCGCCTGATGTTTTCTTGCAACGGGCGAACATACCTTGATTGGTACCCGAGATGATCACCACGCCAGGCACCAATTTAGAGTTGGTCCGGCGATGACCGCCTGCCCAATCCGAGTGTTCACCGAAGAGACAGACGCGACCAGGCACGAAGATATCAAGTGTTGAGTTCATAAGAAAGTAGCAGTTGGCAGTGGCAGTTGGCAGTGGCAGTGTTTATCACGAGTTGTCCGAGCAGAGAACGCCAAATTTATCTGGATGATCCATCATGTATCCCAAAAGCTTTCCAACATCACCATAACGGGAAGAGAGATGTTCAAATATTTCTGGCGATATGTAACCGCAATCCTTTGCAAAGCGTAACCAAACACTTGTCTCACTTGCTTCACCATCAGCATCAGTAAGTTTTGATAAATAATGTTTCAGATAGCGGCGTTTACGATAAGCCTCTGCAGTATTCGTGCATACCGAACGAGAAGAACGTCGGATTTGATCTGTCAGCGAATACTTTTCCTCGACTGGAAAATTTTTCGACAACTCAAAAATAAGCATTGCACCTTCATATGCTAATTCAAAACCCTTTAACCCTTCAACGCCCTTTTGCATGTCTACACTTTCACTGCCCACTGCTACTGCCTACTGCCCACTACTACTGCCTACTTCTTCATGACCGGTAGCCAGCCAGAGGCGCAGACAAAAGCGAGGAGCCAGATCGCCAAGATCGCCGGGGAACGAAAGGGGAGGTCGCCAAACGAATGAACCACGGTTGCGGTCGTTCCGGCAAAAACCACCACGATAACAGGCGGCAACCTATAGAACCAATGTGTTTTAGTCACGCCCCCTGGACTCTGCCCGCCTGTTGGCTTTAGCCTGCAAAAGCGTATCACCTCCAAGAGCAGAGGAATAACTACTCCTAAGGCAAAGGCCATCATGAGTCCGAAACCAATGACCCCATGTTCTACAAGGAACTGGAACATGTCGTTGTGCACATTGCTTCCCCCCACAACCTGCTTACCCTTGGTTTCTTCAGGGGTCATGTAGACCGTCTGATAGACGGGATACCCCCAACCGCCCACACCAAAGAGCGGATAGTCGCTGACAATCTCCTTTGCAACACGCACATGATAGTAACCACTTCCGGAGACACGTTCGATGACTGACTTCCATGTAATGGTTGCCAGTTCTCTTTTCAGGCCTTCAAGCCTCAAGGCAAAGAAGAGAACCACCAGAATGACGATAAAGGCGCTGACGCCAGAGAGGATGGAAATACGCACACCGAGGTCAATTCGCTTCCAGATATATACTAATCCATAGATCACAAAAAAGATAAAGAGCAAAAAACAAAGGATGATTCCAGCGCGGGACAAGGTTGAGATTGCACCCGAAAAACAGAGAAAGGTGGGGAATAACATCCGATGCACCCTCCACGGGGATTGCATTTCCTCGGGGTCTAATGTTGAAACGGCTGTTAGGTTAACATCCTCAGCGGCCTGTTGGAGCCACAAACCAAACGAGAAGGCACCAATTAAGGTGAAATAGGCAGCGCCAATATTCACATAACCAAAAACAGAGAAGAAGGGGTTCTCCATTTTGGTCAGCCAGAGAATGGAATCCGTCTTCCATGCGAACTGAATGAAACCGAGTAGCGCGAGGGCTGCGCCATTCCAACAGATGACCTCCAGCAAGATACGCTTTGCGCGTTTGAGCAGTCCATGCTTCACCGCCAGCACAGCAATCATTACGGGGATGAACCATAAGAGCACAATGCCATGGCGGCGAATATCTGTTGTAAAGGGGAGCCACTTGACTGGAGGCGAAAAGGCCTGCCACGTCTTGGTAGCCTCTACAAAGATAGGTTCCTGTGCAATATTAAAGAAGGGGATCACGAGGAGAACGGTAAAGGCCGAACCTATATAGAGCAAATAATCCTTTTTCAGCACTGACCAGACGCGGTCACGGGAATCCAACAGGAACTCATCCTTTTTTGGTTGAGCGCACAAGAGAAGCCACTCCAGAATTGCCAACGACATCCACGGAATAACTGGTAACAACCAATCAGGACGTGTACCGCCATGGATCCAGCCCAACGCAATCACAAAAGCGGCGACATGAAAAAAGAGAATATGTTTTGCTAGCCAGTTCATAGTAAAGAGTTCTAAAGTTCTAAAATGCTAAAGTTCTAAAGTTTTGAATACGAACATCGAACATTCAACATTCAACATCGAACGTCCAATAAGGGAAAAGAAGTTCGTTAGTGCGTTCTTTTTTGACATTTTGCGATAAGTAAGGTGGGGCAGACATTTCTGTCTGCCCTTTTTTCGCAGACAGGAATGTCTGCGCCACCTTAGTATCTGTAATGTTCGGGTTTGTAAGGACCTTCGACTTTGACGCCGATGTAGTCCGCTTGCTGTTTGGTCAGCTTCGTGAGCTTGGCTCCGAGCTGGTCAAGATGCAAACGGGCGACCTCCTCATCCAGTTCCTTTGGTAGGCGGTAGACGCCAATGTCCAGCTTCTCGTTCCAGAGCTTGATTTGCGCAAGCGTCTGATTGGTGAAGCTGTTGGACATCACAAAGCTCGGATGTCCTGTGGCGCACCCGAGGTTAACCAAGCGTCCTTCAGCGAGCAGATAGATACAGTGTCCATCTGGGAAGATATACTTGTCGACCTGCGGCTTGATATTGACATGCTTGATGCCTGGCCAAGCCTTGAGTTGAGAAACCTGGATCTCGTTGTCGAAATGGCCAATGTTGCAGACGATCGCCTGATCGCGCATCTTGCTCATGTGCTCAGCCGTAAGGATGTCACAGTTACCTGTGGTCGTCACGTAGATGTTCGCGAAGGGCAGTGCGTCCTCGACAGTCGCCACTTTGTAGCCAGCCATGCAAGCTTGGAGTGCACAGATCGGATCAATTTCAGAGACCCAGACTTGCGCACGATGATTCTTAAGAATCTCCGCACAGCCTTTTCCAACATCACCATAGCCACAGACAAAGGTTGTCTTGCCCGCAACCATCACGTCCATTGCGCGTTTGAGACCATCGACCAAGGATTCACGACACCCGTAGATGTTGTCAAACTTTGACTTCGTGACGGAGTCATTCACATTGATGGCTGGGACGAGCAACTTCTTTTCCGCTTCGAGCTGGTAGAGACGGTGCACGCCTGTTGTGGTCTCCTCGGAGACACCCTTCCACCGCTTGACTGCGGCAGGGAAGTAGGCTGGAGCCTCTTTGAGAATCGTCTTGACGAGCGCCTTGATGATTCCCTCTTCCTCGCTTCCGCTTGGAGCATCCAAAAAGGCCACCTCGCCTTTAATGGCGCGAGCACCCCAGTGCAGGAGCAAGGTTGCGTCACCGCCATCATCCACAATCAAGTCCGGACCCGAGCCATCTGGCCAGGTCAAGGCTTGGCGCGTGCACCACCAATACTCTTCCAGCGTCTCGCCCTTCCAGGCAAAGACCGGAACACCGACCTTGGCAATCGCCGCAGCCGCATGATCCTGAGTCGAGAAGATGTTGCAGGAGCACCAGCGAACATCGGCGCCCAGCTCAACGAGCGTCTCGATGAGCACGGCGGTTTCGATGGTCATGTGGAGCGAGCCCATGACGCGCGCGCCCTTGAGCGGCTTTTTCGCGCCGTATTTGGCACGCGTCGACATCAGTCCTGGCATTTCCTTCTCGGCGATTTCAATCGCACGACGGCCCCACTCTGCGAGCCCCATATCTTTTACTTTATAGTCCATAAAAATCCTTTTTCTCACACAAAGCCACAAAGGCCACGAAGGGAGTATTAGTTAGCAATACGCTTAATCCCGTCCTTAAGATGAGCCATGCCAAAATTGATCAACAAGCCAAGTGGCAACTTCATCAATCGTAAATAAGTCAACACCTGTTTTCCATAAACAGGGTTCATACCCTCTGATGACTTAAGTTCAATCACAAGCTTTCGGTTGACAAAAATATCAACTCTAAACGCATCATCAAACTTTTCACCCTCATATACGAACGATACAGGGACTTCGCATTCAACTTGATATCCTAACCGTTTAAGCTTGTTTGCCAAAACAAGTTGATAAACTCGTTCCAACAAGCCAGGGCCAAACTCGGTGTGGATTGAAAAAGCCGCATTAAGCGCGTCTGTAGCTATTTTCTCTGTTTCCGAATCCATCCTTAGTGCCCTTTGTGGCTTCGTGTGATACTCTTCTCAAACAATTATTTCAGACCGGCTGCAGCACGAAGGGCGGCGACACGGTTGACCTTCTCCCACGGGAAGCCTTCGCGACCGAAGTGTCCGTAGTTCGAGGTCTTGCGATACGTCCAGCCCTTTGGCGAGGTCAAGCCCAGATCCTTGATCAGCATGCCGGGACGGAAATCAAAGACTTCGCCAGACATCAGAATCTTCTCGATCTTCGTCTCTTCAATTTTTCCGGTACCATACGTACTGACATTGATGCTCAGCGGCTTTGCAACACCGATGGCATATGCCACTTGAATCTCGCACTTTTCTGCCAAGCCAGCAGCAACGATGTTCTTCGCGACATAGCGTCCATAGTAGGCCGCGGAGCGGTCCACTTTCGAGGGATCCTTGCCGGAGAAAGCTCCACCGCCATGGGACCCGACACCGCCGTAGCTGTCAACAATGATCTTACGACCTGTAACACCCGAGTCGCCGCAAGGACCACCGATGACAAAGCGTCCGGTGGGGTTGATGAAGAACTTGGTCTTGTTCGTCAACATCCCTGTGTCTTTCAGGAGAATACGAGCATTCTCTTCCAGATCCTTACGGATTTTTTTAATGGAAATGTCGCGGGTCTGGTGTGAAACCACCACAGCTGTGATCTCTTTCGCCACCCCATCGTCATGCAGAACGCTCACTTGGGCCTTGGAATCGGGGCGGAGATAAGGGATCTCGCCGTTCTTGCGCAGGGTGGTGAACATCTGGAGCAACTGATGGGAGAAGATGATGGGCGCGGGCATCAACTCCGGAGTGGAGGTCGTTGCATAGCCAAACATCATTCCTTGGTCACCAGCACCTTGTTCTTCGAGCGTCTTCTTGTCCACGCCTTGGTTGATGTCAGGAGACTGTCCATGCAGCGCACTCACATAGTTAAACGTGTCAAAGCTAAAGCCTTCGGAGGGATCATCATAGCCAATGTCGGCGACTACCTCTCGGGCGATGTTCTGCGGGTTGATCTTGTCCCAGTTCTTGCAGGTAACTTCACCTACATTGACCACCAGATTGGTGCCGACAGCAGTCTCGCAGCCAACATGTGCATTCGAGTCTTGCGCCAAACAGGCGTCCAGAATCGCATCAGAAATCTGGTCACAGACCTTGTCTGGGTGACCTTCCGACACGGATTCGGAAGTAAACACATGACGTGTATTCAACTTACTCATCTTATTCCTTTTTTTTGTTTAGTTCTGCACGCAACATGCGAGCAAAAAAGACAATTTTCTCCTCAGCCAACAGAATAACGGTAGACTCCGTCCCCGAGAATTACGCAAAAAGAGCCCTTTTGAATAATTCACAATCTGTTAACAATGAGAATGTTATAAACATTATAAACAAGGATTATCTCAACAGAAAATCCTCTGCTTTTCAGTGTTAAAATGTACCATAATTGGGCTTGTTTAGCAAGCAGAACTCTTTCAAATCTCCTGCTGACAAAAGCCATCACTTGTGATACTCTTTCTGACCTTTTAGGAGGTTTTATGACTCATATCGTATCCCTATTTCTACTCGCCCTGTTCCTGTTGTCGGCTGGCTGTATCACGTCAACACCTGTGGCTGACTCCCGTGAACCTGAAATTCAGGTCACCTCTTCAGGGGAGATTCTCTTTGAAGAACAGACGACTACACAAGAGAATATTCTTTCCTTTTTTAAGGAACGCCAAATTACACGCGACCAGACCATCTTTATCTTGGTTCCCTCGGATCCATCAGAACGAAACACTCAAGTCATGCGCTCGCTTGTCGCCACATTGAAGCGAGCCGGTTATGGGAGAACGGTCTTTACCACGCACCGCAAGGCCGTCTCCAATCTGAAAGGGGAAAACACAAAAGTACCCCACTAGTTATGTGCAGCGGCAGTTGGCAGTGGCAGTTGGCAGTTAGTAGACTCCGTCAACACTAGGGCTACGGAGGGCAGGCGAAAAGCCCGAAACTGTATTTGTCTCTGAGTGCGTTGACGACCAGTGAGCGACGCCGCCCCGCAAGTGAAGCTAACTGCCAACTGCTACTGCCGACTGCTACTCTCCATGAACCCTAATACTTGAAGCCATCCACCTTTAACTTTATGAAGCCAAATCCCCTGCCCATGTTAGCGTCCTGTGACTTATGCCCTCGGGAATGTCATGTGGATCGGCTTTCTGGAAAGACTGGCTACTGCAAAGCTGGCATGAACCCCCGTGTCTTCCGTCATGGACCTCATTTTGGGGAGGAACCCCCAATCAGTGGGGCTCGCGGTTCAGGCACAATCTTCTTTTCTCACTGCACGTTACGTTGTATCTATTGCCAAAATCACCCGTGGAGTCAGGCTAACCAAGGTGAGGATCTGACGATTGAGGATCTGAGGGAACTCTTCAAGGGAATAGCCCTTCGAGGCTGCCATAACTGGAATCTGGTCTCCCCTACCCCATGGCTCCCTCAGATAAAAGAAGCGGTAAAACCCTTAATTCAGGCTGGCATCTCTCTCCCATTTGTGTATAATACATCGGGTTTTGAGTCGCCAAAGGTCTTGGCTGCGTTTTCTGAGCTCATCGATATTGCGCTCGTGGATTTGCGCTATGCCACGGCCGAAGTGGCCTCGGAAGGTTCAGATGCTACTCACTATGTTGAGGCTTCACGTCAGACATTCCAATGGTTCTGGCAGAGGCTAGGCCCTTTGGTGACCAACGAAGAAGGGCTCGCCAAAAAGGGTGTGATCTGTCGCATTTTGGCTTTGCCAGGGCATATTGAGGAGGCGATAGCTAACCTTCATTGGTTGGCAGACACCGTAGGAACCGAAGTGGCGGTGAGCGTCATGTCGCAGTATACGCCGGTACATGTGGCGTGCCAGCGCGAGGGGTGGAACAGGAAAGTCTCGCCAGACGAGTATACGCGATTGACTGACGTAGCCGAAGAACTCGGCTTCGAGAACGGATGGATACAGGATTTTGAGGGCGATGCGCCGTCCGACCTGCTAGGGCAAGCTATGCCAGCGGGGGAGGGTGTCGTCGGAAGAGGCGACGAACAACGAACAGGTGAGCAAAGTTTTAGATAACTGGCTCAAATAAGCGAGGAAGACGATGAGCGGTCATAGTAAATGGGCAACGATTAAGCATAAAAAGGGCGCGGCAGATGCCAAGCGCGGAAAAATCTTTTCGAAAATCGCCAAGGAAATGACGATTGTCGCTAAAAACGGTGGCGGTGACCCAGGGAACAACCCGACGCTCCGCACGTTGCTCGCCAAGGCAAAGTCCGTGAACATGCCGAATGATAACATCGAGCGTGCTATCAAGAAGGGAACTGGCGAACTGGCAGCAGACGCACTCGAAGAAATTACGTATGAAGGTTACGCGAGTGGCGGGGTTGGATTGGTCGTTAAGGTTCTGACCGACAACAAGAACCGCGCAGCCTCAGAAGTTCGAAACATCTTTAAAAAGAATGGTTCCGATTTTTCAGGTCAGGGTTCTGTTTTCCGTAGCTTTGAACGCAAGGGAACTATCATGATCCCAGCAGCCGCAGACCTCACAGAAGACAAGATCATGGAGGTCGCTTTGGGCGCAGGGGCGGATGACCTTTTGACTGAAGAGGGTGGTTTCACCGTCACCTGTCAACCGAATGCCTTTGCTGAAGTCAGTGCGGCCATCGAAGCCGCTGGTATTGCGTTTGACCGCGAAAATTCGCAGGTCGGACTAGTCCCTCTGACAAAAGCAAATGTTAAAGATGTCGCCGTCGCCAAGGCCGTCAATAAGTTCGTCGGAATGCTGGAAGAGCACGATGACGTACAGGATGTCTACTCCAACATGGAAGTTGATGACTCCATCGCCGACCAAGTGGATGAATAGCGGAATAGCTGGAATAGCGGAATAGCTGGAATAGTGGAATACTGAGAAGCTCCGCAATCGGTGTACAGTTGTCTGTACTCCATCGTATTGAGCTTTTTAAAATATTCCTACATTCCACTATTCCAACATTCCATAAACATTATACTCAAGGGGTGCTGTCTCTCATGCGTATTCTTTCACGCTATATTCTTCGTGAATTTTTGGTGCCCGTGGTATATTGCCTAACCATGTTCTTGGGCATCTATATCCTGTTTGATTTGCTTAGCTCTTTTGATGAATTGCTCGCGGCTAAGCCACCCTTCCTCACTGTACTCGCTTACTTTATTGGATACCTCTCTCCCTACTTTATCTATCTCTTTCCCGCGACGCTGATGCTCTCAGCGCTCTACACGATGTGGAATTTCTGCCGTCACAGTGAAGTCACCGCGATGCGCGCAAATGGGATTGGGTTCATCGTCATTGTACGTCCTCTATTACTCGTCGCCACCTGCGCCATGATTCTGGTCGCCGTCCTGAATGAGGTATACACGCCAGGGGCTGCGGAGTGGGCATCGAAATTCAAGCATGATGATTTCAAGCAGAACACGAAGACCCTCTGCGATTTTGTGGTCTACAAAAACCAGCTGGAACACCGTTACTGGACGATCAATCGCATGGATACCCAAAAACCCGGCATCCTGGAGGGCGTAGTGCTCACGCTGCTCCGAGAGGACGGGAGCTTAATGCTGAAGATCACGGCCCGACGAGCTGAATATCTCGATGGCGTGTGGTGGTTCTTTAATCCCCAATATCAGTACTTTGATGAACTCAACGAGCCCGTCGCCAACCCTTATAAGGCTCTGGAGTCCCTCTCGATCCGTTCGTTCCCGGAGCTTTCCGAGACGCCTCGTGATTTTTTGGTCATGAATAAAAAACCCGAGCATAGCACAACACGGGACCTGTTGGTTGACCTAAAACAAAATTCACTTCTCAGCAAGCAGGAAAGATGTGTCAAGCTCTATGATATTGGAGCGCGTCTCATCGCGCCGTTTTCCTGTCTGGTCATCACGCTCTTTGCGATTCCAGCAGGGGTTGTCACAGGACGTCAAAGTGTATTCTTTGGTATCGTCTCTGCGGTGGCCATGTTTTTCTCCTTTTATGGGACGGTCATTCTCTGCGAAATCCTCGCAAAAAACATGTTTCTCCCTGTCTCCTTTGCAGTCCTCTTCCCAAATCTATTATTCCTCTGCATCGGGATCTATCTCTTCTACCGCCAGCGGTAAAGGGTCAGTTGGCAGTGGGCAGTAGCAGTCGGCAGTGGCAGTTTTTATTACAACTTGTCTGAGCAGAGAACACCAAATTTCTCGGGGTGATCCATCATATATCCCAAAAGTTTTCCAACATCTCCATAACGGGAAGCGAGTTGCTCAAATTTTTCTGGTGTTATGTAACCGCAATCCTTTGCAAAGCGCAACCAAACGCCTGTCTCACTTGCTTCGCCATCTGCATCTGTAAGTTTCGATAAGTAATGCTTCAGATAACTTCTCTTACGATAGGCTTCAGCCGTATTCGCGCATACCGAACGAGATGAACGTCGAATCTGATCAGTCAGCGAATACCTTTCCTCAACTGGAAAGTTTTTTGACAATTCAAAAATCTGCATTGCGCCTTCGTAAGCTAATTCAAAAACCTTTAACCCTTCAACACCTTTTTGCATCTCTATCCTTTCACTGCCGACTGCTACTGCCAACTGCTACTGCCGACTGCTACTTGCCTCCCTTACTCGACATTCTGGACCTGTTCACGGGCAGCTTCTAGTCCAGCCTTAAAGACAATCACGAGGCGCGTAATTTCGGCATCATTTGCCTTCGAGCCTGTCGTGTTAATCTCTCGAAACATCTCTTGGCAGAGAAAGTCGAGTGTGCGACCTGAGGCGTGACCTTCCAGAAGCGCCTTCTCGACTTGCACAAAGTGACTGGCGAGTCGGGTCATCTCCTCGCTGACATCACAGCGATCAGCAAACACCGCAACCTCGCGCGCGAGCAAGGCGGGATCGACCACGTTCTTTGTGCCGTCCCCCAGCAACTCTACCAGACGCTTTTCAAGCGTGGACTGATACCGTTTGGGCACTGCCAAGGCTAACGGTGCAAGCGCCTCGCTCAAAACCTTCAGCTCTTGAAAACGTTGCTTTAGGTCCACAGCCAAGGCCTCGCCTTCATGGGCACGCATCTGGCAAAGCTTCTCTAAGGCCAGCTTGGTCGCCTTCTCAAGCAAACCCCACAACGCCTCTGGGTCTTCAAAAAGCGCGATGTTATTCATGGCCTCTGGAAGTTGTAAGAGCGACGTGATCGAGAGATCATCCGTGAGCGACAGTTGGCCTGCAGCCTCTCGCAACTCGGCGATCTGCGCCTTGACACGTTCCATATTCAAAAGGCGTGACGTCTGCCCCTCTTGCGCGGCCTTGACCATGACGTTCCCCTTCACATACCCGCGTGAGATCCTTGCATGCAACAGTGCATGAATCTTGGACTCCAGACAGCCCAATTCTCGGGGGAGCGAGAGCGAACAATCAAACTGTTTGCGATTCACGGTACTGAGCTCAACAACAACTTTAATCCCTTGCTCACTGATCTCGCCTCGCCCGAAGCCTGTCATGCTGATAATAGCCATACGTTACCTCGAAGGAATTGCCTTATTGCGTGATTGCCTTATTGCCTTATTGCCTTATTGAAAATCCAAATACAACATTGGATGTGTTTTATATTTTAACTTTTTTTGATGGAGAAAGCCAATCTGAAAACATAAAACAGGCTTGTTATTTTGGCTCATTTGCGTTAAGGTAGAGGTCTATTTTTTTATATCGGAGAACCGAAAACATGGCGAGTACGGAGACCCTGAGGACAGGCATTCCCCATCCCGTAATTAATGCAGATGAATGCAAAAGTTGCACGCGGTGTATTGTGGCCTGCCCAAAAAAATGTCTGCGCCTCTCTGACCACCTCAATCGTCGAGGGGTCAAGCCTGTCGAGTACAGTGGCGAGGGATGCGTCGGCTGTGGCATTTGCTTCTACACCTGTCCGGAACCGTATGTCCTTGTGATCGAGAAGTGAGACCTATGACCAAGTTTATCAAAGGTAATGAAGCGGTCGTTATCGGAGCCCTCTATGCAGGGGCTGATGTCTATTTTGGGTATCCTATCACGCCCGCCAGTGAGATCGCTCATGCAGCGGCTGACTGGTTCCCGGCCCTAGGACGCGAATTCCTGCAAGCGGAGTGCGAGACCGCCTCGATCAACATGATGTTTGGGGCAGCTGCAGCGGGTAAACTCGCCATCACCGCCACCTCTGGACCTGGCATGAGCCTCATGCAGGAGGGGCTCTCCTACATGGCTGGTGCGGAACTTCCAGGCGTGATTGTCAACATCATGCGTGCTGGACCGGGACTCGGAAACGTCTATCCTGAGCAAGCGGACTACAACCAGGCGGTCAAAGGCGGAGGGCACGGCAACTATCAGTGTGTCGTCCTCGTACCCGCCAGCATTCAAGAAATGTGCGACTTTACCCAGCGCGCCTTTGCGCTCTCCTGTAAGTACCGGACGCCTGCTATTGTTTTGTCAGATGGCTTGCTCGGTCAGATGATGGAAAACTTAATCCTGCCACAGTCGATCATGCCGCGTCCAGACCTACAGGCTTGGGCCGTAGCGGGAACCGCTGAGACTCGCAAGAATCTCGTCAGCTCAATCTTTTTAAATGCACCAGAACAAGAGTTACACAACCAGCGGTTACAAGCAAAGTACGACAGCATGCGACCGGATGCGGCGCATGAAACCTACCTCTGTGAAGATGCGGAAGTCGTCTTGGTCTGTTATGGCATCTCCAGTCGCATCGCCCGCACGGCTGCTGAAACCCTTCGTTCAGAGGGCGTGAAGGCGGGTGTCTTTCGGCCCATCACGCTGAATCCCTTTCCCGCAGAGGCGTTCTGCAAAACCCTGGCAGGACGCAAAGCCTTAGCGGTGGAACTCAGTTGCGGCCAATTCCGCGATGATCTGCTGATGCATCTTGCTAAGGAAGGGAAACGTTATCAGGAGGTCGCCCTCGTCAATCACATGGGGGGCATCGTCATGTCTGTTGAAGAGATCGTCGCTGCAGCAAAGAAGTTGCGATAACCGTTGAAAGCCATTGAGAGGAATGTGAGAAAACGATGATCACGAAACAAACCCTTGGAATGTATAAGGTCTTCACCCGGGGCGGTGACGCCACCCGCGCAACACACTATTGCGCAGGATGCGGCCATGGCATCATCAATAAACTCATTTCCGAAGCCCTCGCAGAGATGGGGCTTCAGGATAAGGCCATCATGGTCGGACCTGTCGGCTGTGGCGTCTTTGGTTATTACTACTGGGATTGCGGTAACATCAGCGCGGCTCATGGACGAGCGCATGCCGTGGCCACAGGCGTCAACCGTGTTTTGCACGATTCCGTTGTCCTCTCGTATCAAGGGGATGGTGATCTTGGCGCGATCGGCTTTAACAACGCATTTCAAGCGGCAAGTCGAGGGGAACACTTTGCAGCCTTCTTTGTCAACAATGCCACGTATGGCATGACTGGTGGACAGATGGCGCCCACGACCCTGCTGGGTATGGAGACCCTGACCTCCCCGCTCGGACGTAGCGCACAACACGATGGGTACCCGCTTCATGTCTGCGAGGTCTTTAATCAGCTTGCCGGACCTGTTTATATCGAGCGTGTCTCTGTTGCAGATTCCACGCGTATTCTAAAGGCGAAGAAGGCGATCCGAAAGGCGATTGAGATCCAGCGCGACAAAAAGGGATATGCCTTTGTCGAAATTATCGCCCCCTGCCCCACCAATATGGCGATCGACGCCATCAAGTCTGCTGAGTTTTGTATGACGGTCATGGAGAAGGAGTTTCCGCTTCACTGTTTCCGCGATACGAGCGCAGAGGCACTGCCTCGTGAAGAAGCCCCGACGCCTCCTGACATCAATACGTTTTTTGCCGCGGACCAAACCTTAGACGTTCCTGCGGCTTTAACAGACGACAGTTTTGGTGAAGTCCGTCTTAAATTTAGTGGTTTTGGAGGTCAAGGTATTTTAAGTCTGGGACACTTAGTTGCGGATGCCGCCCGCCTTGAGAGGCGCTTCACCTCTTGGTTTCCGACCTACGGACCTGAACAGCGCGGTGGCGCGGCAGCCTGCTCGGTCGTAATCTCGGGCAAGCCGATCGGCTCGCCCTCGGTTGACACCCCTGATGTCCTCGTCTGCATGAATCAGCCCTCGTATGAAAAGTTCGTGGGGAGTGTCGTGCCTGGTGGCACCGTGATTGTCGATGCCACGGTCTCGCGCACCGTCGAGCCTCCTGCAGGGGTCAAACTGGTCGTGATGCCAGCCATTGATCTTTCGACCCAACTGGGCATGCCCAAAGCAGCCAATACCTTGATGCTCGCAGCCCTCTCTAAACATGGTGTGGCGCGTCTTAAACGCGAGAGTTTGCTCACGATTATGGCGAACAACTTCCGCAAGAAACCCGCCTTCGCTGAAAAAAATCTCGCCCTCTTTGAAGCAGGCGAGAAAAGCGTGGCGAACACGTAAAACGGTATTACGGCTAGAAGTATTTTCTGACAGCTTGCTGGAACTGTTCCATGAACAGGGCCTTAAAGTAGGCAACATTATTCTGTTCATAAAAGAGCAACATTCCTTTCTTATATTCCACTTCATCCACACTTCGATAAGACAAAGGACAATAATGGTATGCCAGCAAGAGGGCATTGCCAAGAATACGCGACGTACGCTTGTTCCCATCTTCAAACGGTTGAATATATGAAAGCATCAGGACGGTGATAAGCGACTTCTCTATCGGGTGCATCGTCTGATTGACAAGGACGCACAAGTCACGCAGAGCCTCTTGGATTTGAAAAACATTATCCAATGGCCTATAGTTTGTCCCTGTGATGCGAACCAAGTTCTTGCGTATGCCATGCATCACCCCAAGATCTTTGACCAGCAAACGATGAACCTCCTCAATCTTTGCAACCGTGAGCTCTTTAAAAAGATCAGCGCTTTTGATGACAAAGTCCAACGCATCTTTGTGGTTCAGAATCATGATGGCCTCTTCCTTAGTCTTCCCTGTTGCTTCGACATGTTCTTTTAAGAGTCGCTCCGTATCGAGCAAGGTGTAGGTATTACCCTCAATTTTTGAGGATTTCCAGGAGAGTTCAATGGTCAACCGCTCCAGCTCTTTCTGAAGTACGACAGGTGTGAGGGCCGCCCTGTTCTTCCGATATTGCTCATTCAGGAGGTCACTTTCACGCTTCTCCTCCTCTGTCAGCAACCCTGTTAAATGTGGCCAAATTCCAAAATTGAAGTTCTCGGATCGCAAGACACGTTGATCAGGCTCCAGCTCAAAGTAAGCGTTCACATCGATTGTATCGAGAAGGAGCGACCTTGCGGAGGGCTGATAGGTCGTTCCCCTACCCGCTCCGGACTTCATAACAAGGCGATCTTCGATTAAAAGCTCCAAATCCCGCAAGATTGTAATACGGGAGTTTTTTTCAGAAAAGGCTTTTGCGACAGCGCCCTCAAGCTCTTGGCGAGAGACCTTCTTTTGCGACTTGATATACCCAAGTATCCACTCTTGCCGTTTATTGTACATAGCGAAAAACCCTTTCGTATCATTTTGACACCAAAATCGTATCATTTTTGATACGATAGCGCAAGGTCTTGAGCTCAATTTGAGGCTAAATTTCCGTAAAGAAGGTCTCGACGGAACTGAGGAGTTCGTCGGGTGAGGTGATTTTGCGCACGGGGCAGGGCAGGCTGCGGCTGAAGACCGTTCCGTAGCCACGCGTGACGAGCCGCGGGTCAGCCACAATGACAACCCCCTTGTCGGTACAGGTCCGAATCAGGCGTCCAAAGCCCTGACGGAAACGGATCACAGCCTGCGGCATGGAGAACTCGCGGAAGGAGCTGCCACCTGCTTGGTCGATCTGCTCGCAACGTGCCTCGACAATAGGGTCCCCCATGGATAAGAAGGGCAAACGCGCCATCACCACACAGCTCAAGGCATCCCCTGCTACATCAACTCCCTCCCAGAAGGACTGCGCGCCTAAGAGCACACAGGGACCATCCTTGGCTCGGAAAAGACGGGTGATCTGATCCCGCGTGCCACTCGAACCATGGACCAAGAGTCGAATCCCAGCCTCTCGCAGCGGTGTCTCTAAGAGTTGAACCACCTTCTTCATCATCTCGTAACTGGTAAAGAGTCCCAAGGCGCGACCCTGGGTTTTAATAAAGACATCAAGCATGAGCGCACTGAGTTGCTCGACATAACTTCCGCCATCGGATCCCGAGGGCTCCGGCAGGCAGGTCAAGGCATAGGTAGCGCACTGTCGCACATAATCAAAGGGACTCTCGGCAACACAGGTCACGATACGCCCCTCTTCAACCTTATCGAGTCCCAATCTTTTTCCAATAAAATCAAAACTTCCTCCCACCCGAAGCGTGGCGGAGCAAAAGATGATCGAGGTCTTCTTAGCATAGAGCCGTTCTGCCAACGCCGTAGAAATTTTAAGGGGAGCCGCCACCAGACTGGCTTGGCCATGCCAAAACCGTCCTGCCGGTTCCGCCCAGAAGACATACGAGGGATCCTGTGCATCCAAGACAAAGTTGACCTCTGTCATAAAGCCTTGAAGCGAGGCGATCGCGCCTTCAATGTTTGAGGCTTGATCCCCATACAAAGCCAGCTCACCCTCAGAGGCTTGACGTAACGTGTCCGCCAGATAGGTCAGCTGCTCTGACGTCTTCTTGACGGCGAGACGCAAGGCTTCACGCTCCTTGGCTAGAGCTTGTTCATCCAAGCGCTTCTCAGCGGAGAGAAAGGCTTTGTTGTTGAAGATCAGGCGTCTCAAGGGCGGGAGAGCGGCCTCTCCAGTCAACATGGCGGGTGTTATTTCCATCCCTTCTGTTTCGCAGCGATATCGGGTGGCGTGATTCTCCTCGCCAAGTAATCCAGAGAGGCGTTGAAAGAGCTGATGCGCAACATCATGCACGTCGGAGAGTGCCTGTTTAGAACCCCGAATATGCTGACGAATTTTTTGGGCAACCGTCTCATCATTTGTCAGCGCGCCCTTTTCAAGATGGGTGCTCAGCACTTCGAGCGTCCCGCTGCTCCGCTTGCCTTTGGTTCTGCTCAAGCGATGGAGTAGCTGGCTGAGGCGATATGGCGAGACCTCGACCGAGAGATGGCGCGTGGCAGCCTCTTCCAAGTTATGGGCTTCATCAAAGACAAGTTGCGCATGCGGGGGAAGCATCCCGCCATCGGCTTGAAGATCAGAAAAGACCAACGCATGATTGGCCACGATGACATGCGCTGCCAAAGCCTTTGCGCGGGCCTTCTGTAAAAAACAACGCCGATAGAAGCGACAGGCACGACCGGTACACTCCTCACCAACAGAGGCGAGCTTTGACAAAAAAGCAGGTTCTGCATGACTCGCCCCAGCAAAGGCATCCAAATCACCATCCGGCGATTGGATCGCCCAGGCGACCACCTCGGTAAAGAGTCTGAGCTCCGGACGATCCATCTCAAACTGCGAGTGTTCCAACAGGATGCTGAATTGGCGCAAACAGAGATAATTGGAACGCCCCTTCAGGACGGCCAAGCGTAACTGGGAACCCTCTTCCTCACCAAATTCCGCACGAATGGCTTCACGGACCATGGGAAGGTCCTTCTCGATGAGCTGGGACTGGAGATTACGGGTATTGGTGCTGACCACGACAGGCACATCATTTAGACGCGCCCAGGCTGCTGCAGGAATGAGATAAGCAAGGCTCTTTCCTACACCTGTACCAGCCTCAACCACCAAATGCTTGCCTTCATTAAACGCACGGATGACCGCTTTCAGCATCTGCAATTGTCCAGTCCGCGCCTCATACCCTTTCATGAGTTGAGCAAAGATGCCCCCAGGCATCAAATGGCTGGAGATGCGCTCAATGGAGAGTGGTGAGCAGTCCTCATGCCGAGGCTGATCCTTGCGTTCATGGTGACTCTGCTCAGCCTTAAAGGACTCCAGCCACGAACCACACTTTGCCCCTGACTGACGAACACGATGAGCAAAATCCCCAAAGAGTTTGGCCAGGGCTTTATCATCGAGATCACGCAACAAAAGCTCAATAGTCTCCAAAGCCCACAGCGGAAAAGTGAGCAGACGTTTCTCAATCTGGAGCCAGACCTTCCAGAGCTCTTCAGAGCTCGGGGTCACCCCCTCCAAAAAGAGTTGTGAGGGCCGTTCTAGCGGAGCTTCTGGAAAGGCGTAAGCTCTCAACGTCATGATATTGATCATGCGCGCGTGACACTCGGGGAGGTACTCCTCAAACGCGGCGAGGTCATTCGTCAAATAAAAGGGCTGTTCAGGAGTTGGGGATGTTTTCTGAGGAAAAACAACGAACGCAGGTTTTTTACCTGCGTTTGTTGAGGGAATCCATACAGCCTGAACAGAGATCATCTGTCTATGCCTTTAAGACCCAGCCATTGAACATGGGGGATGCCTTCAGCTTGTCAGCTTCGGGATCGTTCACAAAACACTCGGTCTTGGGATTCCACCGAATCTTGTTGCGTCCAAGGCGCAACCCGATATTGGCCAAATGCGCAATCGAGATCGAGCGATGTCCAATTTCACACGTGCAGATGGTGGGTTCGCCGCTGTAGATACAGTCAATGAAGTTGCCCTCATGGCGGGCGCTCTTGTAGAGGCGAACAGACTTGTCATCCAACTTGGTACGGATGAGCTCCGCGGGCGTGGTCTCAAGATTGCCACGTGTCACAAAGATCTTTTTTCCTCCCTCGCCGTAGAAAGTAATCCCATTCGTAAATGCATCACTCACAAAGACACGCGTCCCTTCCTCATAGACCACCTCAAAGGAGTAGTGCGCAGCGGTGTTTAGAATCTTGTCGCGAGAGGGCATGTCGCTCTTGAGATTTTCAATTGCGACAGGGCCCGAGTCATCCTTGCCCAAGGCCCACTGAACAATGTCCAAGTGATGCGCACCCCAGTCCGTA